>Ga0209596_1001604_pt1 | contig 19362 bp, 14 predicted proteins | sample M_130807_MF_Meta_FD_187314 | JGI IMG/M metagenome (GOLD analysis project Ga0209596, IMG submission 187314) | Freshwater microbial communities from Lake Montjoie, Canada to study carbon cycling - M_130807_MF_MetaG (SPAdes) (version 2) | ecosystem: Environmental > Aquatic > Freshwater > Lake...
CGGGGGCTCCTGGGTGTGGTGAATGTTTCCAAGCGGTCCTTGCTGTGTGGCACGACCTGGTCTTGATGCGTGCGATCGTAGCTTGTGATTTTGTGGGGGCGGGATTTGGGGAAGTTTTTCTGAAATTAGGGAATTAAATATTTCACGCAAACATCGGTCAGTAAATAAATTGCTGTATTAAAAGCACCAGCCGTCTTTTTCCATTTCCTTCCTGGCTTCCTCCGCGGAACTAAATAAAGCGGAAAATGAAGTGCTCATTTCAGAAAATGAATACCCGTACCTGTACAACAAAGCAACGCTTATTTTGCCTTCTGGATCTTGAACCTTGACCAAAGCAAAGGCCGGAATATTGTCCGCGTCATGTTGACCTGAACTTGCATTTTCAACCCATCTTTCTTGAAACTCTTCCAATTCGTCTTTGGTCAACGGCTCGCCTTCTTGAAGTTCTTCAAATCGAGCCTCTTCTACGTCGTCTTCATCAATCTTAAGCCCCTCATAATCTTTTGGAACATCATCACGGCTTATACAAATTCCATAGTCAAATGCTTTTTCCCATACTTCATCAATCACGTCATCGTCTGATGAATGGACCTCGTTATATGCTTCTTGTAATTCTGGATCTATCTTTTCCATACATTGAATTCCTTCCTAGAAATTGAATATGTACCGTGTTCAGTACGCCACCCGACCTTGCATAAGTGTATGGGAACTGAATCCAATACCATGTTGGCAAGCCATTACTACCTCTTCCGGAGAATTACATGCTGATCACAGTTAATAAATTCTGCACGCGCGTTCGGCGCCCGCGTTGCGGAGCGAACAATTCAATGATTAATTAAGGCGCGTTTCGGGAACAACTTCCGCCAAGCCGCATAACTCCTAAAGCTTCTTCAAGAAATTCCGGTAGATCTCGAACTCGTCGCTGTTTAAGTCAAAGCTCCAGCTCTCAAACATGGCCGCCACCATTACGCGGGCGGCTTCCTTGGAGTCGCTGAAACCAGAACCACGAACATCGCTCGCCCACTCATAGCGGCCCCAGTTGTCGTCCCAGGTAATTCTAAAAAGCGCCCACTCGAACTCCTTGCCCCGCAGAGGGACGAGGTAGTAGTGGTCTTCGATCTTCCACGACAAGCCAGGCGAGTGATCCACATCATTCTCGATACTGCCGATATGGATGGCACTCTTGGGCAAAGCATTCTCCATGGTTTCAAAGATTTGGATGCGATCGGAATCTTCATCTTCTTCGCCGCACTCTTCGGGATACGGATTTTTCATGAAGGGCAGCGAAAAATCATCGAAGTTGAGAATGGGTTTATTGAAGAAGGGTTTAGGCATTGGGATTCATTTTACCCCGCAAGAAAAACATGTATGCCATGCCATTGCAACGCATCTGCGCTTGGAAACAGGCGCGTGTCCAGCGGAAGTTTGGCAAGCACCTGGCCGTCAAACGGGTAATAGCGCCGGCCGTTTGAGAAATCTTTCTTCAAACGCGTTGACACTTTCACAACATGCTCTGGCGTCACCGTGACGTATCCGCGATCAAAGAGCGCGTGAAACTCCTTAGTTAACAGCATGCCATTTTGGACATGGTTGCTCGCGGGGCCAAGGTATGGCTGAATGTGCGCGGCATCGAGCACGGGCACGGTGTGTTCGCCAGTGATCGCGCATTGATTACCGTACGCATCCAGTAATCGCAGTCGAAAACCGCCTTGACCTTCACGCACTGCTTGCGCGCTTCGATCACGCCACTGGCGAGTGTCACCGGTGACTAATTGAAAGCGATCGCCAAACTCGCCATCGCGTACTTGACCGCCCGCACCAATAAGCGACATTAATTGAGCGGCCCGCGCGGGATCATGCACACCCATACCTCGAACAATATTTGTTGCAAAGCCTTGTTCAATGCCCCACGGAACCCAGCGTGATTTGTCCCACAGTTCCACTGAGCGCAACACCATGCAACCAAGTGGTTTATTTAGTATTTCATCTTCTGTTTCGTCGCGTCGATATTGTCGAATGCGCTTGTAGAAATCCGAAACTGTGTCATCACCATTGCGCCACTGAAAAAGTTGCCACGCTTCTTCCATGGAAAGTAAATGAAATGCCGCAAAGAAACCCACACCCGCAATTGCGTAGTCGGGTGATTTCAACCGCAAAAAAACTGGATGCCCGGGCTGCATTCGCGCTGGCGGCGCCTGCGCCTTTGGAAACCAAAAGTTCGCTTCATCCACAATGTGATCCGCGTTCGCACGCCCCTTGAGATAGTCAAACCAATTCTTGTCGGTTAGCGCGATGAATGGGTCAGTGGACATTGAAGCATGCTATGCGGATACGAAAATCGAAATCGGATCTGAGAAGTTTTAAGCCCTTGAAAGATTTGAATCAATCAACTTCAGAATGGGTGAATTGGAATTATAAAATATTAAAAATTGCCCAGACACTTGGCTATACAAGTGCCTGGGCATTCACTATTCGAATTACCTATCAAGCATGACTTATATTCGCCGTGGCCTGCTCTTCTAGCAAACTGATATAAACCGTATCATAATGTGCCTTCCAAATTGGTTTATGTTTCGCAATTTGGTCTGGTGAAGTACCAATATCTTTTTTCAAGTCGATGGTTGTCTGAACTAGTGTTGGACCAAGCTGTTTCCAAACACCCAAGACGCGTTCAAATCCGCCCTTCCACTGAAATTTTCCATCTTTATCTTTCGTAATATAATTACGAAATGCGGCAAAGATTGGATATGTTGCCTGTTTATATAATTTTTTATTAACTTCAACATTCGCAAATAACAAGCCAAATGGCTTTGCGGAAACATCAACCATTTTCAATGCGCCGGCCTTTCTTCCACCTAATTCATCGTACATTGTCGGAAATTCCGCTTGGATGGTTTCGAATAGCCGCATGGCATCAAGCAAAATAGAGCTCATTGATTCGTAACTGCTGGCTCGCTTTTCTTTGGATGCCTCATCAAATTCATTACAAAATGTATTGAGAACCGTGGCTATAGAAGTAGCAACTTGCGTGGGATGAGCCTTTGCCAGATTTTTTGATGACTTATCTGGCTTCTCAGGGAAATGATTGATATTCAAACATTCCATAACTCCAATAATATCTTGAATATAATAATCCCCTTCGTCACTTTCAGCATATTTAACGACATTGCTGAATCTGGGCTCCTTATCTAATTCTTGCTTGATCCACTCAAACGCATTCATCTTGTCCAAGATAGATTCGCGTCTAACCTGCAAGCTGGTATTTAAACCTTCAGAAATTTCTGCAATAATATTCGGCGAAACCTGATCGTCAGAAATACCCGTACGGATATACACATCCACATATTGATCATCCGGAATACATCCCTCCTGCGCCTTCCAAATCAGAAATGCGGTATGGCCTCCATCAACAATGCCGCCTCGCTCGCGATCATACTTTACAATCCATTTTCTCTTGTTTACAGGATCCATTTCTACTGAATCAGCTAAAATAATGATCCCCTTATTTTTAAGATCAAATGTTCCCCCCCCGCCAGTTAAACTGTCTAATACAGACCGATAAATTCTTTTGTTTAAATCTTTTTCTAGGGGCTCACGTGAATTAGCGCCATTGCCAATGTTATTTGGCAAATCCTTGCATCGAACCGTGAATAAATACTTTGTTACAGACGAGAAAACTGGATGATTAAGCCGTCTCGCTTCGTCTACGGTAAATATAATAGTGTCAATCATTGCATAAACCTTTCTTTAAGACCGATGGTCTAAACTTGGGTTGTGAGCGAAATTGCTCCAACTTGCGAGAATGAGTTTAACAAATTAAATCAGTTTGTCAAGGGCTTGAAGCAAAAAAGAATAAATTTTTATCCCCGCTCATTATTTTAAGCCATTACCATTACGTTTTAGCGTGATTTACCCATAGCGATGACAATTTTGTTGGCTGTTTTTCGTCGCGCTTCACTAAATTTCTGAATGGCGCGAGTTAGATCTCCAGCTCGGTAAAAGCGGCTTGATACTTCATTGCCTGGGGGCAACGCTGCATCAATTAACAAAGATTTTAAATCCTTTAAGAAACGCACGTTATTCACGCGAAAGAATGCAAACTTGTTCCACTTATTTTTGTGCTTGTTGCGTGTTTTTGAATGTAGCGCCCAAAATAATTTATTCGAATGCCCGACGTAATAGACATTCCGGCCCTTATACAAAATATATACGCCGGCGGCTCCACGAATCTCATTGTGAAAATCTTGCCTAAATACAGGATCAAGTATTAGGTCTATGGGAATCGGCCGTGAAGCTTCTTTGATAAGTGCGCCCTTGGGTGAACGCTTTGATTTTTTCTTTTTTGGCATGAATTAGTCCTTGTTTGAGACAGCATTTTCTTTAGCTGGTTCTTTAGTAGGTGAAACCGAGTTTGTTTGAAACGCGCCCGGCCAGCCGCCGTGTTTCACAATGACTTCGTCAATCTCCTTCATCAAACGGATGGTTTCGGATAGTGCGACGACAATCTTCTGATAGTGGGTGATGTCTTCTTTGGAAAGTTTGCGACCCTTGCGATCTTTGAGCCATTTCTCGCAGACCTGGTAACCGCCAATGTGGAAGTTCCACGCGTCCTCGCGAACGCCTTGGAATCCTGTGGTCTGCGCCTTGTCCACCCACACGGTGTTGCGCGACCACGAGATTTTTTCGACCTCGGGATGGCGGCCGCCGATGAACTCGGTGATGGGCTGGGCGAGTTTGGGCGATTCCAGCAGGTGCAGGGCGGTAAGTTCGCCGCCGAGCCGGGCCAGCGCGCGGAACAGCTCCAGGTTCCCGGTCAACGGCAGGCGCGGGAAATCGATCTTCAGAAACTCCGCGTAGCGGCTCCGGTAGTCGGGACTGTGAAACACCGCGTAGGCGTAGTGGAAGATGTCTTCGGGCGTCAGGCCGGTGGGCAGGCCTGTCGTGCTTGGTTTCAATTTAAGCTGCGAACAAAGCGCATTGAGGAACTGCGGAGATAGATTTACCGCCTTGGTCGAACTGAACGCCAATTCATCTTCACCAGGCACAAGATAAAGGGGAAACATGAACGCGCCCCCGCGCCTAAAAAGGTTTAGATCACTAATCCCGTTGGCCACAAAGAGAACATCCCACACAGGAGAACCGGCGGCGGCACCGGTTCGACTAACGAGCAGGCTGAGATTGTCCTCAAGGTTGAAGAGGTGCCGTGCAATGGGCCAACGATGGTCTCCTCTTTCAATCATCAGCGGCTCGTAAAAGACCCAGCGGATGTCGAAGGGGCGGTAGGCATACTTCACGACTCGTTTTCCCACAGTCTTACCCAGACGGTCTTTGACTGAAGAGAACATCCAGTGCGGATTGTCTTTCAGACCTAGCGCATAGGCCTCCTTTGCCGTGCCCCCCAATATCTTGTTGAACCGAGATCGCAGATCCTCGCGATCGAAATCCACCAGCAGGTAATCCTTCCTCGTCGCGACGCCCCAGCCGTTTGTTATAGTGAGGTCAGTGATGCGCATTCCGGCTTCGTATTCAGCGCGCAAGGCTTCTGATTGTGGCACGAGTAGGTAGTAAGGTTCGGAACTCGCAACCGCTGCCCATTTAGTCGAAGCGTATGAACTGCCGTGCAATCGAGCGTATTTCGTTTGGCGCGTCCCGAACAAGTCGCCGTGCAAAATCCTCCGGCTCTCACCTTGCGATTTCCAAGCGGCGAAGATGGCCACACCTTGCTGAATATCGAACACGTTTTCATCGCTCGTTCCGTCTGGAGACGACTCTTTCTTCTTTGAATTTCCGTGAAGATCGAGAACGGCAATGTTTGAAAACTGCGTTGCTAAATTCCGACGGAATCCACGGAACGTCGGGTTGTCGATGTAGCTGTGGTTTGTAATGAAACTGAACAGACCAACCCCGCTGTTGGACAACTGCCATTGGCCAAACCGGATAAATTTGACGTAGTCATCCTGCAGCCATTTCGGATTGCGTTCACCCAACGGTTCACCGTTTACGAAGTAGTAATCCTTTATCAGTCGAGTGATCCACTCGCCCGTATTTGACGAGACGCCCGAATACGGCGGGTTGCCGATGACGACGGTGAAGCGCTTGTGCCGTTTGATTTCGTTCACGGCGGCGGCTTCGTGGGCAAGCGCGGGAATCGCAAACTCAAATGTCCCAGAAAAGTCCTGTGCTGGTTCTAGCGCGTTCGTCAGATAAATTCGTGCGCGCTCATCACTGCCGAATCCATATCCAGTCTCTTTTAGCTTAAGCCCAACCTTCAAATGCGCAATGGCGTACGGCGCCATCATTAATTCATATGCATGCAGACGCGGCAACAAGTGTTTGGGCACATACTCGTTCCAAAGCGATTCAATCTTTTTTTCGCCGTGACCCTGCCCCGCCCACTTGGCGGTCATCGTCTTGTGAATAATGTCAATCACTTCCACAATAAAAGTTCCAGTACCAGTGGCAGGGTCAAGAATTTGCACAAAGGCTTGGTCGGGTGAAGTGCCTTGGGGAATCTGCAGATTCTTATGGCTCTTGCACATCTCGCCCCATGTGGTTGTGTCGGCAAGGCCGTCCACAAGACCAAATTCCGTCTGCAATAATTCATGCACGCTACGAACGATGTAAGAAACCACTGGATGTGGCGTATAGAAAACGCCGCGACCTTTTTTAATCTTTGCGTCATAAGCCTGCAAAAAGCCCTCGAAGAAGTGCATGACAGGATCTTCTTGTTGATTGCGATCACCAAAGTCAGCCAAGACAGCGTTCATATTTGCTCGTTCAAGCAAATCTTGCACTTCACTTACACCTAATTCATCGAAATCAATGCCGGGACCGCCCGCCTTACCGCGTCGACCGCCAACTTTAAGAAAAGTCTCCATTAACTCGCGCAGGAATGGACTGGTGCGCATGTGCGCAGCCAGGTCGTCAGCTGATGAACCAGTTGGCTGGGCAATGCGTGCCGAAAGAAGACCGTATGCAATTGTTTGCGCATACATGTCTGCAAAACCGTCTGAATCAAGGTCGTGAATCAGGGATTTCTGAAACCCAACCATAAGGGTGCGAAGTGGACCTTTGTCGTTTTCAATTTTGAGCGTGGTCTTGATTCGGTCGCGAATATTGCCGGCAAGGTTGGCAAGACTTTCTGCCAATTCCTTTGATGTGTTGATGACTTCGCGGTGCTCCACTGTGAAGGCGCTGCGCCACGCTTCACGCCACGCGGAACCGTCGCGTTCGTTAGTAGGCCAAGCCAAATGCTCAGTGAGTTCCTTCCAAACTCCATCAAGGTGAAGCGCAGTATCCCGACTATCCCATCCGAGCACTTTTAGAGTTGGTAGATCTTGCCGCGATTCTGCCTGTGAGAAATGCGCAAAACTGATTTGCCTCCCGTCACCACTCTCGCCATAGTTTGAAATAAAGAGCAAGTCATCGGCAGCCCACGCGGTGCGTTCGGAGCTATTTGCAGAAGCTCGTTTCTTAATGGCAACTTGGCCCAGAATGCGGCGAAGGGCCACCACAGGAAGTTTCTTAGGCTCGAACTTAACGAAGAAGATTCCCCAGGGCTGACTCGGTGAGAGCGGCCGCAATCTCTTGATCTCTTGAATTTTGGCGGCAGTTTTGAGGTCGATTCCCAGTTCTTCTGGCGTAAAGTCGAAAGTCAACTCCTCGAAATCACCGCCCTTGATCGGCCAGCCCATCTCGTCACGTAAGTAAGCAATCAATTGAGAAAATTGTTTGATATTCGCAAGCTCTGCGCGGTGGTTTGGCATTTTTTTAATCCCCGTTCAGTTCCATCCAACATTTAAGAGTTGGATTTACGCCAAACGGTGCATCCACACGCTTGAGATAGGTGTTCTTTATGTGCTTTTCAATCTTGCTGCGAATTTCCATGAGGGTCTTCGATACAGTAATACAACGGCGTGGAGTCTCGGGCTTGGAGCGGATGCTTGCAACAATCTCGCCGGGGTCCTCAAGGATGGCATCGCGGTCGAGGTCGTAAAGATACCAGCGTGTGGTTCCAGCCTCCTCTGTGAATTCAGGTGGGTCTTTCTGTTTGTCAAGTGCAGGGAGCGCGTAACAGAAAAACACACCTCGTGAACCAGGGGTTACTCGCGAACGCCCACTGAAGGTTGCCCCTGGTAGAGCTTTGAGCCGCGCCTCCAACCCTGGGTCAATCTGCAGCAAAGCCTGGTACTCGAGATGCATATCCTCAACCGCAGTCTTCGTCCCTTCGTAGGCATGATTGAATTCTTTGATCGCGTCGAAATCATCTTCCGGTGTCAGAAGTTTCCGCCCTTCGATTCCCAGGGTCTTAGAAATGGCAAGGGTCTTTTGAGTGACCTTAGTATAGAGCGAGAGAAGTTTGTTCAAATCATCCGGCGGGAGAAAATTCCAGAAACTGACTTTGCCACGACTCGCTGCAATTTCAGGCTGGTCACTTTTTATTCTCGTCTCAATCTCTGGGTTCATGCGGCGATCAACTCGACCGATGCGTTGCATGAGTCGGACAGGATTCCAATGAATGTCATAGTTCATCATCAGTGACGCATCTTGGAGATTCAATCCTTCAGAGAGAACATCGGTTGAGATCAGGACTTTGATCTCCGGTAAACCTTCCGCAGCAAGGGCAGCGAGTGAACTTCCGTTGTAATACGGCGCGAATCGCCTGATAATTTGAGAGCGTTTCCCCTTCGTTGCACTGTCGACTTGAGCAACGCCCTTGATACCTGCATTGTCTAGTTCATGCTTGAGATAGCGCGCCGTATCAGCGAACTCGGTAAAGATGAGAACCTTTTGCCCCTGAAGTTCTTTGGATTTCAGAAGGGTAATTAACTGCTGAATTTTATCATCTTGTTTCGACTTAAACTTTCTCGTTTCGCCAAGGAACTGAACAACCTGTTCAAGATCTTGAAATGTCTCCGTCATCATTTCAGCAACGTCATATTCTGAACGGGACAGCTTTTCGACCTTATCAAGCATTTCTTGTGGAACGATGTCTTCATCAACGGAATTATTAATGCCCTCAACCCAAAATTCGAGTTGACGGCCCACCGCATAGCCAAGTATTTCACTATTTCGCGTCATCCAATGGTCGAGTCTCTTTTTCTCCGCAGGCGTCTCGGAGTGAACCTCCAAAAATGCGAGCAATTTTCTCAACAACCGATCGCATGAGAGTTCGAAGGCAACCACTGAACTTTCGAATCGCTTTAAAAAACTTGTCCGAATTAATCCCACAAGTTGTTTCTGCCGATTGTTATCAAAAGCTTCTTCCATATTGCTCTTGCCAGTACTTGGACCCTTGTACCAGTTCAATGGGTAATACATTGGTAGGGTAAACAGTGGGTCTCTGCGTTCGAAGGCGGTTGCAACCATCTCCAAGAGGGCACCATATGTCTTCTCGATCGAATACTGCGCAACCTTTGGAACCGAACGCTCAGGGAAGATTGCAGCTTTTGCAGATTCTCGCGTCTGACTCTCCTTGGCATATGAACGACTACGTTGGACAACCAAATTTTTGAAGATCTCGTCTTTCAAAAGGATCTGCTGAGCGGCACCCAGATTATCCTCAACATCAGAATCATCGTGCCCTACAAGCTTTCGCAACGCCGTTTCCATTTTCGTGAAATGAACACGTAAGTTAGTTACGCCCAGTGTTTGAGAGAAATAATCTTCCTTACAACGCGTGAATAATTCGGCCATGTGGCGAAAGTCACTGAGACGATTGTTGACGGGAGTAGCCGTCAACATAAAAAGCGTCTTTTGTCTTGACGATTTATTCAGAAGTTCGTCAAGTAAATAGTAACGAGAAGGATCAATGCCCTTCGCAATATCCCCTCTTCTTCCTGGGTTACGAAAGTTGTGTGCTTCATCGATGATCACCACATCTGCGAGTTCAGCAATTCGTTTAAATCTTTCGGGGAATTCCCCCTCGCGACCAAGATCCGTATGGTTGAATACAGCTAGGTTGCTGAAATCACCGCCGATGCCACTGATATGTGGCAACCACTCGCGAAGGTGAGGCTCCCATACTCCTTCCTTTGCGCCCTTGGGGGCAAGTAACAATACACGTTTGCCTTCATGCAGAATGAGTCGCTCAATCAACATTAAACCTACGAAAGTTTTGCCGAGACCGACACCGTCGCAAAGGAACGCTCCGCCGTGTTGACGAGCAATCTTCATCAACGCCCAGTATGCCTCTTTCTGATAACGATCTATTTTTGGAAACATCTTTGAGCGCGTTTCATCCCATTCTGAGGATGTCAACTCGTGTCCTCGAAAGTATTCCTGGAGCGCTTTGGCATAGACGTCGAAAGGCGAATACTGCCTCACTTGGCGATCAATCGAGTCGATCACCGCTTCGGTCACTTGGGTTCCCTCAGCCCAGTGCGTTTCAAACCATTCTTGGAGCTGTGCTACTTCTCGCGCGCTCTGCACTTGAATGTTGAGTTCGATGTTTTGGGTTAGACCAGGAACAGTGAAGTTGCTTGACCCTACCAGAGCTTGTGAACCAACAACTTCAAGTTTCGCGTGTGTGATATAGGCCTTTGCATGGAATTTGTCTTTGTCGTAGACACGGCATTCGATTTGACCTGAACGCAATGCGGCAAGAATTTCTGAAACACCTTCCAGAAATGGGTTTGAATCCTTACTCAGCTCCATACTTGCGTTGAGATGCTCAACAACCTGTAGCAATACTTTACGCGTGCGAACGGTCATGTCTGACCCTAAAAGAATTCTAATCTTCTCAAGCGACTTCCACTTACCATTGAGTGCGAGAAGCGCACCGACTTCGAAATATCCCGTAGCAATATCGAACGCCTTCGCGATACTCGTCCACTCTTCGAGATATCTCAAACCAGTCCAACCCGACACACTGTTATCTACGATGAAAAGGTCTCGCCCCTTTGATTCTGTTGCCATTAGACACTCCGGAAAATTGAAAATTAAAGCATGATATAATTAGATACAAATTAGTGATTTTTGCAATTTATGTCAATTTTATAAGTTTGTCTCGCAGTCGAATCTGGCGACTGTTCACGAAACCTATTTACACTTACATAAATGCCACAGGCGGCTACATTTTGAGCAAGGCTGATAGTATAATTTTTCAAATATTTGTATTTTTGTAGCCTCTCCTGCCTGCCCGAATGCTGCGGGGTTAAGGGCATAATAAAGTTCGCCAGGAACAAGAGACCACTCATTACCAGGTGGAAATGAACCAGTTATTGTGGGTTGCACCAAAGAAATATTGGATTGGGACACAATATAACCAGGCAAAATATTATCGCCCAAGTCTAAGGTTTGATCTGCCTGATCGTCCGTCATAATTTATTGCACTCCTATAGGAAGGGCGAATTCAAGGCCAGTGATAGATATTGTCTCTTTTTTCTTTGTAAGGAGCGAAACAACAGAACCGTGAAAAATTAAATCTTGGTCTATTTTTGACTCTAAGTTAAGCCGTTCGTTAAATGGCGGACTATTTGAATCAACTTCTAGGGTCATAGAACCCAAGTGATCTCTCTGATCAGTTAATTGTGATTTTTCGCGGCTAATTATAGGCGAAGTATAATTAATTTTAGCACATCCATCACGTGGATCAACGCAATATATACCGTGGGTTACTGAGTGGACGTTATCTTCTAGAGGCATTCTTGTTCCAGCCTTTACAATGGGCAAGTATGAATTTCTAGCAAGGCTTACCTCTAGGTCTCTTGCCAATACAAGAACAGTTTTATCGTGCGCAATCCAGGCTGCTCCTTCAGCAATAGAAGCACCAGTTTTACAGGAAAATTCTACTTGGCTGGCTCCAAATAATTCATACAAACGGCTGCAGATGATAGGCATATTTACCATGCCACCAGTGGCAAGACATAAACCGACCTGCGGGGGTTTAATTTCGGCACGATCCAAAACATCACTAATTCTTTTAATACCAGACCGTACAAGACGATCTACAATTTCTTGAACTAGACTACGCTCTAATAGAAATTTTAAGTCGTTTGGCTCTTCTTTTTGAAAGAAGTTAGGAACAAACAAAACTGCTGACTCGCGAGTAGATAATTCGATTTTAGCAGATTCGCACTTTGATAACAATCTAGCTTCTGCGTCAGATGTAAATTCAACATCAAGCGGTATTTTGTCAATTTCTCTCACACGCTTAATAACAGCATTTTTGATTGCAACATCAAAATGATCTCCACCAACATCATCAGTGCCTTGATTTTGTAGCTGCATAACTTGGCCATTAAAAATTCGGCACAAGGTGAGATCTAGCGTTCCGCCGCCCCAATCAAAAACTAAAATATAATTAGATCCAAATTTTGAAACAGCATGATTAAAAGAACCGTATTTATTTCGTATATACCCATACAAAGCAGCAAGCGGTTCATGAATAAATTGTTTAACACGCATACCAGCTTGATGAAATGCGGCCCTTAGTGCCTGGCGCCTTCGACCATCAAAATTTACAGGAATGGTTACAACAGCTGTATCAAAGTTACAATCCTCAATACTTATTTGTTCTTTAATGCCAAGAATGATATCAGTAACTATATCAATTACATTTTTTGGCACCCCCTCAATAATCAAAGTATCTTTGTCAAGATCAGACTTAGGTGATCGAACAATATTTCCATGAACTCCTTGGCCAGCGGTACTGAGACGTTTTTTAGCTTCCCGACCAACGATTTTTTTTACACCGTCATAGCACACCACCGAGGGAATAGGCTGCCCTGTTTCGCTATCGAAATAATTACGAACAACACCTTCTTCGATCCTTGAAATAACTGTATTTGTTGTTCCAAAATCGAAACCGACAATATTCATGGCTTGAAGTCCTCGTGTAATGCCTTGATATGGCTAGTAAGTGAATCAAAAACTCGTTGAACGTGATCATCAATTACATCAATGTGAGGGGGATGCCGGCGGATTGCAACAAGACCGTTATTTAAAAGGTCTGTGGCATCTTTTAATGTCCGTACCAATCGCGTTCTCCATCTCTCAAAGTCATCACGCGCATTCTTTTCTTTTATAGACCCCTCCTTGGCAAGAGTTTCAATTTTGCCTTCAAGGGTTGCGATCGATAATTCTAAATCAAGAACCCTATTATCACGAATCAAAGCGGCATCCTGTAGATCCCGTATTTGAGCTAAACAATTTTCAAACTTCCGTTGCTCAATATTGCAAAGTCGTTCTGCATCTTCAACCAATCGATTATAAATTCCCACAACAGAACCGACGCCTTTAAGATCATCTATATCAACAAGTACCTGCATGAGATTTCTATCACGAACATGTATAGCGGCTGGCTCCCACAGATATTTACCAAGTTCTTGCGCGATAAAATTAACGGGCTGAGTATGTTTTCTTACAAGCCAAGCCGCAATCATATAAATGAGATTTTTGCGTAGTACATAAATATCTTGCTCTTGATCATCGTTAGAGGTATTGGAAATCTTAAATTTAAATTCACTTGCAAATTTAAGTATCCCAGATGGGCTAAGAGACGATGGAACTTTATCCATTTCTTGACAGAAATTAGGGATTCGCGGATTTGATTCCAACGCCAAACGAAAAATTGATTTGAGCCATAATCGAACCCTACTACCGGTTGATTCATTTTCACTAGCCAAGAAAATTTGCAATGGAACAGATATAGTAAAATCAGACTGTGCTTCTTTTTGCACAAGCTGCTTTATGTCATCCGTTGGCGTGACTTCTAAATCCGTGCTATTTAAAATTGAATCAATAGCACATGATTTTCCCTGCCGTGAAAATGCATAAATAATAAAATCAGCTGGGTTATGAATATCCTCTTTTTTCATTCGAGGCAATTTCTTTAACTTGACAGGAGATTCTTTTGATTTTTTATCACTTTCAATCATAAATGTGTATTTCTAGTAAACTTTTTACGCCAATCTTCAAAGGTAGATACATATCGCACAAATTCACGTGCCTTATCGATTTTTCCAGCTGAAAGATAATACTCCGCAAGTATTATACGAATTTTTGTTTTGTCATACTCAGTCCAAAACCCAGATGCTAAATTATCCGTCATGGTAACGATATCTGGTTTTGTTAACTTATCAAAACGAATTACCCAATCACAAATTTTGTGGGTAAAATCATCAATAAATAGGTTGTCAATAGAACCAGGGTAATCAATTGAAATTGGCGGCTCATCACAAAGCCAAGCTGACATTATATGTCCCGCTTTGCTATAGCGAGTTCCACACCCCCTTGAAGCTGCTTCAGATATGTGATTTAAATTAAACTCAATGAGACCTATTATAACGCTAGACGCAAGAGTATTATATGATGAAAGACTAGCTAAAGATTGATTAAATTTTTCTTTATAATCGATTCTATCTCCCACTTGGGAGCGTCTTTCTTTTGCCATAACGCCATATAAATAATTCGCAATTCCGTCGTAAAAACCTTCGGCACTCGTATATTTTTTTGAATTTTCTATAAATAGCGTAATCGCATCGAGATCAAGTTTGCGGGCTTGAATCATGTTTTTTAAGCATTTATTAATGCCGTCTAAATCATCACTGTTAGGGATTTTGAATTTCAAAATATGATTTTGAGTACTAGATTCTCCGTATAAATCAATTTGAAAATCTTCAAATTTAGCAAGTGAGAGTGTTTCTTTTGCAGAAGTTTCATTAACAGAATTATTATTAAGTGTGATTTTTTTGCAATTTAAAAAAGTTATATCTTTAATCGAAAGCTTCGATGAAACAATTCTATCGATACCAAGAACTTCGCCTCTGATAAATAATCTAGGTTCGAGACTTGGGTGCATTTCAAATTCATGAGTCTGAAGTTCTGTTACATTTTTAAATACATTTTTACACTTTGTACAGACAAATTCTGGGGGTCTAGGAGGGCCAATAGGAACACCTGTAAGGCCTTGTTCTTCGTGAAATTCTTGATATCCAGTTTGCCAGAACCCCATCAACAATCTCCTAATCAAATTGAATTAAAAACCCAGAACTTGCCGCTAAGCAATGTTAACATCTTGGCAGTGAATAAGGAGTTGGAACCAAATATTTATATGCACACGGATGCGATTGAATCGGCCGCACGTTATGGTTTTAGTGCCGAAGTTATATCTGTAATTTTTCTCGATTCATGGCTTAGACTTCGTAAAACAGGGGGTTCTAAATTAAAAAAACTGTCAGGAACGGTTGGAAATGATTGGCGGCTACGAATTGAAGACCTTCGTGCAGTCGCATCACTTTCGCATGACCACGGTGGGAACAAAAATGTGTTCATACACCAAATTGACCAGAGGCGCGATATCTATGAAACAGACACGTTTCGCAAAAGTATTGAAAACTTTTGGCATGAAGCCTCTACTAGAACTGGTGCTGTTGATCCAAATGTTTTTAAAAAAAAATACCGTTTAATTAATCCTAAATTAGCCGAAGAAAATGAAATACCTAAAGCATCTCTGGAATATCACTTTTCACAAATGCAGCAAGTATTTTTTGACAAAGTGTTGCCCTTCAAACAAAGAACTCTGAAAGATAATAGAGAAATTGTGATTGGGTATGGTCCGCCGGGCTCTGGTAAAACAATTGTTGCCCAAGGTTTGACAGTTGAAGCTATTTCAACAGGTTCTGATGTAACCATTCTTGTACCAACTCAACATTTAAAAGATGAGTATCTACGAATGGTTGAGTCGGCTGGAATAGATATTAATAAACCCGAAGAGCCTGAGATGGGCAAGGTTAGAATCTATGAGTTTTCAGAATATTTCTCAATGTTGTCTGGAGTGCCTACATGCTTTTCAAGGGAATCATATCTTCGATCTTGGTGGGATCAGCAACTTTTAAATCCAAAAATTCGTGGGCGACTTAAAGGTATCAGTAAAACTGAGCTAAATAGCCGTTTGCCGATATTGATTGACGCACTGCTTGAGGACGATGATTACTGGAAAATTAGTAATACAAGTTTACAAAGCAAAGACCGATTGAAAGATCAAATTACTGAGTATGAAATAATTCGAGAGGTACGCGCACCGCTTTTGGATTTATTACCTGAAGATCCTACATGGCGGACCCGTGCCGGTCTCGCTTGCGAAGCTTCTAAAAATCGATCTAATCAGGCCGTATCTGACGTAAATATTGGTGTAACTTCGAATGCATTAATTATTGTTGACGAAGCGCAGGATTTAGCGCCATCAGAATGGAAAGAATTATTATCCAAATGGCTTTCATTTTCAGAAACTAATATTGAATCAAAAAATAAAATTGTTCTTTTAGGCGATGAAGAACAGCGGATTAGCTTAATCCCATTTTCCTGGACCCAGATCAAACAATTCGCATTAAACGAATTAAAAATCCCTAAAGATAACATTATTGAAGAAGTGGTTGATACAGCTTCATACCGGATGCGCCAAACGATCGCACGTGTAGCTCGATCAGTTTGGAGACGCGAACATACCGATGGAGGCAAGTATCGGCGGCCTACTGAATTTGATTATGAAAAACTTCTTGAAGGTGGTCGAGTAGATGTGTTTATTCGTCCCTATTGTGATTCTATTGTGGAAATCTTAAATAGTAGTATTAAGGATTCGCTGGCAAACGAACATCTTTTTTTGGTTAAAGGGGATGGCTTACCATCTTTTGATAAGTCAGATTCAATTTTAGAGTATTCAATACGCACTGCGAAAGGTTTAGAAGCAGATTCAGTTCTTGTCGCGTATCCATTTGGCCACAGAACGGGGCGATCCAGAAAGATACTCCCCCATGATGAGATCATGGACTTTTATGTTGCAACTTCAAGAGCGAGAGAAAAACTTACCCTTATAATTGATCCCTTTGATTGGAATGAATTAAATCAAGTTGAAGATGTCTGGCGATTGCCAGGCGTTACGGTGTGTGAAGATAAAAATTTTGAAAAAACAGATAATCTTACCGAACTAATTCGCAATACACTTGTCAAATTAAGTGACGAGGAACGCCGTGAAGCCTTTGAAGAAAAGTTAGAGGCATTGTGTGAAATAGGTGCCGCTACACCAAAGAATTTAGCAAAAGAGCTACAAAAAAATTTACGAATGTTAATTCAATCCTGCGATGAAAATACAATTTCATTTCTAAGAGATCAAAGCCGCGTTCTGGCACAACAGGATCGAGCCGTCCTGTCTGAGCTTTGGCGCAATGCAACCATTGATTTGCAAGACAATCAAATCGATTTAGCAATTGGCGAGCTCTTACTTGCTGGTGAATTTGCGGTTGCGGCTCGTGTTCAATTATCATGCACTGAAATAAACACGTCAAAATCATGTTGGGATAGTGAATGGATTGCCTTGATCGCCGACGAGTCCCCGCTCCAACAAAATCGTTTGAAATTAATAAATAATACCTATCCTCTAATGACTACTACATCTGCTGTAAATTTTGAAATTAAAACTTTATTATTAAACAAATTTTCGGATATTAAACAACAGATATCCAAGGATAAACTTAATGTCTAAATCTACTGATACGGGCGCGGATCAATTAGCGATCGATCATGCGAAGTCATTTCTAGAACAAATCAAATCCGACTTATCGCGACGTGAAGCACAGTTTCGATTTGACCTTACTAAAATCGTTGACGCTGAATTTGAAAAACTACGCCAACGTTTATCTAAGATTGAAATCGAGAATAAATTATGAGCGCGAATTTAAACCTTGATAATGTAATTCAGGCCGAGGGAGAGAGGCCAAAACTGCTTCCGCCTGAACTAGGAAATGAATTTGATGAAATTAATACCGCGATCGGTGAACTAGAAACTAAATTTAAAGCAATGGTTTCAGAACTGGCTTCATCGCAAACAAAAATTTTATCAGATCGCATAGCCCTTCTTGAAAATATGCCGCGACCACAGCAACAAGTGGCTTCAAACAACAATAAGTTACTGGATCGTATTAAACTTTTAGAATCGGAATTGAAAAAAGCAAGCGCATCGCAGGTTCCACTTCCGAAAGTCAAGTCAACACCAATAATTAAAAATCCCCCTGTTAATCAACCTTCCAAACCCAATACCGTTTTTAATAGACCAACTACCCTTGCAGGGTTAATTATATTTCTTAATCAGCATGGTATAAAATCTGATAACAAACGCTCACTTGGAGGTGGGCTTTGGGTTTACAAAGATCAGAAAGAATTTTCTCAGGTTGAAGAACTTCTAAAAACTATTGGAATTGGAGTTAAATATCATGAGCATGGCAGATCCCGAAAGCCGGGACCACAATTTGAGATTGATCCCAAGAAAATACTTAAATAAGTCAATTTTATTGTTTCTACTAAAATCTAGCTTTGATAAACAGCAAATCCTTTTTTTCGCAACCGTTGAGCAAGTTTTTTTTCAGCAATCTTTGCAATCACTGTCTTTGTAAATGAATCGTGTAGTTCTGGCACTAAATCGTTTCTTATTTTTTCAAAGTGATCACGTACGCTCTTGTTGCTCAGCCGTCCGCCGGCAAGGTGAACATGAATTTAGATTGGTCGTTGGCCGCTCACAAATTTAAGAACCCCGCAAAGTCCTTACGAATGCGTTGATTCACTTGGTCATTCGGGTCTAGTTCCAGGGCAAAGTCAATCGCCTTCAACGCCTCCGCTCGCTCGCCACATTGAATAAGACACATTGCCAGATTGCCCCATGCGCCGGCATCGGCTGGACCAACCTCGCTGGCCTTGCGGGCAAACGGCAGGGCTTCGCGGGACCTTGATTGCTCGCCTAAACAGCGGACAATTTCTAGTAGCGTGGCAAGGTCGCCTGGTTGCAAATCATTGGCCTTGCGAAACGCCCGCTCGGCCTTTGTTTTATCTTTCATAATCCGCAAAATCAGGCCGTAAGTGAAATGGGCTTTGGCCATATGTTGGCCGGCACTGGCGACAATTCTTTGTACCTGCAATAATTTTTTTTGCATCTGCCCAGCCACCGATGACGCGGCATCCTCATTGCCCATTGCGGTTGCGTACTCCATGTTTGTTTCTAAACCCAGGGCTTCTTGGCAGATTTTCTGAAGTTGCGTTTCTAGCGCGCCCTCGCTGTCACCTTGAATCACTGGTCGGCCCACAAAAACTTCTTTGTTGGTGTTCAGGTCTAGATACACGTCCACATTGTTGTCGTGGCGCAGAAATTTCAGGCGGTCGCCAACGGAGCCTGTGGGGAAAAAGCCGGGAGTGAAACTCATCGAGCCATCAAATTTCCAATTGGGAGGCAGTGAGATCCCATCAATCGCTTGACCGGTAAGCCAGCATGCGTCCACTTTTATTTTTGAATCAGACAGTTCAATCTTTCCAACCGTCAGCCACGGCGCGGGAACTGTGGGACCGCGCATCTGATCCACAATGGCAATATCAACG
>Ga0209596_1001606_pt1 | contig 19359 bp, 19 predicted proteins | sample M_130807_MF_Meta_FD_187314 | JGI IMG/M metagenome (GOLD analysis project Ga0209596, IMG submission 187314) | Freshwater microbial communities from Lake Montjoie, Canada to study carbon cycling - M_130807_MF_MetaG (SPAdes) (version 2) | ecosystem: Environmental > Aquatic > Freshwater > Lake...
AAAGAATCTTTTTCATATTAAAAATTTTACTTGAAACGTACTATTGTTTTTTTAAGTTAATGCACAAATATAGAATATCTTCAGGATATCATACAATGGCAAATTATACCTGTTGCTACAGCGGCATTCAAACTCTCAGCAAGGCCCTTTCGTTGTATGCTTATTTTATGTTGACTAATCACTTTAAGTTCGTCACGCACTCCTTTTGATTCATTTCCAATAATAATAAAACCTTGGGTTATCTTATCGAATGAGTTGATGTCGTTTCCTTCAAGCACAGCGGCATACGATGGTATGTCATGATGTTGTTTCATTAAGGCTATCAAATCGCATTTTTCAACACGAATTCTGAACACACCGCCCATACTTGCCTGAATCACTTTTGTGTTAAATACATCAGCGCTTGTCTCACTGACATACACCGTATCAATACCATACCAATCTGCTATTCGTATAATAGAACCCATATTGCCTGGGTCTTGTATGCCATCAAGCAATAGTGCTAAGGTAGGGGTTGATGAAGGCCAATGTGGCATCGATACAATGGCCAATACTTTATTCGGTGTGGTCAATGAGCTGATCTTTTCAAGTTCAAACGGTTGCACCTGAATCAATGTGGCTTTGCAGTTGGTCAGTGTCGTTGCTTCAAACCACTCTTCTAACGCGTAGATCTCAAGTATTTCTAAATCTGAGGATAAAAGTTCGGTAAGCATCTTATCACCTTCAACTACAAATTGCCCTTGTTCCTGCCGATATTTTTTATCGTCTAATGATTGAATATGTTTAACTTGCGTCTTCGTAATCATTTCCTTATAGAATTAGTGAATCATGTACTCAAATATAGCATCCGACTCTGCCTGACTCTTGTTTGCTGCATCTATTTGTTATCGTGCAATTATACCAAACACTTAGCGCAAAATCAAACTTTGCTTGCTGAAAATAGATTAACACTCAACACGCAGAAACCACTCAAATACAAAGGTGAAACCGAAAGTGTGATTCTTTCACTTGCCTATCCAAGAGCAAACACACATGTATTTGATCTTGGATTTCTACCGAAATATAAATTATGGAAATACAATAACAATTTCCAGAAGTATGAGAAAGACCCGATGAATCCAAAGATTATTAAGCATAAGGTTGAAAGGCCTGTGTTGTTGGATACCAATATGGTTATAAAAAGCAAGCTCTATATTGGTCAGTATATGCTCAATCTAGGATATTTCTATGCGAATGTTGATTATGATATTCAACCTAAAGGAAAACAATCTGCCATTGTTCATTTTACCATTGATGCCGGAAAAAACTATACGATACGACACGTGATGACTCATTCGGAGAGCGAAGATATTCAAGCTATCATCAATGAAAATTCAGCCGAAAGTATCTTAGTAACAGGTGAGCCATATACTAAAATCAATTGTGGTCTTGAGCGGGAACGACTCTATAAGATTATCAGAAATAAAGGCTATTTCGATTTTAAATCCGATAATATCACGTTTACAATCGATACATCGAATAAGGAAAAAATAAAAAGCCTCCTCGACGATCCGTTTTCAAACGCATTGACCTATAAGCCTAACACTGAAAATAAAGAAGTGGATGTGCATCTTAATGTGGCTCAATCGCGCGACTCAAGTTATGCGCAATTATATCGTATCAACAAGGTGAAGGTGGTTATTAATAACCCGTTTAGCGAAGCAGATCCGCAAGCAGCGCGACAAGAAAGTGAATTAGAAGACATTACCTTTAATTATGCAACCTTGCCAATTAACAGAAAAGTGATTGCGCGAAATATTTTTATTCACCGCGGCGATTTATTTAATACCTCAGATTATGAAGTCAGTATCAGCCGTTTAAATCAATTAGGTGTATTTCAATTAATCAGTATTCAATACGAAAAAGTACAAGGACAAAACGATAAACTTGATTGTATTGTCACCTTGAATATGTCTCCAAAAATGGATTTGGTTTATCTGACGGATATCAGCACAAGCGATGATGATTATGTGCTTGGCACAGGCTTGGGTATTACCTATCGCAACCGCAATCTCGCGCACGGCTCTAATTTATTTTCATTGCGAGCTATCTATTCAACAGAATTCAGAAATGATAATTTCCTTACCGGTACAAAAAAATTCTACCAATCAGGAAACAACTTCAACCTCAGTGGCAATCTTACATTTCCTAAGTTTATTGTACCATTCAATCAGAATATCTTCAGTAAACGAAATATGCCGTACACAACATTGGGTGCCAACTATAGCCTAATACAACGGTTAAAAAACTATACAATTATCAATATATCTGGCAACTTTGGCTATTCTTGGCAAGAAACACCACAGAAAAACTGGAAACTAAATCCTATTTTCTTAACTGTAACGCAAGTGCCGGATAAATACTTGAGTGAATCATTCCGATTGAAACGCCAAACGAATTCATACCTCAAGAATACGTTTTCTAACAACGTCATTCAAGGCGAAAATATGCTCTTTGAATACAAGAGTAAACCGAAAACAATCAACTCTAATTTCTCTACCATCAAAATTGGTGCCGAAGAAGCAGGTACGTTGTTGACAGGTATCAACTCGTTGTATATGCGATTTACCAACGATACCATTAAGGCGATTGCCCATTATATAAAAGTCGATATTGATGTTAGAAAATATATCAATAGAAGGAAGTCGCAATGGGTGAGTCGGTTTATGACAGGCGTCGGAACCCCAATTGGTAATTCAAAAACGCTCCCATATATTAAACAATATTCAGCCGGTGGAGCCTTTAGTAATCGAGGATGGCCTTCTCGTAATTTGGGGCCGGGTCATTCTGTGGATACATCATTCAAATCTGGTTTTGCGATCCTTGACAAAACCGGTGATATTAAAATTGAAGCGAATACCGAGTATCGATTCAATCTTCTCAAATTATTTTCTGGCGCAATCAACCTGAAAGGCGCTGCCTTTATAGATGCCGGCAATATATGGCTAATGAATAAGGATAGCAGTGTAAAAGGAGGTGAATTTAATGTCGGATACCTTTGGCAAGATATCGCTATTTCTAGTGGTGTTGGTCTGCGACTTGATTTTTCCTTCTTTGTGTTTCGTGTGGATCTTGGCTATCCAATCAAACAACCGCAAGTATCCGCCAATAATGGCTTTATGTTCAATCAATTAAAATTGAATAATGGTATTTGGAATCTCGCCTTTGGCTATCCATTTTAAGCTGTTCAACGTGGCTATTTGCCTAATCGAGTAACAGTTCATTGCTGTTTAGGATGTTTGCAGTATCCAATCATTATTTTCAATTGCGAACCTTCGTTAATCTACATTCGTTCGACTATCTTTGCGCCACTAAAAATTTTGCTATGTCACAAGACTTATATCAGCATCCAGATTATTATGCATTGGATGATTTATTGACCGACGAACATAAATTAATCAGAGACACCGTCAGGGCTTGGATTAAAAAAGAAGTCAGTCCTTCTATCGAAGAATGGGCTCAACATTGTCATTTTCCCAAACATCTCGTGCCACAAATGGGCGAATTAGGTGTATTTGGTCCAACTGTGCCTGTTGAATATGGCGGCGGTGGATTAGATTATATCTCCTATGGATTAATGATGCAAGAGATAGAACGATGTGATAGCGGTATGCGCAGCACAGCTAGTGTGCAAGGTAGTTTGGTGATGTATCCAATTTATGCGTATGGCAGTGAAGAGCAACGTACTAAATACCTTCCTAAATTGGCAAGCGGTGAATGGCTTGGTTGTTTCGGCTTAACAGAGCCTGATGCGGGTAGTAATCCAGATGGGATGCTCACCAATTATAAAGATGCCGGTGATCACGTAATTTTAAATGGTTCTAAATTATGGATCAGTAATTCACCTTTCGCAGATGTGGCTGTTGTTTGGGCTAAAGATGAAGAAGGTATCGTTCGTGGCTTGATCGTTGAACGTGGTATGGAAGGATTTACCACTCCTGAGATTCATAATAAATGGAGCCTTCGTGCAAGTTGCACGGGCGAATTAGTCTTTGATAATGTCAAAGTACCGAAAGCAAATATTTTCCCGAATATCAAAGGATTAAAAGGTCCGTTGGGTTGCCTTACGAAAGCACGTTTTGGTATTGCTTGGGGTGCCTTAGGTGTGGCCATGGATTGCTACGATAGTGCCTTACGATATACAAAACAACGTGAACAGTTTGGTAAACCAATTGCAGGGTTTCAGTTGCAACAAAAGAAATTGGCCGAGATGATTACAGAAATCACAAAAGGACAATTACTCGTTTGGCGGTTGGCTGTATTGATGAATGAAGGCAAAGCTACACCGCAACAAGTAAGTATGGCTAAACGCAATAGTTGTGAAATCGCACTCAATATCGCTCGTGATGCACGTCAAATGCACGGCGGAATGGGTATCACAGGCGAATATCCAATTATGCGTCACATGATGAATATGGAAAGCGTCGTAACGTATGAGGGTACACACGATATTCATTTGCTGATTACAGGAATGGATGTGACCGGCATCAACGCATTTAAATAAGCTTCTCACAAACAAGGATACATCGCATGTATCCTTGTTTCATTTTCGTTCATCTTATTCTGAACCATGAATTATTTTTCATCTAAAAAACCGTATATCATAGCCGGCCCTTGCAGCGCAGAAGATGCATTGCAATTAGCTACTGTATCGGAAGCATTCAAGCAATTGCCTATCGATATGTTGCGTGCCGGTGTATGGAAACCGCGTTCTAAGCCCGGACATTTTGAAGGCAGGGGAGAAGATGCATTAAAATGGTTAAACGATATTCGCACATCATCCGTCTTGCCAATATGCATCGAAGTGGCCAATAAAGAACAAGTAGAATTAGCCCTTCAATACAACATAGACGCCGTTTGGATTGGCGCGCGAAGCACAGTGAATCCATTTATCGTGCAAGAAATAGCCGATGCACTCAAAGGAACTAAACTTGGTGTGTTAATCAAGAATCCTATTAATCCAGATATTGAATTATGGAGTGGGGCCTTAGAACGTATACTCAATGCAGGTATTGAAAATATAGCCGCCATTCATCGTGGTTTTTCGAGTTACGACAGCCTGTCTAAATACCGCAATAAGCCTAATTGGGCTATTCCTATCGAATTAAAACGACGTTATAAAGATGTGCCTATTTTTTGTGATGCGAGTCATATTTGTGGCAATCGTGCACTCATTCCGTATGTCGCGCAGCGAGCCCTTGATCTTGACTTTGACGGACTGATGATTGAAACGCATCCTAATCCGGATAATGCCTTAAGTGATGCGCAACAACAGTTAACGCCGGATCAATTAGGGCAACTTCTTTCGTCGCTTATTATTCGCACCCCAATTAATGATTGTTCACAAGAAGAGATTGAACAAATTCGTCAGATACTCGATTCGATGGATGCAGAAGTTGTTGATTTATTGGGTAAGCGAATGGAACTCGTTGAAAAATTAGGCCGCATTAAAGGGGATAATAATATGCCTATCTATCAGGCAGATCGTTGGCGTGAAATTATTGATACACGCTCGCAATGGGGACTTAAAAATGGATTGGATGCTGAATTTATAAGTAAGCTATTCGAATTGATTCATGATAAAAGTATCAAAACACAAATTGATTTGCTGAATACCATCGCTGCTAATAAACAAGCATAAATTGACGCAGTCTTGCTGAACGAGCAACGATATAGGGATTACAATGCGATCTTGTTCTCCTTTCGTTTCAAATAAATATACAAGGTTTCGACACGGGTTCTAGCCCAAGGTGTCTTTCGTAAGAAGGTCAGACTTGATTTAATACTTGGATCAAATCGGAAACAGTTAATAGGTATCTGCTCATCGAGATATTCCCAGCCCTTATTTTCAACAAGATATATCATAATCTTCTCTAAGGTAATACCGTGTAAAGGATCGTTGTGTTGCGTTTCCATCGCATAAAATTAATTTGTTTGATTGATAGTGACAAGCATTTGATCTGTAGAAAATTTACTGCTAGGATTCATGTTCAAAATAGATCTTATAATACTTCCGTCCGTCACTGTCCTGACCTTGTTCAATGAGGTCGCGATCGCCGTGGATATAAATATGAAAATTCTTATCAAGTTTCAGCACCGATTTAAATATACGAGCTTGTTTCTTTACCGCTTGCGCTGAAATAGTAAAATCGTCATCGATATCAATCCGATTCTCTTGTTTGTACGCCGAATCAAAACGACGGAACGACGTAATCAATCCTTCATCCTGAAATACAGCCTCTTCAAATTCAGTTTTATCGAAATTATCGTGGGTTTTAAAATAATCAACAGAGCGGTTGAGGTAGTCAATCTGATCAGCTTTACTAACTTCAAAGTCTTTCGGTATCTGATCGGTCACAAAGGTTTTTGCCAGCGTTAAAAATTGATTGGTATGATTTACATAATCATTTTTCATGCTGAGCTTAATAAATTCGTTTTGCCAATAATCCGTTTCAATCGGTGCATTGTCAATGATAAACAAGGTATAGGGCTCTTCGGTAAACACAATCAGGCAGGCTTTATCAAGGCGCTTGGTGCCTATGCCTTTCTTAAATTGAAGTCCGGCGTTTTCGGTAGACAAGCTATTGGTTTCGATAAAGTTTTCTTTGTTCTCGATTTTGTAAATACCAAGTCCCTGATACGATTCATCGTGCAGTCCAATATGGTCAAATTTCATAATAAACAAATCGCCTTCTTTGATATTTGGGTGTTTTGAAACCGATTGTAAATGCCTTGCAATTTGTTTAGACGTTGATATAAAATCACCATCCTTATGAATCGACGAGGCTAATTCAAACAACACATTCAGCTTTACGTCAATGGCGTGAGTAAATTCGAAGGTATTGACATTCGTGAGGAATGGTTTAAGAAAAATCTTCTTAAGCGTTTCCAATTCACCAGGATCCTGATAGGTATAAATACTGTCGTTCAAATTGGTTTCTTCGCCATCCATCTTAAATGGGTGATAGATAAGTTCCCTGATATGTGTTTCTTCGAGTTGAATCATAGTGCGTGCAAAGGTAGTGTTTGAATACATAGTGGTCAACAAGATCTTCGCGGTACAATCGATATCTTTTAACCACAGCGGCTGGCGCAATGTCTGCGACTTGTGCCACATCTAGTATATAAAACATAAATAAAATGAATTTGTCAGAAATTGAATTTAGTAGATAATTTGAAATGCCTATTTTTTATAGAGAAGAGAAGATTGGCACAAGGCGAGTTGATTTTTTGGTGGAAGGAATTATTTCAGTGGAGTTGAAAGCAATGACCAAATTGGAAGATGTTCATTTAGCGCAAGCCATTAATTATTTGGAAGCATATAATTTAGAGATTGGTTTGCTTATCAACTTTGGAGAAAATAGCCTTAATTTTAAACGATTAACAAATAAAAAATACAAATCAATCTAATCACAGGGCTATCTCCCCTTATTTTACTACCACATCGGAGTTAAGTTTTAAATTTCATCCTAATTCGCACTACCTTTATCCCATCAAGAACATAGGTTATACCCAACACATCATCTATAAACTAAACATACAATGAAAAAAATAATGTTGACTACCATACTGCTTCTTTCGGTCAGTATCTCGTTTGCTCAAAAACACATTGAGAAGTATTATGTAGGGGGCTTGCTATATTGCAAATACACCTATTACTTAAATAAGGAGCACGTTGAGGGTAGCTATATTGAAGTAACAAATACACAGCGCTACAATGGGATGAAGTACTATTCGTGTTCGACCTGCAGATATCTAAATCATTACAATGTTGGTGTATACTCGTTTGCAGAAATCGAAGGTGAAAAATCATTTACATTATACGTTCGAGATATTGATAAGGAACGTTGCATACTGGTTTTTCAAGATGAGAAGAAAAATGAAGAAAATACAGAGATCTATTATGCTAGGCGTAAAGTGATAAAATAAAAGTGTCTGAATTAGGTTTTTATGGATTAAAGAATGATGGGATTATTGCTGAATCCAAAATTTTACAATCCTCGCTTGCGCGTGTATACTATGCGCATCCGTTTTTAATCATAATGAAATCTGCACTTAGCAATAAGTAGTTGATTGCCTTCAATTTTATAAATTAACCTGTGTTCATTATCTATTCGTCTTGACCAAAACCCTTTATATTTATATCGCAATGGTTCAGGTTTGCCAATTCCTTTAAAAGGGTCACGTGAAATATCTTTAATTAATTGGTTTATTCTTGCCAATAGTTGTTTATCTGTTGCTTGCCAGTATAAATAATCTTCCCAAGATTCTTCCACAAATACCAATATCATAGTTCGATAAGTTTCTTTTGAAATCCTTTTTCCTTTTTCAATTTATCAATGGCAGAATCTAATCGTTTTTGATTTTTTTTTGAAGATAGCTCATGACTAGTAGCAAGCATCGAATTATACTCATCCAACGATATAATAACTACTCCTTGATCTTTCCCCCTATTTATTATTAAGGTTTCAAAGTCTTCAGACACAAAATTGATATATTTTTTAATGTCTTTTCTGAAATCACTGATTGTGGTGGTTAACATATAACGTACTTTATTTTGTACAAATATAGGTACATGTCATAATCCTACAAATTTATTTATCTTATGACAAAATGAGTGCTAACACCATTGTATTCCCTTGCGATTAAAAAAAGTAAGTAGAGCATGTATTTATACCGCCAACGCAGTGAACGCCAAGTTTTCAGCATTCGCTTCAATTATTGAAAATTCAATTCGTCGCAGCGTCCGATAGACGCAACGAACATCGAGGATAAGTTCAGTGAAGAGTCACGTTGAGGACATAATGAAGAAAAGGCTAAATTTGCGCACGAAGGCATTCAATCAATGACTTTGTATTGAATACCGACTAGAATACGCCCTTAGATGCAAGACAACTACCACGAAGATCTAACCTTCGATACCATCGATTTTACGCAACAAGCATTCGCTATAGGCGATTATGAAAATTGCCGTTTTATTCAATGCAACTTTTCAGCCATCGATGTTTCAGATTGCAAATTTGCGGATTGCGAGTTTGTAGGCTGTAACTTAAGTATGACCAAGCTTAATCGCACCGCCTTCAGAGATGTTGTATTCAAAGAATGTAAAATGCTAGGACTGCAATTTGATCGATGTAGTCAATTTGGACTGTCGTTTACAGTAGATCAGTGCAATCTTAATCATTGTTCTTTTTATGAAACAATCCTTAAAAAATCGAAATGGTCGAATTCGCAATTTCATGAAGCCGATTTTACATCCTGCGATTTAAGTGGCAGTGTTTTTGATGCCTGCGATTTCCTTCATGCACACTTTGAACGAACCAATCTTGAAAAAGCTGATTTGCGTAGCTCCTTTCATTATTCGATACATCCCGCGTCAAACAGGATTAAAAAAGCAAGGTTTTCATTATCGGCAAGCGCAGGCCTCTTAGAACAATATGATATTGAAATTGATCGCAGTCTGTAAATGATGTGGACTGCGTATATAGTATACAAGGCGAGTGGTAGATCTTTGAATCTTGTGGCATCCACCAAATGAAAAAGGCCGGTAAGATACCAGCCTTTTAAATACGTATGAATTTTGATTACTTACTTAAGCAATAAACCATTCAGTTCCTTTTTTCTTACCATCAGCCTTCGGCTTGTTGTTTGCTTTCTTAGCTGTTTTCAAGCGAGATAATGCATTCGATACATTACCTGTTACTTGCTTTTCAGTTTTCTTAGCGTAAGTTGCAAATGCTTTAATGATGGTGTTTGCATCAGAATGCCCGTTTCCTTTCAAGAAGGCTAAGATGAATTCAGTAACACCTAATGTGCCTTTTACTTTTGGTTGACGTCCTGGTCTGCCAGCTTTTTTAGGAGCCGCTTTAGCCACTACAGTCGCCTTTTTTGTAGCATTCTTTTTACCTGGCTTTCTACCTGCTGACTTTCTAGCGACAACTGGAGCGCTAGCAGATGTAGATTTTTGTTTCATGCCCATGCTCATTGCATAGCGCTTAGTGTTCATCAGCAAGTCAATCTGCTGCTGCAAGGATACAATCTCGGCATCCATTTTGTCCAAATCGATTTCTACGATGTTGTTTGTCATGTGATTAGTTTTTAAATTGTGAGTTGAGATGGACAAATATACGCACAAAGTTAGTAAAACAAAATACTTAGTAGATTTAAACTAACAATCGGCTGCCTTGTAAACACGGCATTTACATAGTGTGACATACTTCTTATGTATGTGCTATAAATAATCATGACGTAGAAACTAACATACGAAAGGACGCAACGCTGTCTATTCAACCTTAAAAAAGCAACATCACGATCACCAATACCACACCGGCTAATGTAAAATACAATCCCTTTTTAAAGATAGATGTCTCAGGCATAAACATCCAAAAGGAAGAGAGAACAAAGAATAGCAGCGAAAAACCAAAGAAGACATTCAGCACAAATAACGAATCCTTGGTGCCTGCTTTATGCAAGTGCGTAAGCTTCTCCAATATCTTGGGTAATGCTTTCTTTGTATAACTGACATCGCCCGTTACGAAATTATACGTGCCATTTTTAAAGGTTTGAATATCGCCATTAACAGACTCAATCTTTAGATCACGCATACGAATTTTTTTGCCCAGTTTTTCAACTGTCAAGCCTGGTTTTAATTGATCTTCTACACGTGTGTTTTGTTTCAGGAAATCAGTATCCCTGAAAATAAGTAAGACTCCACTGAGGGCATACACAGCCATTATGCCTGCCAAAAAGAAACCGAGGTAACGGTGATAGATACGCATGTTAGTGTGCAGGGTAGACTTGCTCATTGTGCTATTTTGCGACAAAGAAAAGGAAAACCAATCGTATTTACATAATGAATGCAAGCAAGCTAGAAAAGATATGCGATGTGCGAAAATAGATAAGGTACAAAACGCCGCATTGAGATGAAGCTTAACGAGGTACAGTGAATTAGGTAATTACAGATAGCAGGGCGATTAACGAAGTAGGGTTATATCCCCTGTTAATACATAGTCTTTGTTGTTATAACGACAATGATATCGAGCGACATAATAATAGGTGCCAACTTCTGAAAGCCCTCCCTTGAAATTACCATTCCAATTGTCGAATAACCTTTGCGATTTAAATACTTCCTGTCCCCAACGATTATAGATTTTAAAATCGGTGAGGTCGACACCAAACGTATTCACTAAGCCAATTTCATCGTTCTTTCCATCATTATTTGGAGAGAAGGCATTCGGTATAAACACAGGGCACCCACAATCAGGATTGGCAAAATCTATTTTTACGGTATCACTTGCAGCGCAATTATTAACTGTTACACTCACCCAATAAAGTCCATCATAGGTGACAGTATAGGTTGCCTTAGACGAATTGTCTTGCCAACGATAGCTTGCATTCGATGTAGTGGCATTTAAAACAACCGTCCTATCTGCACATAAACTTTGATCTGGGCCGATATCAACCAAAGGTCGTTGATTGACCACCACATTGATTGTATCTAAATAGTGACAACTATTGATTGCCACATCAACCCAATAACTGCCTCCTTGCGTAACTGTGCATGTAGCATTTGTTGTATTGTCTGACCATAGATAAGTGACATTGCTAGCAGTGGCATTTAAGACCAATAAATCACCTTGGCATAAGACAGTATCTTTCCCAAGATAAACATAGGGTGTAGGATTAATCGAAAGCACAGTACGAATAATACTATCACAGCTCCATATCGTTTGAAGCGTATCCGTATAAACACCCGAACTATATTGCCAACGACCTCCTGCAAAAAGACTATCTCCTTGACATATGGATAGTGCCGTTGTTTTGATAAACACAGGATGTACCATCAACGTAGTGAATATAAAACTATCACAACCTGTCACCGTGCTTAGAGTATCAACATATACACCTGAAAAATGACGCCATCCACCACCAATAAATAAACTATCACCTTCGCAAATAGCAACCGTTGTATTGGTAGTGGCTAATGCAGCGATATTGACAATATGGGTGACCACACTATCACAACCCGAAGCAGCAGTGAGTGTATCGTGGTACGTGCCACTGCTATGTTGCCAAGAACCTCCGGCAAAAATACTATCACCAAAACAACGTGAATGCTGCTGCGTTATAGCAGCAGGAGGTAATATTGTGAGTACACTTGAAATAATACTATCGCACCCATTGGCCGCGGTAAGCGTATCATTGTATGTGCCGCTTAGGTGATGCCACACACCGGCAAACAACAAACTATCACCAGCACAAAGCGTATGATTTTGTATCGTATAAACGGGCGCACAAGCCGAACAAACATCGAATATTTTATAACTATACCACGTATAATCAGCTAGGTTGAAAAGCCATATATGACAATTTGCCCAAGACGTTCGAAAAGATCCTGTTGTGATCGCTGACGCTGGCAATTGACTAGTTCCGGCATACGCACCATTGGCTTTATTGTAGACATAGACACACTTATTGATATAATCTAATAAGGCTATTTCCTTACCTGGACAACCAGTATACATCAACGTTGTAGAATTTAAATTTGAAATAGCCACCGGTGTGCCTGTGATAGGGTATGACCCCAACAAGGCATTTGTAGTGCGTGAATATCGATAGATGGTCCCGTTAAAATAATAGAGTATTTCATACGCCTGCCAATCAAGATCGCCACAGCTTTGCGCATCAGGTTGATTCATACCTGTAAAGATTGTTGTGCCCGTTGCAAGGGCATATCCACTCGCATTTAAATCGGCTTTCCAAATACCTGAGGTAAAATATCCATTTCCTTCTAATTGATTTGTAGTAGGATTCCACCACATACCTCTCCAATCGAAGCCTGCTGAAGTTTGATTTAATGGCACCGATGTTGCACTCCATGTTTCTAGCGGAAAGGTAGTATTTCCTGCTCGTACACCATAATATAGATTCTGATTGGGATTAAACGCGACACCGCTATTATTTGAGCAATTCGTATTCTGATGCACCAAGGTAATGCCCGGTGTGGCATTTGGCAATAAGATACATTGCGCATTCGCAAAAGAACAAACGACGAGAAATAGCTGTACAAGGAAAAGATTTTTCATGCTAAATAAAATATTTGCATCGAAGGATGCGTGAATGAACGTAGTGAAGTTAAGTATTGCTTCATCTACCTATTTTATTATGTAAGCAGAAAAAGCCTACCAAATTTACATTCTTAAACCCGTACTTGCAAGTGGTTTCATTTCGCCCAGTTATTTCGCGGCACTTCCATTCATTGCTTCGCCTTGCGGATTGATGAAGATCAGTTTGCCTTCGGCATTCTCTGCCATCAGTATCATGCCATTACTCTCAATGCCACGCATCTTGCGAGGCGCCAAATTCGCTACCAATGTCACTTGCATTCCTATTATCTCCTCAGGTGTATAATGCAATGCAATACCGCTGACAACAGTGCGTTGCTCAAAACCTAGATCAATAGATAGTTTTAAAAGTTTGTCAGCCTTCTCAACCTTTTCAGCGGCAAGTATTTTTCCAACGCGTAGATCAATTTTATCAAAATCTTCGAACTGAATAGTCTCTTTAAAACTCGTTGAAACAGATGATGTCTCTTCGTTAGGCTTACCAGCTGCTGTTTCTTGTGCTGAAAGGATAAGGCCGTTTTTTAGTTTCTCAGATTGAAATACAATCTGTTCATCTTCGATTTTCTTGAATAATAATTCTGGTGCATTCATTGGATATCCTTTTTGTAATAATTTCAAACTACCACTGTTTTCCCAATCAAGCATTCGATCCACCACCTTCATCATACGACACATCTTAGTCGCGGTAAATGGAAGAAATGGATTTATAAAGATGGCCAAATTAGCACATAATTGCATACACATATGCAGGCTGTTATCAATCGATACTTGATCATCACCTTTTTTCCAAGGCTCTTTATCTTGAAGATATTTATTTCCTTCTCTTGCTAAATCAATGACAGTAAAAAGACCTTCCCTAAACTTATAATGTTCAATACAATTGGATACGGTTTCTTTGGTCTTCACAATCTTGTCGAACAACGCATCATCTTTTTCATCTTTCCCCTCGAGATGATAGGGTGGGATTTTGCCATTACACAACTTATGCATTAACACAAAGGCTCTGTTGACAAAGTTGCCAAAAATAGCTACCAATTCGCTGTTGACACGTTCTTGAAAATCTTTCCACGTAAAATCATTATCCTTATTTTCGGGTGCATTCGCACAAAGAACATACCGAAGTGCATCTTGCATATCTGGAAAATCCTTTACATATTCATCTACCCATACAGCCCAATTACGACTTGTACTTACTTTTTCGCCTTCAATATTCAAAAACTCATTCGCAGGCACATTCTCAGGTAAAATAAAATCGCCATGTGCTTTAAGCATCGCAGGGAAGATGATACAATGAAAAACTATATTGTCCTTGCCTAAGAAATGAACAAGTTTGGTATCATCCTTGCACCAATAATCGCTCCATTGTGGTGTTAGTTCTTTGGTCGCAGAGATATAGCCAATAGGTGCATCAAACCATACATACAATACTTTTCCTTCTGCATTTGGCAAAGGTACTTTCACGCCCCAATGACTATCGCGTGTCATTGCGCGTGATTGAAGTCCATTGTCGAGCCAACTTTTACATTGACCATACACATTGTTTTTCCAATCTTTATGATCTTCTAAAATCCATTGCTTGAGCCAAGTTTCATACTGTTGAAGAGGGAGATACCAATGTTTGGTGACACGCTTAACTGGCGCAGATTGACTAAGTGTACTTCGTGGATGAATTAATTCATCCGGACTTAAAGCCGAACCACATTTTTCACATTGATCGCCGTATGCACTTGGATTGCTGCACTTCGGACAGGTGCCAGTGATATATCGATCGGCTAAGAAGGTTTGTTTTTCTTCATCGAAATATTGTTCAGATTCTTTTTCTTCAAAGAGATTCTTATCATATAAGGTCTTGAAAAAAGCTTGCGATGTTTCGTGATGAACCTGATTGGACGTGCGTGAAAAGATATCGAATGAAATACCCATTGTCTTTAAACTTTCATTGATAATGCTATGATATTTATCAACGATGTCTTGTGGCGTGACACCTTCTTTCATCGCACGAATGGTAATTGGCACACCGTGTTCATCTGTACCGCAAATGAATTTCACATCTTGTTTTGTTGCCCTTAAATAGCGCGCGTAAATATCAGCGGGTAAAAAATTACCTGCCAAATGTCCAATATGAACAGGCCCATTGGCATACGGCAACGCCGCGGTCACTAAATGTCGTTTAAATTCTTTCATACTAGATCGTCAGTGTATTATTATGCTTGATTATCTTTTTTATTCATTAGGTAGCTATAAATGGTCAACCCAATTCGAACGGTGCCCATAACAATCATCACGATGGATAATGGTGGAAAACGATGATTCATATAGGTCGCAATGCCCAATATCAGCATCAACGGCCCTGTAATAAAACCCATGTTTCTACTTATGCTAAACTTATCCATTCTGTTAATTTTTATATATTTGGGCAAAGTTACTATTTAGCACTTTAGATTGGCGACTTTTTTGGTTTTAAATATCACGGATGTTTACCATCAGAAAAGAATCGCCGAAACCAGTGAAACATAGATAAAACCTGCTTTTCAAACGCAATGGCCATTATTCCCTCTTATTTAAAACCCGGCGACACCATTGGCATAACTTGTCCTGCTGGCGCTGTGCATCTTGCCGATATGGAACCTATGTTTACACAATTAAGGGAGTGGGGGTATCAGTTAAAAATAGGAACGGATGTTGGTAGCAGTTACTATAAATTTTCAGCAACCGACGAGGAACGACTGAATGACTTACAACAAATGCTGGATGATGAAGAAATCACTGCTATTTTATTTGGGCGCGGAGGTTACGGTGTGGTGCGTATTATAGATCAACTTGATTTTACTCGCTTTGTGCAAAATCCAAAGTGGTTATTGGGGTATAGTGATATCACGTGTTTGCATTCGCATATCCACACACAATTTAATATTGCAACCATTCACGGACATATGGGCGCAGGATTTCGTGAAGAGAACAAGGATTCGTATTCAACCCATCAAATCAATGAAATACTAAAAGGTACACCCATTCAGTATGAAATTGCGCCAAATAATATAAACAGACTAGGAAGTTGTAACGGCACATTGATAGGTGGCAACTTGGCCTTGTTGTCTGATCTCATCGGTACTAAAAGTGATATCCATACCGAAGGCTCTATTCTGATAATCGAAGATATTGGAGAATACAAATACAATATTGATCGCATGATGTGGCAACTGCTACGAGCAGGGAAATTAGATAAGTTAGCAGGCCTTATTGTTGGTGGCTTTACAGAGACACAAGATAATGAAATTCCATTCGGTATGACAGAATATGACATCGTGTGGGAGAAAGTAAAGGACTTTACTTATCCTGTTTGTGTTGATTTTCCTGTTGGACATCAACCGAACAATTGGCCCTTAAAAATGGGTATCAACTATCAATTAAATGTCGCCGCTGATAAGGTAAGTCTGCATGAACATTTAACGGACTAAATACGAACGTTTTAACGAAGTAGCAACTACTTAAGACGCATCAACAGATTTAATTGAGAAGGTCAATGTAAAGGTCGTCCCCTCACCTAAAGTACTATCGACATTAATTTTTCCTCCGTGTGCATAAACGATTTTTTTGACATATGTCAAACCAAGACCAAAGCCTTTCACATCGTGCAGATTACCTGTATGAGCGCGATAAAACTTCTCGAAGATATGATTGGTCGTTTCTTTACTCATGCCGATACCATTATCGATAATCTTCAATTGCAATGATTGCCCCATATTATTTGTTTCGATTTCAATAGCCGGATTCTCTTTCGAATATTTGATGGCATTATCAATCAAGTTGAAAATGATATTGGAAAAATGTACTTCATCCGCATAAATAATACTGTTGCTTGCATTCAATGTTGTGGTGAGCGTAGCACCTACTTCTTGCATTTGTAGCGCAACGTTTTCCGCAACTTTTTGAATCACCATATTGACATCGAGCTTGCGTAATTGTAGTTTAATCTCCTCACGTTCTAACTGTGCCGACTGCAAAATCTTTTCTACTTGTTTATTCATTCGTCTATTTTCCTCTTTAATAATGCCAGAGTAATACAGAATTTGATCTGGATTATGAATCACCTTTTCATTCTTCAATGCATCGGTGGCAAGCTGTATAGTCGCAATCGGTGTCTTAAACTCGTGCGTCATATTATTGATGAAATCTGATTTGATTTCAGATAGCTTTTTCTGACTCAACATCGTCTTAAGTGTCAATAGAAAGGCAGTAATAATAATGGACGTAAATAAAATTGAACCGAGCAATAACAGTGCTAAGTGATTCTGAAAATAACTTTCAGGCTGAAGAATGAATATATTCAGCACTTCGGTATTCATAATGGTGTTTTCTGTTGTAAGAAAAATTTGACGGTTATTAGGATCATCCAAGTATTCCATTTTATACCCACTGCTGAACATCGTAGGCAGACGGGCTTCGTTGGTAATACAGAATTCAAATGATTGCTTGATCTTCTTCATTCGAAGTTCGTGCTTGATAATGTCGTGCAACTGAAAATTTGAAATAACACTAGGTGTTGATACAAAGCTGCTGAAGGATAATAATTGGGTTGGAAATGAAATACCGCCGAGCGAATTATCCTTTCGCTTATTAATCGAGTCTCGCACATTTTCAAGACTCACATAAATATCCTGTGCGTATTGATCGCGTTTTAATTTTGTAGCACCTCGTATCCATTCAACCTGCAAGTAAATAATACCCAGAACGGAAATAGCAATCAAGAGTATGATAATGGGGAAAATTCTTTTCACGGCTCAAAAGTATAGTATCAGAAGCAATCAAGAGAATTGTTTAAGATATTTTAACAGCCACTGCGAATGTCAACAAAATAGAACGCTGCAAGGTTCATTCGTCCATCCATTTTTTTTCAAGGCAATGTCATACGAGTACACAATCGATTCCATCGTAATAAAGCGCATTAAATCGAAGTGCCTGCGTATCTTTGACACCATTACTTAATAGGCAATATAATGGAATTAAATGTAATAAATTCAGCTTCACCGTATTACGAAAAGGTACTTTCACTTCGTAATAAAATCCTCAGAATACCACTCGGATTGAATTTAGCAGATGAAGATTTAAGTGATGAAGAAAATCAAGTAACCATCATCATGACACGAGACGAACATGTAGTGGCGTGTGTGATGTTGAAAATAATCGATAAGGATATCATCAAATTACGACAAATGGCAGTCGATGATGCAGTGCAGGGAATCGGTGTTGGAGCAACAATGCTTCGTTATGCTGAAAACTTTTGTATCAACAATCGCTATGGTTTAATTGAATTGCATGCAAGGAAATCAGCTATTGGTTTCTATCAAAAATCAGGGTATGTCATCGAAGGCAATGAATTCGAAGAAGTAGGAATGCCTCACGTAAAAATGAATAAACATCTTCGTCACGCAGACGAAACAAATCAGTAAGTAATGAAAATTTTATACGGCGTACCGAGCGAAGGAATGGGTCATGCAACACGCAGCAAATCGGTGATTCAATATTTAATAGCCCAACAGCATGAAGTCTGTATTGTGAGCAGTGACAGAGCCTTTATTTTTCTTAAAAAGCATTTTGGCGACAGGGTAGTATCCATCGAAGGATTTCATTTGGCGTATAAAAATGCAAAGGTGTCAGTTGGCGCGACCATCCTATTAACATTAAAAGAAGCACCGCGACAAGTGATTAAAAATTTCAATACCTATCAACAGTTGTTGAAGAATTTCACACCAGACATTGTCATCAGCGACTTTGAAAGTTTTTCTCATTTTTTTGCAATATCAAGAAACATCCCTTTACTCAGTATCGATAATATGCAAGTGTTGAATAGGGCTAGGTTGGATATTGAAATACCAAAAACAGAGAAGGCCAATTATATTCTTTCGAAAAATATTGTCAAAGCTAAAGTGGCTGGTGCGACACATTATTTTATCACCTCCTTTTTTCATCCACCTATTAAAAAACCAAACACATCCTACGTTGCACCAATTATCAGAGATGAAATAGTAAAAGCAAAACCCAGTATCAAAAATCATATTGTCGTTTATCAAACTTCGACATCGCAAAAAGACTTAATACCAGCGTTGCAGTCACTTCCTAATGAACAGTTTATTGTCTATGGTTTCAATCGCGAAGAAGTACATGGAAATGTGGTATTAAAATCATTTTCAGAAAA
>Ga0209596_1001607_pt1 | contig 19335 bp, 15 predicted proteins | sample M_130807_MF_Meta_FD_187314 | JGI IMG/M metagenome (GOLD analysis project Ga0209596, IMG submission 187314) | Freshwater microbial communities from Lake Montjoie, Canada to study carbon cycling - M_130807_MF_MetaG (SPAdes) (version 2) | ecosystem: Environmental > Aquatic > Freshwater > Lake...
GTCAGAGTTACCCTCATCAATTCAAATCCTGCTACCATTATGACAGACCCTATGATGGCCGACAGAGTCTATCTGTTGCCATTGACGGTTGAAAGTATCGAACAGATTTTGGACGAGAATGAAATTGATGCGGTATTGCCGACTATGGGTGGACAAACAGCCTTGAACCTTGCGAAAGAAGCCGAAGAATTAGGCATTTGGCAAAAACATAATGTGCGGCTCATTGGCGTTGATATCAAAGCCATCGATAAAGCTGAAGATCGTGAGCAATTCCGTCAATGGATGATACAATTGGGTGTGAAGGTGGCCACGGCCCGCACAGCCAATTCATTTTTAGAAGGGAAGGAATTTGCACAAGAAATAGGATTTCCATTGGTGATACGACCATCGTTTACTCTCGGCGGAACCGGCGGTGGTTTTGTGCACGATAAAGATGATTTGGATGAAGCACTCAATAGAGGCCTCAAAGCATCGCCTATTCATGAGGTATTGGTTGAAAAGGCTGTGCTTGGATGGAAGGAGTTTGAATTAGAATTGCTTCGTGATAGTGCCGATAATGTTTGCATCATTTGCACGGTTGAAAATTTTGATCCAATGGGTGTGCACACCGGCGATTCTATAACCGTAGCGCCCGCTATGACCTTGAGCGATACGGCCTTTCAACATATGCGGAATACGGCCATCAGGATGATGCGTGACCTTGGAAATTTTGCCGGAGGCTGTAATGTACAGTTTGCGTTGAACCCCGAGAATGAAGAAATTATTGCAATAGAAATTAACCCTCGTGTATCACGTTCATCGGCCTTAGCAAGTAAAGCAACCGGCTATCCAATTGCGAAAGTGGCCGCTAAATTGGCGCTCGGTTATCGATTAGATGAATTGAATAATCAGATTACAGGCAACACCTCCGCTTTTTTTGAACCGGCGTTGGATTATGTCATCGTGAAAATACCACGTTGGAATTTTGATAAATTTAAAGGAGCGAAAGACACACTTGGCTTGCAAATGAAAAGTGTAGGCGAAGTGATGGCGATTGGACGAAGTTTTACCGAAGCCGTTCAGAAAGCCTGTCAGAGTTTAGAAAATAATGCAGTTGGACTGGGTTATTATGGTAAAAGCCTGATGAAGGCAGACGACATTCTTGAATATCTGAAAACTCCGAAATGGGATCGCATCTTCCGAATCAAAGATGCGCTGATGGCTGGCGTAAGTGTCAATTCGATTTCGAAGGCAAGTCATGGCATTGATAAATGGTTTTTGAATGAAATCAAAAAACTCTGTGACATTGAAAAAGAAATAGAAAAATATAAGATTGATACGCTACCGGAAGAATTGCTGCGCGAAGCCAAGCACAATGGTTTCAGCGATGAGCAGATTGTGCGCATTATGAATGACGGTACCGAAGATGAGTTGTATGAAAAACGAAAAGCGCTCGGCATCACACGTGTATACAAAATGGTTGATACCTGTGCCGCTGAATTCGAGGCCATGACGCCCTACTTCTATAGCACGTTTGAAAGTCAATCGAAATTTTCGACACTCAATCACAACGAATCAAAGGCAACCGATAAAAAGAAAATCATAGTCTTGGGTAGCGGTCCTAATCGCATCGGTCAAGGCATCGAGTTTGATTATTGCTGTGTGCATGGATTACTCGCTATCAAAGAATGTGGTTATGAAGCCATCATGATCAATTGTAATCCTGAGACTGTCAGTACCGATTTCGATATGGCAGATAAATTGTATTTCGAACCAGTCTATTGGGAACATGTTTGGGAAATCATCGAACACGAAAAACCAGAAGGTGTGATTGTGCAGCTCGGTGGACAAACAGCGCTGAAAATTTCAAAAAAATTATTTGAAAAAGGAATCAACATCATCGGTACGTCATTCGACAATATGGACATTGCCGAAGATCGTGGCCGCTTCTCTGATATGCTCAAAGAATTGGGTATCCCATACCCTGATTATGGAAGCGCCTATACCGTAGACGAAGCGATTGAGGTGGCCAATCAGGTTGGATATCCTGTCTTGGTGCGCCCGAGTTATGTATTAGGCGGCCAACGGATGCGTATCGTTATCAATGATGAAGAAGTTGAGAAGGCCGTTATCAGTATCATCAAACATATCCCAGATAATAAAATACTCATCGATCATTTCCTTGATCGATGTCAGGAGGCCGAGGTTGATGCTATTTATGATGGCGAAGAAATTCATATCATGGGTGTGATGGAACATATTGAACCTGCAGGTATTCACAGCGGCGACAGTCACGCTATGTTGCCTGCCTTTAACCTCACGCCATTGGTGGTGACGACCATGGAACATTATGCGTTGAAAATCGCGAAGGCGCTTAATATCAAAGGGCTTATCAATATACAATTTGCGATCAAGGACGGGAATGTTTTTGTCATCGAAGCGAATCCTCGTGCTTCGCGCACAACGCCTTTCATTGCAAAGGCCTATCAAATTCCTTATCTGAATATTGCCACGAAAATAATGTTAGGCGAAAACAAACTTGCTGATTTTACCTACGAGAAAAAACTCACTGGCTTTGCGATCAAAGAGCCTGTTTTCTCGTTCGATAAATTTCCTGGTGTGAACAAAGAGCTAGGTCCTGAAATGAAAAGTACTGGAGAGTCGATCCGATTCATCAAGGATTTACGTGATCCGTATTTCCGACAATTATATAAAGACAGAAGCATGTATCTCAGTAGATAAAGAACATCTTTCTTTGCGTTAAGGAAATATTTTATGCAAAATGATAAAGGGTGAGAAAAGGTTTTCTTACCCTTTTTTCTGCTTATCAAACCAAACCAATAAGGCTGGTAGGATAGTGAGGTTCGTGATCATAGCCATAAACAAGGTCAATGCTGTGAGATAACCCAAGGCTTTAGTGCCATCGAATTGTGAGACCAAGAAAACAATAAATCCTGCCGATAAGATCAACGATGTGTAAATGATACTGATACCCGTTTCTTGTATCGTGGCTTTGATTGTAGCAGGGATGTCATAATTATATTTCGGTAGATCTTGTTTGTAGTTGACTAGAAAACGTATTGTGACATCAATCGCAATGCCAAGTGCGATGCTGAAAACTAATACCGTTGAGGGTTTGAGATTGATATTGAAAAAACCCATCACACCGGCGGTTATAGCTAATGGAATCATATTGGTAATGAGTGAAATGATAACGATACGCCATGATCTAAAAAGGAAGATCATACAGAACACGATCATCAGCAACGCCAACAACAAACTATCGCGCAAACTGTTGATGATAAAACGACTGCCTTCTAAAAACACAATACTAGTGCCGGTAAACGTGACCTTGTAACGTGTGGTATCAAAAATGGCATTCGCTTTTTGTTGGATATCGTTTAAAATAAGTGGCAATTTTTCAGAGCCCACATCTTCAATACCCACACTGATGCGTGCATACCGTTTACTGCTATCGACAAACGAACTAATCAGTTGTGAAAACTGGGATGATTTAGCCGAATCTGATTTCATTCTCAAATAGGGCAAAAGAAAAGCCACATCAAAACTATTTGGAACGCCATAGCTGCTGCTGTCGCCATCGTAATAAGCTTGTCGGGCAAACTTGATCGCTTCGACCATTGACAGCGGTTTGGCTATTTGCTTATAGTCTCCCAACGAAGCAGACAGTTGATCAAGCTTTTGTAATGTAGGTAAGGTAGTGGCCCCGTTTTTCTTTTTCGTATCCACAACAATCTCAAGAGGCATTACACCATGAAAATTTTTCTCGAAATAATTGAGGTCGGTATAGATTTTATTTTGCTTAGGTAAATCATCGACTATGAAGCCAAGTGTTTTTAATTTCATGATACCGAGCAAAGAAACAAGCACCATACAAGTCCAGAATACAGTGACATATTTCTTATGATTCAATACCCAAAAATCAAATTTCAATAATACAGCACTCAGGAACTTATTTTCAAGATATTTTGTGTGTTTAGTTTCCGGTGCTTTAAGATAACTGAAGATAGCAGGGATTGAAAATAATGAAATAAAAAATACTACAAGGATACTTACGCCTGCAATCAAACCAAACTCTTTAAGTAGTTGACTTTTCGTAAAATAAAACACGCCAAAACCAATAGCGGCTGTCAAATTAGTAAACAGGGTAACAATACCCATTCGTTCAACCATACTAATCAACGCGTCCTTTTTATTGTTGAGCAGGGCAAACTGCGTATGATATTTATTGAGAAAATAAATGCAATTGGGTATGCCGATGACAACAATCAATGGCGCAATGAGTGCTGTTAAAATGGAGATTCGATAATCCATCAGATATAATAATCCGACAGCCCACAACACACCGGCAAACACCACGAGTACAGAAAATAAGACTGTGCTAAATGAACGAAAAAATAGAAAGAGTATGAATGCGGTCAGCAGCAATGACGCAATGAGTATCAGTTTCATTTCGTATTGCACACTTAGTGAAAATTTAGTTCGTATAAACGGCAACCCTGAGTAATGAATGTCTGTATTCGTTTTTTTAGAAAATTTTTCTGTTGTTGTTTCAATATCTTGTATGATACGCATACGTTCAGCCGTCTTGACTTTGATCTTGTTTAGATAAATAGCAGTGAGGTACGAATGTGTTTCCGGATTGTATAAGAGGTTCTTATAAAAAGGCAGATTAAGAAATTCCTTTATGCTTGAATCGAGATTTTTAGTGTCGGTAAAAATCGGCTCCGCAACAAGCTTACTCGTGCTGTCGGTTTCCTGTTTTCTTACATTGATAGCTGTTGGAATGCAAAGCATATTATCAACGCCATCGATCTTCTTAATCTCCTGTTGCCATGCTTTGAATTCATTGAAAAAAGTGGGTTCAAATACATTCTGTTGATCAAACCCTACCACCATCATCGTGCCATCTTCACCGAACATCTTTTTAAAATTCAAATGTTCGATATATTTTGGATTATCGATTGGTATTGCGCTGCCCATATCATATTTCATTTTTGCTTTACTAGCAAAAAGACCCATGATAACAGTCAAGATCAATAAAACGAAAAGAATCGGTGCTCTGAAGCGAAGAATAAATTGGGCAAGTAGTTTCCACATAAGGGTCGCAAAGATACCATTAATCGTAAATAACAGAAATACAAAATACTATTCTAAGCTTTATGCCGTTAATAAAAGCACTATTTTTGAACTATGAATCCATCGAGTTTACAGAACGTCTGCCTTGCGTTCCTTTTCTTACTGAATGCGTTTACTGCTCAAGCACAACAGGTGCCTGTCGGTCAGTGGCAAACACACTTCTCATATAACTCAGCTATTAGTGTTGAGAAGGTGAGGGATAAAATTTTCGCAGGTCGATCTAATTTATATTCCTATTCGCTCACCAATCACGATTACGCTATTTATTCAAAAGTCAATGGCCTGAGTGATGTCAATATTCAATTCATACGTTATGATGCGTCTTCGGACAATCTCTTAATTGTGTATGATAATGGCAATATTGATTTGATGAAGCAAAATGATTTCGTGAATATGCCTGATATTAAAAACTTAAATATCACAGGTAGTAAACGAATCAACTCAGTGTATTTCAAAAACAAATTGATGTATTTATGTACCGATTTTGGCATCGTTGTCCTGAACCCTGAGAAACGAGAAGTGAAAGAAAGTTATGTCTTGCAACAAGCGTCAAAAATGTTGAAGATTAAAGCACTCACAAGTTTCAATGGAAATTTCTATGCCGCCACCGACAATGGTGTTTATATGGCGGCCGAAAATAATCCGGCGTTACAGAATTTTGCAAACTGGACTGCTATTTCTACTTCCGCTGTAGACTATATTTTCACACATCAGGGAACATTGTTTTGCGCCTCATCGAATACTGTTTTTACACTCTCAGGCACTACACTCACTCAGGTATATTCGGCACTCGCTCCAATTCAACAGATACGTCAAGGTATCACTGATTTGTATGTGTGTGAACGCGATGATAACCGACGCGCTATCATGACACTCAATCAAGATGGATTGGTTTCGGATTCAGTCTTCAATATAAATCCGAATGATGTGGTTGAAACAGATCCGAATGAACTATGGGAAGCCGATGAATGGGAAGGACTGATTAAATTATCTGCTCGAAAAGATAAAAGTCTGTTTAATCCCAATGGCGTATTTTCAAGATCGTTTTACAAATTATCTGTTTTTAATGATGATATCTATGTGGCTGCAGGGGCCGAATTGGGGTATATTTCTGCCTTTAATTCGGGAGGTATTTCAAAATTTTCAAAGGGCACTTGGAGCTGGTATAATCGCTATGTCGGAACACCCGGTATGGATACGGTGATTGACATTGTGGATGTAGCGGTCGATAAGCGAAATAAAAATATATACGCGGCATCCTTTGGTGGAGGTCTTCTTGAAATTCATCCTGATAATACGACCACTACGTATAAAGAAAATGGTTTTATACAAAGTCAAATAGGCAATCCTGGTGCCAATATCATTTTTAATCTAGCGTTTGATGATCAAAATAATTTGTGGATGAGTAACTATTCGGCGCCTAATCAGTTGGTCGTTAAAAAAGCCGATGGCAGCTGGCAAAAATTTTCATTCCCGTATAATGTCAGTGAAAAATCAGCAGGGCAAATTGTCATCGACGATGCCGATCAAAAATGGATGATTGCGCCTCGCGGTATCGGTGTGTATGTGTTGAATGATAACAAGACTATCGACAATAAAAACGATGACGACATACGACTGCTTAGCACAGGAGCCGGTAATGGCAATCTACCGAATAACAACGTCAACACGATTACCAAAGATAGAAATGGTAAAATTTGGATCGGCACGTCTGACGGAATCGGTATTATAAATTGTCCTGAAAGTATCACTAGCGCGAATGGCTGCGATGCCGAATTGAAAATTGTAAAATACGATTTGAATGCAGGCCTTTTATTCCAGCGTGAAAGTGTTAATGCTATTGCAGTTGATGGCGCTAATAACAAATGGATTGGCACCAATAATGGTGTGTGGCTGATTTCGGATGATGCCGAAAAAATCATACACCGCTTCACAAAAGATAATAGTCCGATGCCTTCCAATGATGTGCGAAGTATTGTGATACAGCCTAACAGCGGCGAAGTATTTATTGCTACCAACGAGGGACTTGTTTCATACCGAAGTGAAGCCATCGAGCCAAAGGAAGATAATAGCACTATGACTATCTTTCCCAATCCTGTGCCTTCTTCATACGAAGGTATGATTGCGATTAAAAATCTAGTTGAGAACGCCGATGTGCGTATCACCGATGTAGCGGGCCAACTAGTCTATCGAATGAAAGCGCAGGGTGGACAAGCCGTATGGAATGGAAAAAATTATTTGGGTGTTCGTCCGCGTACAGGTGTGTATTACGTCTTTGTGTCCAATACTGATGGCAGCGCTACGAAGGTCGGGAAATTTATCTTTCATGAATAATTTTTTAGTTGTTCGGCAAACGCATAGTTATGTATCCTAATTGCGTCGCGGCGATTTGACCTTCTCTGTTTTTTCAACTGAATAATAGAGGTTAAACGTGTAATATTGCTGAACGTCTCATAATTCAATTGCATGCTTCATTCTACCAAAGGTATTGTACTTCGCACCATTAAATATGGCGATACCAGTATTGTGGTGGCTATCTATACCGAGTTGTTTGGTGTGCAAAGTTATCTGGTGAATGGTGTGCGCACCGAAAAAAAATCGGCTGGCAAAGCCAATATTTATCAGCCAACGACACTGCTTGATTTGGTTGTGTATCATACGCCCAACAAAAATCTACAGCGCATTAAAGAAGCGAGGGTTAATCATATCTATCAAGAGTTGCAAAGTCATATTATCAAAAACACCATTGCGATTTATATCATCGAGCTGATACATAAAACTATTTCAGAGCCCGAAGCCAACCCCGAACTATTTGAGTTTTTTGAATACGCTTTTTTATATATTGATAACAATGATGAAAGCGTTTTAGCCAACTACCCGATTGTATTTACATTGCAACTAGCGAATCATCTCGGCTTTGGAATTCATAATACATACTCTGTCACGAATACGATGCTTGATTTGCAACATGGGCAGTTCTGTGCTAGAAACGAAGTAAACTCCTTATCCTTTATTGACGGTAATCAAGCTATGCATCTTTCGTTCTTTGCAAATGGATATCCCGAGCCGCAACAAGCGTTGAATCAAACTGCACGAAAAGAATTATTGGCTATTTGTATCCAGTATCTGCGCTTACATATTCCGCATTTGAGCGAACTCAAAAGCGTGGATGTACTTCACGAAATTTTAAGCTAGTGAGCAACACCGTGATGAGTAGAGACTCTACTTCTTGACGAAATGTCGCACGATGTCGAAACCATCCTGATTGGTTATTTGTATAACATAGTGGCCTGTTGCTAGATCGTCTACTTGCAGTGTCACAGCTTGTTTTCCGGCCGACAATGTATGATGTTGTGTCAGTATTTCTTTTCCATCGATTGACAATACGTGAACCACTATATTGTCTTGTTTTTGAACATTGAATTGAAGATTCAACACAGCATTGACAGGATTAGGATAAAGGTCATTCAATTGCAAGCTGCTGTTGATGGGTGTAATATCCGTGGTTGGAGTGGCCCAAAGTGTTGTGGTATTGACATACATTTTCGGACCCCCAGCAGAGCGACCATCACTCCAGATAGAATATACTTTTGTGTCTGTTCGAACTGCATTCGCGTAATCCCCAAACCAAGCACCGGTATTGCTTGCCGAAGCGAAATCGGTAGAAACACTACTTAACTTGATGGGTGCCGACCAGGTGTTGCCATTGTCTTGTGAATTGATGATATAATAATCACTCACTTTAGATGCATCGATAACATAGGCTCCGATAGTAACTTGGTTACCGGCAGTACTCACCACAGGCATCAAGACATTATTACCTGCGACAAATAAAGTTGACAAATCAATCGGTGTAATGAAACTAGACCCTCCGTTATTGAGGCGGCTATAAAACGACTTGTAATTAGCATCTGGGGTTACCGAAAAATCGCTCCATACCACGTGCACATTCTTGGCTCCGTTAACTTCCATATTCGTAGCTGCGTTTTCTCTGTCGTGTATATAGCCATTACCCTGACTGCCAAATAGATTGGTACCTGTAGCTATTGTTATGGGTGCAGAAAATGTGTTTCCGCCATCGGTACTTTTACAATAGATGACACTATTATTATCAACATCGGCTCCGGTTAAATGCAAGACGCCTGCATTGTCGACACGCACATTATTAAACTGAATGCTACCTGATATGGCTTGTATTTTATTTCCGAAGGATGTACCGCCGCTTTGTAATTTCTTAATGGTACTTCCTGTCAGCGATGGACTTTCAGTGGGTGTATTAAAATAGATGAATGATGCGTATAGCGTATTGGCATTAGGGCCTGATGATAAGTCCATCGCAAACCATTGCCTGTCGTAGAAACCTTCACTGCCAGGGAAGGCATCAAAATTTGGTGAATTTATATCAAAATACGATTTCCCTATAAAATGATTATTCCCGGGCTGCATTGTAAACGTGGCGCCATTATCTGCGCTCTTAGCCCAATACATGGCACCAATTGCAGTATCTAATGAGGTATTTACAACCAAATAAATCCATGAAAAATATAGATTCCCTAGTTTGTCATAGGCAAACACTGGGTCACCGCCACCAGCGAAAAAATAGCCTGGAAAATCAGTACTTAATGTTGAATACGCATTAAAACTACTTTTTGTCCAGCTGCTTCCTCCATTACTTGAATAATACACTGGGTATTCGATATTGCCCGTAGCTGTATTATCCATGAAGCTCATTACCATTTTGTTCGGATTGCTAGGATCTATACAAATCTGTGCTTCACCTTCCTCATTGCCCGATACGACGTTGCTTACTTTTAGATCGGTGGCTCTTGTGTTTTTTTGAATGGGTTCGTTTTTTTTTTCAGCATCCTTCACCGATTCTAATTTAATCGGTTTGCGTAACTTTTCTTTTTTAATGCCTTCGATCAATTTAGACTTACTGTCTTTTTCTTGCGCTTGGATTGAGAAGGTAGCGATTGTCATCAGGACGATGAACAGGGAGATTAATTTTTTCATAGATAAGTTTTGTTTAGATGAATCAAATTTAAATTAAATCCTGTCATTTCGTTCTTTTCTACACATAAAATTTATTTGCATAAACGCAGTAAACAGACAACGTTATGTCTGTTTACTGCGTTGTATAACTAAATAATAGAAAAAAAAACTGCCGATATGCGCGACTAGAAGGCAGGCAAGATGGGTTTGGAATTCATAATCTTCTCAATCTTTTCGATTACCTCAGGCGTTAATTTTGAAACGACTTCAATCGATTGCATTGTTTCAACCAATTGTTCTTTTTTCGTTGCGCCTAAAATAGCCGTGCTGACATTCGGATTTTTTATACACCAAGCGATACTCAATTGAGGAAGACTAACTTTCAAATCATTCGCTACTTTAGCTAGTTTCACCACCTTATCTACTTTATCTTTCGTAAGCCATCGCTCAGCCAACCACTCAAAACCCTTGGTGCCTAATCGTGCACCTTTAGGCAAGCCTGTATTGTATTTTCCTGTAAGCAAACCAGATGCCATTGGACTCCAAATGGTGGTGCCCATACCAACCGTATTAAAAATTCTGACATACTCATTCTCCATCTTATTGCGTTCAAACAAATTGTATTGAGGTTGTTCCATCGTAGGTCCTATCAATTTGTATTCGGCTGCTACCCTATGTGCTTCCATGATTTCGACGCCGCTCCATTCACTCGTTCCCCAATACAAAATTTTGCCTTGTTGTATCAAGGTGTTCATTGCCATAACGGTTTCGGCTATAGGTGTTTCCTTATCAGGACGATGACAGAAATACAGATCTAAATAATCGACCTGTAAACGTTTCATCGCTTCGTGACAAGCCTCTAAAACGTGCTTGCGGCTTAAGCCTTTTTGATTGGGTTTATTTTGCTCGCCTCTCCATCCAAAATAGACTTTGCTGCTGACGCAATAACTTGTGCGATCCCATTTCTTTTTCTTCAATACACGACCCATCATATTTTCACTTTCTCCTAAGGCATATATTTCGGCATTATCAAAAAAGTTAACGCCATTGTCATAGGCATAACTCATAAGTTGTTCGGCTCTCTTATCGTCAATTTGCTTGGCAAAGCTCACCCAACTTCCGAATGAAAGCACACTGAGTTGTAATCCTGATTTTCCTAAACGTCTGTATTGCATAGTATATGTTTTTTAGTTTTGATAGATGAATGATAGGCTGTGCTGAATCAACTTGTCAACGTCTATGATAAAATTGAATAGCGTAAGTATATTTAATATTTAGCACCGCTGATGTCGATATGTTCAATTGGATGCCAAGTGGTTTTTATTTCTTGCAAATCAACTATAAGATAAGGGTTTTGCGCTTCGTCTTTCGTCCAATCGTGTTGCCAAAAAAAACTTCGTTTGACATTCAACGATGCGTTCTCAGCAATTGCTTTTTGCTCGCTTTTATTTTCTCTGCAATAAATAACGGCATTGACATCCATATGTGTTGAAAAATGTGCATGCAGTTCGTTGCTGTTTCCTGTTACTATGTTCACCACACCGCTAGGCATATCGCTAGTGGCAATCACTTCTGCAAAAGTAATAGCGCATAAAGGCTTGCTTTCGCTTGCTAATACCACACAGGTATTGCCACCCGCTATCACTGGTAATATAGCACTTACTAAGCCTAACAACGAGGTGTCTTCTGAGACTATGATACTCACCACGCCTGTTGCTTCAGGAACAGAAAAATTAAAATGCTGACTTGCCACAGGATTCACCGAACTGAATAATGCAGTGTATTTATCGCACCATCCGCTATAATAGACACATCGGTCTACACTGAGTTTTACTTCGCGTTCGGCTTGTTGTTTGCTACTTCCTTGCAATATCAACTCGTCAATAAATTGTAACTTTCTTCCTTCCATCATTTCGGCCATACGATACAAGATTTGGCCGCGATTGAAGGGTGCTCGTGTGCTCCATCCGTTGAAAGCGTTTCGCGCTGCCACTGTAGCATTTCTGACATCTTTCCGTGATGAAAGACAGACATTGGCTATGACCTCATTTTTTTTATTGAGTAATTTATAATAACGTCCGCTTTCTGTTCTTGGAAAGGCACCACCGATATAGATTTTATAGGTCTTGAGTATTTCGAGTCGGGACATAATGCTTGTTGTTAGTAAGGCGAAGTTACACGTTACAAGTTATCAGAACAACATGAAAAAAAGACATTCGATTTGAAACGTTGAAGTTACTGATTAGATGCACAGCGCTTGTTCGAGATCTGATAGGATATCCGCTACATTTTCGATACCCACACTCATACGTATCAAGCCGTCGGTGATACCCGACTTCAACCTCAGTTCTCGTGCCACACCCACATGCGTAGTGCTTGCCGGATGCGAAACTAATGTGTCGCAGGTACCTAATGAAACGGCGTGCGTACATAGCTGTAATTTATTGATGAATTTTTTACCGGCATCAAAGCCACCTTTTACTTCAAAACTCATCAGGGCACCGGCATGCTTCATCTGCTTTTGGCAAAGGGCATAATCGGGATGTGATGCTAGACCGAGGTAATTGACAAAGTCAACATTCGGATGATTGGCTAGAAAACTTGCAACTTTTTCAGCGTTATCGCAATGTCGATCCATGCGCAATTCGAGTGTCTTAATACCGCTGCTCAACAGATAGGCATCGAAGGCGTTTGAGTTTCCGCCAAGTAAACGATGATGCTTGGTCACTTTCGTATTCATCAATTCAAGATCTTTGCCAATCAAGATACCACCGATAGCCGTCCCATGACCATTTAAGAATTTAGTAGTGGAATGCATGACGAAGTCGACCCCAAATTTAAATGGTTGCTGCAGGTATGGCGTGGCAAATGTATTATCGACAGAAACTTTGCAATTGTAGTTGTGAGCCAACTTGGTCAATGCGTCTATATCGACACATTGCAGCGTTGGGTTGGCTGGTGTTTCGAGATGCATCAAGGCGATATTTTTTTCAGATTGCAACGTACGTTCCACCGCATCCAAATCTTTCATGTCGATGATAAGAGTTTCGATACCCAAGGAAGGTAAGACCTTGTCGATCATTTCTTGTGTGCCGCCGTAAAGCGAATAATGTGTCAGAATTTTTTCTCCTTCTTTTACATTCGACAACAGCAAGGTTGTAATAGCCGCCATACCTGAAGCGTGCAATAAGGCTTTGAGTTCAAGTGGTGTGCCATCTTCATGATATAAATTGTATGCTTCGAGAGCGGCAATTTTGTTTTCAACTTGCGTGATGGTTGGGTTGCCGAATCGTCCATAGATATAACCTTTCTCTTTGCCTGTGAACAGATCAACGGCATACTCAGCACTGTCGAACAAGTAGGTACTTGATGCATAAATTGGTGTGATATGGCTGCGATGTTGTTCGGCTTCAAAACCAGCATGTATGCATTGTGATCCGAATCCAAGTTGGAGGTCTTTCTTCATGCGTTTATTTCTTACTTTTGATATTCATTTCTAAAAAATCAAAAGTACGACACATGAAGGAATTACTTCTCAACTATACCGAGTACAATGTTTGGGCTAATAGGCTTATAGCTGATGCGTTAAGCAAATTAACCGACGAACAAACGACGGAAGAATTAGGTGGAAGTTTTTCTACGATTCGAAAAACAGTTGAACATAGTTGGTTAGCCGAAAGTGTATGGATGCAACGACTTCTGATGGCTGAACACGTGATCATTCCAACAGAAAATTTTTCTGGCGATTTGAAAGAGGTATGTCGTCAATGGTTGATATGCTCTGACGACCTCTTTCGTTTTACACAAAAAATAAAAGATGAACGTGGCTTCGAACATCAGTTTCATTACACGAATATCAAAGGCGAATTTCAAAAAAGCAAGGTATGGGAATGCCTGCAGCATGTTTGCAACCACAGCACGGTGCATCGAGGACAATTGATTAATTATCTGAGACAAGTAGGCGTGACTAAAATTCCATCCACAGACTTTATTGCATTTTGCAGGGCAAAAAAATAATGTGCATTAATCATGCCTCATTCCTTCAGCAACTTTAAATACGTGTTTCAAATAAGGGAATAGGGCATTCATAGTTTCAATTGCACCTCTGCTAGATCCGGGCAGTGTGATGACAAAGGTATTGCCGATAACACCGGCTACGCCGCGCGACAGCATGGCATAGGGTGTGCGCTGTTGTCCATACGCACGTGCAGCTTCCATAATGCCGGGTATATCGCGATCGAATAATTCGCTCACCGATTCTGGTGTGACGTCTCGTGGAGAAAGGCCAGTACCTCCGGTAACCAAAATCAGGTTATAGTTTTCACCTACAAGCTTTTTTACTTCCTGTTGAATGCGTTCCTTTTCGTCGGGAATGATGGTGTAGCAGGAATGCTTCATATCGAACGTCACCAACTGGTCTATAATTTTCTTGCCGGCGCTGTCCTCTTTTTTACCTGCACTAACAGAGTCGCTGCAAACGACGACTGCCGTTTTTACATCAAATTTTAAAGGGTCATTGTAATCGCTTTTGCCACCTTTTTTTTGTAAGAGACGGATACTGCTTATTTCAACATTCTTGTCGATGGGTTTCAACATATCATACATCGTAAGTGCTGTAATGGAAGCACCGTGCATGGCTTCAACCTCTACGCCCGTTTTGTAAATGGTAGCAACGTCTACTTCGATATGGATTGTTAATCCGTCAATCGAATGACGAATAGCGGCGTGCTCAATTGGCAAGGGGTGACAATCGGGAATGACATCGCTTGTTTTTTTAATGGCCAATAATCCGGCAGCGCGGGAAAATTCAAACACATCTCCTTTGGGTACGGTTTTGAGTTGAATGGCGTCTATGGTTTCCTGTTTGCTTACTTGCAAGATCGCTGTGGCGGTGGCTGTGCGAAGCGAATTGATTTTATCGAGAATATTGTTCATTAGATTTTTTTAGCGTTGCAATTATTCATTCATCGTGTTTGTCATGCTGTATTAATCGAAGATTTCCACACATACCCTTCATCAAATAATTCCTTTCCCCAAATAGGAAGTTCTTTCTTTATTCGTTCCACCATTTCTTCGCAGGCATCGATTGCCGCGTTACGATGTGCAGATGAGGTAAATACGAACAACGATAATTCGCCGCTTTTTACGATACCCAAACTATGATAGATGTGCATACAAGTTAGTGCATATTTCGAAAAGATTTCTTCCCTAATTTCAGTCATTCTTTCATTCGCCATATCGGCGTAAGCGGTGTATTCAATTGCCATAACTTCCTTTTCATCGATCCTATCATTTCTGACCTGACCCAAAAAAATACTATGTGCACCGATGCTTTTCTTCGTGCTATGTTTTGAGATGCTATCTGCAATGAATTGCGCACCTATCGGTCCTTCCACAAAAATAGTCCGCACTTTTTTTTCGCTCATTTCTTGTTTGATTTATAGTCAAGCCATCTGATGATACCGCCTTTGAGATGAGATACATTGTTCAACTGACATTCATCTTGTAAGATATCCAATGCGTCTAAGGTACGAATGCCCGAATGACAAAATAAGATGATTTGTTTTTCTTTTTCGAATAGGTTAATATGAAGTTTCAATTCAGATAATGGTATACGTATGGCATTTAATTCATCCACGTGCGGCTGTTCATCTTTGTTTCGGATGTCAATTAATTGCACATCGTTTCGTTTTAGTAACGCATCAAATTCTTCTGCACTAATTTCATCCTTCAAATGATGCAAGCCGCAAAACTGATTATAATCGTATTGCAGAAATTCTTCTTTTGTTGCCGGTGTATTTTTTTTAGCATCCGGATTCTTCGAAAGTTTCACTGTATAGAAATTCAGAGACAGACTGTTGTAACTCATCAAGCGATTGCTTAATGGTTCACCGATGCCCGTTATAATTTTAATTGCTTCGCCTGCTTGTAATGTACCTATGATGCCTGTAACGATATTGAATACGCCCGATTCGATGCAATTCGGAGCCTCGGCGGCTGTAGGTGAAACGGGAAATAAATCTCTATAATGAACCGCGTCGATGCCATGATTAAATACAGCCACTTGTCCTTCGTATTGAAATACGGCGCCGAATACGACAGGTTTTTTAAGCAGCGTACACGCATCATTGATGATATATCGGGCCTTGAAATTGTCTGTACAATCTAACACCACATCATAGTTGTTGATGATATCGACTGCATTGAATTGCGTTATAGCTACCGAATGCGTCGAAACTGTACAATTGGTATTCATTTTTTGTATTCGATCTTGTGCGACTTCGGTTTTTAATTTTCCAAGATCGTCTGTCGTATATAAAATTTGTCGATGCAGATTAGATATCGAAACCACATCCTCATCGACAATGCCGATATGACCCACGCCAATAGCCGATAGGTATTGAAGTGCAGGACAACCAAGTCCACCTGCGCCTATCACCAATACACGAGCTGCAGCCAATTTTTGTTGTGCGGCTTCGCCAAAATTCGGTAAGATAAGTTGGCGTTGATAACGTTCGTATGAAGGGGTAGTCTGCAAGTTTGTATGTTTAACCTCCCGAAAAAGGAGGGAGCAAAGCTATTTCAGAAGTTGTATCTATGGCAGTGTTTTCAACAGTAATTTTTTTGTCAACTGAAATAACAAATTTCGCATCTTTGATTGATGGATACCTTGCACTTAATGCTAACCGCAGTGTGTCGGTGTCATTGACCTGTGCAAGTTGTAGTTGCTTTTTGCCGAACACATCAACAAGGGATCCGAAGAGTAAGATTTGAATGTACATATAAGTTTATTGCGTGTCGAGTAGATCATCTGTTGTATTCATATTCTTGAACAGATTTCTGTTGGATTCAGTCATTCTGTTTCCGTTCACAAAAGTAGTTTCAAAGGATGAAAGTAAATCACTCAACTTCAGGTTACCCTTTTGAACGAGTTGATGCCACGTGTCATAGATGCAGGTATCATAGAGTGCAAATAACGCCTCGGGATATTGATTGTAGAAAGGAATAGTAATAGGTTTATCTTGATGTTGACGAATGAGATATTGGATTGAATCTGCGTCGATGAAAGGCATATCGCAGGCAATGATTAGATTGGTATCTGCAAGTGAATGAAACAGAATGGTATCGATAGCGCCGGCCGGTCCAAGTCCTTTTTTTACATCGCTGATTAACGGAAATCCAAAGTGCGCATACGCTTCGTTACTTGTGACAATAAAAATATTCGTTGCCACTTGTTGAACAGCATCAATGACATATTGTATAAGTGGTTTCTCATTGAATAGCATAAGCCCTTTGTCTGTGCCCATGCGGGAACTTTTACCACCGGCCAATATGTAGGCGTTTAGACTCATACGAATATCAATTTTAACGAGGCAATAAATAACACAACAGCGAGTACTTTTTTTAACATAGAAATATTCAATTGTCTAGCGCCGATATAAGATCCAATCAAACCACCTGCAATGGCAACTGCGATCATCACAGACATCGAGGGTGAGAATTCAATCCCTTGTTTCATTTGACCTAATAGGCCAGCAATTGAATTGACGAAAATAAACAAGGCGCTGATACCAGAAGTTGTTTTGACATCTGAATACCGTACTAAAATCAGCAAGGGCGATAAGATAATACCACCGCCAATACCTATCATGCCCGACAAAAATCCGATGCTCGCGCCAATCATGACTACAAGAACGATATTAAAGTGCTGTACCACTAGGACTTCTTTTTTTAAGGGTATCGCAAGTCGAACAGCACTGATAAATAATAAGCCGCCTAGTAGTTGTTTATAAAGATGAGGATCTATTGATAGCAGCCCACCAGCATACGCAGCCGGAACAGAAGCGATGGCCAACGGGATAAATAATTTTTTATTGAAAAAACCGCTTCTGTAAAATTGAATAAATGCAATCAATGACACGGCTATATTGAGCATCAACGCCACTGGTTTAATAGTCGCAATAGGCATACTCAAGAGAGTCATCAATGCTAGATAGCCACTCGCGCCGCCATGCCCTACGGATGCGTAAAGGCCAGCAACCAAAAAAATAAAAAGTGATAGAAGGAGGATATGTTCTGACATAGGTATTAGAATGCAAGAATGTGAACGTTGACGAGGTCGCCCTGTTGCATATTGGTCATCTGTTCGTCCACAACAATCAGACAATCAGCGTCGGCAAATGCATTCATCTTATATGATTCTTGATGATTGAGTACTGCAACGCCTGTGGATGTTATGGTGCCTTTTAGAAAATGAGTCAGTCCTGCCTTCTTGCTGATATCGTGTGAAAGCGGCATTTGCAATGTCAGTAAGCCGTGTTTGGCAATACCCATTTTCAATTGCAGGCAAGGCACCACATATTCATAAAAGCAGGTAAGCACAGAACCTGGATTTCCAGGCAGGCCAAAGATGATGCTGTTTTCTTTTGTTCCGAAATATAAAGGCTTGCCCGGTTTTTGTTTCACCTTATGGAAAATTTTTGCAACACCGTTTTTTGCTAAGGCCGATTCAACAAAATCATAATCGCCTACTGAAACGCCGCCGGTTATCAATAACACGTCGGTTTTTTCTAAGGCTGTTTGTATGGCGGCTATTGTTTGTTGTTCATCATCATCCACCCACATAATTTCACAAACATCCAACTGAATTTTTTTTAATGCAGCGACTAAGGCATACGAGTTGCTTTCATAAATCTGTCCTTGTTGTACATCATTTCCCGGCTTCACTAATTCTCTTCCTGTATTGAGAATCGTGCATCTTGGTTTGGCAACGACGTCAATGTCAGCAATGCCGACGCTTGCCAAAAGTCCCGCTGCGCCCGGTGTGATCAACGTGCCTTTTTTTAGGATACAATCACCTTGTCGTGTTTGTGATGCCACGGGTCTGATATTACTTCCCTTTGTTAGTTCAATATTCGTGAGACGAATGTTATTTCCATTGATTTCGACATGTTCTTGTATTACTATCGTATCGGCGTCGTCGGGTACCTTTGCGCCGGTGAAAATTCGGATAGCTTCACCTTTTTTTATACTTGATATTTCATCGATAGTGCCGGCTTGTATTTCTCGTTCAACAACGAATACAGCATCGCCATCAGCATCATCTAATCGAAACGCATAGCCATCCATAGCGGATTGCCTGAACGAAGGAAAATCAACAGGTGAAAATACATCCTTCGCAATCGCGTATCCGCAGGCCTCATA
>Ga0209596_1001608_pt1 | contig 19326 bp, 17 predicted proteins | sample M_130807_MF_Meta_FD_187314 | JGI IMG/M metagenome (GOLD analysis project Ga0209596, IMG submission 187314) | Freshwater microbial communities from Lake Montjoie, Canada to study carbon cycling - M_130807_MF_MetaG (SPAdes) (version 2) | ecosystem: Environmental > Aquatic > Freshwater > Lake...
TTTTTGAATTAAAAGCTTGATTTATAATAATTTACAAGGCAAATAGCATTAATTTTAAATTATCATTTTACTCTCCTGCTATCCTAGTGATCAATGAAAAAAGTACTAATTCTCGGAGGTACTGGATATATTGGTACCAATTTAGCTTTATATTTATGTAATAAATATGACGTTACTGTTACTGGCAGAGAAAATACAAATGAGATATTAATTCAAAATAAAAATATTAAATTTTTAAAACTAAGACTAAGTGATTTGCATTTAATCAACGATATTGTTGATATTTACGATATCTTTATTATGTTAATACCAAATACACAACCCCATAATAAAGTACCTAATGACGAATACGAAGTTGAAGAAATAATCAATCCGACAAAGCAATTATTCAATTTATTAGTCAACAAAAACAAAAAAATAGTTTTTTCCTCTACTGGCGGAGCTGTTTACGGCGACTCTGGTAACAAAATTAGCAAAGAAACAGATTTTTGTTTGCCCTTAAACCCCTATGGCGAATTTAAATTAGAACTAGAGAATCACTTACGAATGCTTCAAAAATCCAGTGAATTAAATGCAGTAATATTAAGGATTTCAAATCCATATGGTGGCAATTTTGGAGGATATTTTAAATCTGGATTCATAAATAATGCTCTACATAAGTTGAAGCTTAACTCAAGTATTAATATTTGGGGAGATGGACAACAAATTAGAGACTACATACATATATTGGATCTTTGTGAATATATTCAACGAGTTTTAGAAATAAGCAGGTTTCAACTTATTAATATTGGAACTGGTAAAGGATCTAATTTAGTAGATATTGTTGATGAAATTTTTAATGTTTTCGATAAAAAATTAGACTTAATATTTGATTTCGGTTACTTTGAAAAAGTGAGTTTCAACGTGTTAGATATTAAAAAAAGTGAAGCATTATTAAATTATTCGCCAAAATTTGATTTGACTGCTGGACTAGAATACGAGAAAAATTTCAATTATGAATAAATCAACGTGTGAATATTTTCGATTTTTTAGGATAAATATTTATGCTTGAAGTGAAAAATCTATTAACAACTGTGGTTATAAGTAAAAATGATTTATCTGGTATAAGGTTGACTTTAAAATCTTTTTCTTGCTTTATGGGAAATTTCCCCGATTTAATTTTAGTTTTGAGCTCGTATTCGGTAACAGAAATTGAAATTATAAAAACTGAGTATAACTATTTACATCCTAAAATATATTTGGTTGAACCAAATGGCCCGTATAGCGCAATGAATTTTGGGCTGGAAAAAGCTCAAACAAGTTTTGTGAATTTTCTGCATGGCGGAGACTCCTATGTCCAAGACTCTGCAATTTTAGATTTGCTGCAATTAATGGGTGATAATCTGATTGGGTTTGGGGAGATGGAAATTACCAATTCTGTAAATACAAAGATAAAAACTTATTCATTTAATAAATACATTATTTTGCTTCATAGACTCGGATTAAAATATATACCTCACCCTTCAACAATTGTTTCGACGAAAGCGGCTCGCGATATGGGTGGTTTTGATTTAAATTATTTAGTTGCAGCAGATCAAAAACTGCTCCTTCAATTAGCAAGGAAAAAATACCCTGTTCTTTTGCCTAAAATTATTGCCACTTTTAAATTGGGTGGGTTAAGCACAAGGCCTCAAAATGAAATTATAAAAGATTTTCGTAAAATATCATTTGATATTTATGGCTATTTTTGGGGTAATAAAATAATCGATGCGTTTATTTGGAAATTTAATCAATTTTTTAGAAATACATATAGTTTTAGTCTAAAACGCTATAAATAATTTTCTCTAATTTAGACGCCCAATTTTCTACAGAAAATTCTGTAAATGAGGATTTGATTGCGTTGTCTGAATATAATTTAAAGTTCTTTCTGATATCAATTATTGCATTCTTGAGTTTAATTTCGCTTAATTCACCTTTAATTACAAACCCTCCTTTAGATATATCGATTAATTCACTTGCTCCGGATTCATCCGTACAAATAACTGGTGTTCCAGTACCTAAACAATCAGCTACTACCAAGGGGGATCCCTCGTGCCAAGTACTGCCAAAAATTAATCCTTCGTATTTACTATAAATAGAAGTATCCCCAGGCGGGTACAAACCAATTAGTTTGATATTTGGTTTACTGCTTATAATATTTTTAATTTCCGACATTAGTGGTCCATCACCAGCTATATTTAAATTTTCTTCTATTGGCCATGAATTAATAATATTTAATATTCCTTTTTCTGGTGTTAGCCTTCCCGCATAAAGCCAACCATTTCTTTCTTTGTTATTTAACTGATTTTTTGGTTTTGTAATACCAGGGCTTCTTAGAATTGTAGTTTTATTCTCGGGTAAAATCGACTTCATGGTTTCTGCCATTAAGCGAGATGCAAGTATAAATTTTTTAGGATAATAAATTTGTGGATTAGATTTTTGAAAAAATAAAAATCGAGTCGCATTAATAATACCGACGTAAGAATCACATTGATGCTTTATTGCATTAAATGCGGACTTATCTCTGCATTCAAAACATGGCGATCCTGATCTCCACGCAATTGATGAAGGGCAAAATATACGATAGTTATGGAGGCTTGAAATTATTGGAACATTAGAAAATTGCATCCATTTGTAGCCAGATCTTTGATTCAGGTTGTGGGTATGTATCACGTCCGGCTTAAAGTATTTTATTTTCTTAATTACATCGGGTATTGAACCATAGGATTGAGCACGAAGTTGATTTATTTTTTTTCGTAAATTCCTATCGAAAGCTCTTTCATCAAATACTTCATGCCCAAGTTTTCTGAGATTATCGATCTCTAATTGAACTAAATTATCTTCACCACCTAGTGAGCCTAGCGCTATTTCCTTATAAGGATCATGGAGTACCATTATCTTCATTGTCTAATCTTGTATGATTAGTTAACATAAGTCCAGTACAAAGAAAAAGGTAGAATGCAAAAGATTCCAGTGCTTGTGACATCTTTCATTCGACCAAATTTTTTAATGAGTATTTTAGAAATTATAGAAAAAAGATCTGATATAGATTTATATTTCGCTACAGACGGACCAAGAAATAATGATGATAAGATTAAAATAAATAAGTGTTTGAATATAATAAAGCAAAGTAAGTTTAAGTTTAATTCAAAAAATATGCTTGTGCGTGAGCAAAATTACGGTACAAAGTTTGGAATTAAGAATAATATTGATTGGTTTTTCTCGAAGAATAAATTGGGAATCGTATTGGAAGATGACTGCCTGCCCGATAATACTTTTTTTGATGCAATTTTTGAAGGATTGAAAATCCATAAAAACTCCTCAAAATACATGAGCGTTTCAGGAAGTGACTACTTTCCGATTAATTCGAACCAAAGTAAAACGTTTTATCGTGATTCTTATTTTCCTATGGTTTGGGGATGGGGATCATGGTCAGATAAGTGGAATTTATATAAATTAGATATACCTGACTTAAATATTTTAGTTAATAAAACAGCTAATAAAATTTATGGCGAGAAAAATACCTTAGAAAAAATACTTTTCGTAGATGTGTTTAAAAAAAGATTTACTGAAGTTAATACAGGTTTGATTAACACTTGGGATTACTCATTGATGGCTTCGGCATGGAGAAATGACATGGTTTGTTTGCAGTCAAACTTTAATATGATAATTAATTTGGGGTTTGGAAAAGATGCCGCCCATACCACAGGTAACCCACCCGACTGGGTACCAAAAGAATATCGCTCTCTTAAAAATTATCTTGATTATACAGTGGTGGATTTAGATTACATAAATTACGATAAGTGGCTAGCAAAAAATGTTTATAACTGCACTCCAAGAGAATTTATTAAAAATGGAATTAAGAGGATCATAAATTTATGACTTATATTGATTTACAAAAAAGAATAAGGAACGCTTCGCGACGAAAAAAGCCTGCAGCAATCGCGATAATCCGAAGAAATGTTCTTCGGATTTTAAATCTTAATTTAAGTGCGCAAACGGAGATTCAATATATAGAGTTAGGGTTTTTAAAATCAAGAATTAATCGTAAAAAAGTGTTGTACGAGGCAAGAAACTATAAAAAAGCAAAAAATAAATTAAATTATGAACACAATTTTAATACTAAGTATTTACTAACAGTTACAGATGTTGTGGTTAACACTGAAACATGTCTAGTTTATGCGACTGATAATTCAGGGAAATTACTTTTAATCTCTGAAAGTACTGATTGGCCAACGGAACATGTAATAATTTATTCCGAAAAGCCACCTAGAAAAATTCATAGCACTTTAGAATACGCTGCTCTAGGCCTCCCGAATTCAAGTTTTGCACATGTGATGGCTGAAGATTTGCCAAATTTATTAGGCATGGGATCAAAGAGGAAATATCTTTTTTATGAGAAGTCCTCTTTTCTAAATCATCAAATATTTAATATTTTGAAATACAAAAAATATACCGTTCCTAAATGGGTTTACGTCAAAGAACTTGAAATGGTCACTAAAGAAAAGGATTTAGGGTATATGCACCCGCAAAGTGTTAAGGTTATTAAGAGTATGAAAGATAATATATTGTTTTCCCCGCTAAAAACTAAAACTAAAATATACATATCGAGAACCGATTCAACTAGAAGTTTTAAACAAGAAAAAGCAATACAGAAAATATTCTCTGACCTTGGTTTTCATATTGTGTACCCGGAAAAATTAAGTTTTCGGGACCAAATAGCAGTTTTCGCAAACGCTAAAGTTATTGCTGGAATTCATGGTGGCGGATTATTTAACACTATTTGGAGCGATGACTGTAGGATTATTGAATTGATGCCAATTAATAGAGTTAACAGGTGTTTTGAATGGCAATCATCGGTGGTTGGACATAGTTACAACAGGGTATTTTTTGACCAAAAACACTTTTCCTTAAAAAAAATCAAGAGTCAAATTTCTTCTTTAAACCTGCACTGATAAATTCTACTAAATTTTGATACTTGAATTCTTTATTTAATATCGGTTGATTTAATATCTCAATCATTCTGTCTTTATCTTTATAAAGAGTTGAGACAAAGTCTGTGAAATCTTCAGTGCTGGCAAAATTTGCCAAGTTTATTAAAGCTTTTTTATTAAGTATATTATTTGCGTCACTTCCCCAATACAATGGTATAGACCAGCCAAGCCATGCTTCTAGTGCTTTTTCTGTTACATAACCCGGATATAAATCATTTTCGAAGCATAGACTAAACCAGAACTCCTCTGTTGTTAAAATTTTATCTTTTGCATAATTATTAACAGAACGTCCATATTCAGCTACTAATCCTATTTTCGAAAGCTGATTTTGTGCTCGAAGGCGTGTAGGGTGCGGATTATTTATAAAGCTGACCATAAACTTTTTTTTATTGAACAGAATACGGTCTGGGATAATTCTTTTTTGTGTTGCTTGGTATGGTGAAATATTATGCTTGGAATAACTATTATTAGAACTCTTGACGTTCATATACTGAAATATCAGTGGAAAGTATAAATTTGTACCCTGGTAGTCGTCAACATCAAACGAAATAGTTAGGTCAAAATGTTGATGTGGGGGGCGCCTATTCTCAAAAGTAACCCAAATATTAAAATCATTTTTATTTTCTGGCTCAATAATTCCTTGTTGGTTATTTAACCAATTTACCATACCTTTATTTGAAATTTTTGAATATACATATGCAGGCGCCTTTTGGATAAATTTTATATTTGGATAACAACCATAAAAATGTATATTGGTTAAATTACGCAAACTTAAATCTATGTCTTTGATTGCGTCTAAAAATATATTGTCATCTGGATTAAGATCGGGTGGAAAATTGCTAAATTTAATGTATTTCATTTATATTTCTTAATAAACAGAGTAAAATAGGTCATAAAATATTCTAATGATTTATTAGTAATGAATTAAGGTAAGAACCGTAATCATTATTTTTATATTTTTCTGCAAGTAGTTTAAGTTTGGCATCGTCAATCCAACCATTTCTCCATGAAATTTCCTCAATGCAACCGACTTTTTGACCCTGCCTTTCCTCTATCGACCTTATATATAACGATGCGTCATGAAGTGATTTGACAGTCCCACCATCAAACCAAGCTGTTCCTCGGGGCAAAATTGTCACTTCTAACTTGTTGTCATTTAAATAGGTAATATTCAAAGAAGTTATCTCCAATTCACCCCTTGCGCTTCGTTTTACTGTTTTAGCTACCTTTACTACTTCTGAGTCATAAAAATACAAACCTGGTACTGCTAAATTGCTAACATTAGTCTTTGGTTTTTCAAGAATATCTATTGGAATTAATTTATCATTTAGAACTACAACACCAAAATCTTGTGGGTTGTTAACTTGATAGGCGAAAATATGCGCTCCGTTTGGATTGTCATATGTTTTAAGATTTCTTCCGACTCCTTGACCATGAAATATATTATCACCTAGAACTAAGGCTACAGATGAAGATTTTATGAATTCTTCACATAGTATGAAAGCCTCGGCAATTCCATTTGGGTTTTGTTGAACAACATAACTTATTGAAATACCTAAATCACTACCATCGCCAAGTAAGCGCTTAAATGAATCCTGATCATCTTGTGTTGTAATAATTGCAATATCTTTAATTCCTGCAAGCATTAAGGTTGAAAGTGGATAATAAATCATTGGCTTATCATGAACCTGGAGTAGTTGCTTGGACACACCTAAAGTTATAGGCCATAACCGAGTACCGGTGCCCCCTGCAAGTATTATGCCTTTCATGAATATAGAATATCCTGCTAGTGCTACATTTCATGAATTCTGAGCTTGGTGGTGTTTAGTTGAAAATTTTTGTAACTGGCGGTGCTGGATTCATAGGAAGTGAATTTGTAAGAAATACCCTGAGTGGTCAGCTTGATGGCTTTGGGGTTAATCCTTCAAAATTAATTGTTTATGATGCTTTAACTTATGCTGGAAATATTGAGAATTTATCTTTATTTAAGAATGACAAAAGACTAGATTTTATTCAAGGTGATATTTGTGATTCAGATATATGGAAAAATATCCCTAAGAACTGCGATTTGTTAGTAAACTTTGCCGCTGAGTCACATGTAGACAGATCAATCGAGGGTCCGAGCGTATTTATTAAAACGAATGTTTTAGGAACTCAAAATTTATTAGAAGCTGCGAAAAGACAGGGGGTTGGTAGATTTATTCAAATTTCTACTGATGAAGTTTATGGTTCAATTAAAAATGGATCATGGGATGAAAATTATCCATTAAAGCCAAATTCACCTTATGCCGCTTCTAAAGCTTGTGCTGACTTGGTTTCACTTTCCTATTATAAAACCTACGGTATTCCTGTAATTATCACAAGATGTTCCAATAACTACGGGCCTTTCCAAAATACTGAAAAATTAATACCTTTATTTATAACTAATTTACTAGAAGGAAAAAAACTTCCTTTATATGGTGATGGCAAAAATATTCGTGAATGGATTCATGTTTCTGACCATGTCCGAGGAATTGCTCATGTTTATAAATTTGGAAAGCCAGGGGAGATTTATAATATTGCCGGAGATACTGAACTAACAAATTTAGATATTACTAAAATTTTATTAAAAGAATTTAATTTAGATGAATCAAAAATCAATTTTGTTCAGGACAGGTTGGGTCACGATTTTAGGTACTCTTTGGACAGCAGTAAGATTAATTTGCTCGGATTTAAAACAAATGTTGATTTTCAAAAAGGAATTCGATCTACTGTTGACTGGTATAAACAAAACATTAACTGGTATAAAGGAAATTCCTGAATGTACGGGGCATTATTTATTGCACATTTTATTTATGTTAAAATCAAATTGTAATGTCCAAGATTAATGTAGCAATATACCAATTTGCAACATCTAGCATCCATTTAGCTGCTTCACTAGAGATTTTATATAAGGAAAATTTATCTGGGAATAATACATCCTACTGCTTATGGGGCCAGAAAACTTATTTCCCGACAAGAATGGCAGTTTCCGGAGAAAGTATTTTTGGAATACCTCCTAGGAGATATAAAAAACTCATTCGAAAGGCATCACCGAATGTCAATTTTGAATCTAATTTTGTATTCGACCGCGAATGGGTGGAATCTATGCTTAACATATTCACAGATCAACTAAAATTAATCAAAAATATTAGTGATTTAAGTTCGTTAAAATACAAAGATATTAATCCTGGCGCGGCTCTTGCTAATGAAATTACATCGATTTCTAAAAGTAGTGAATTAAATTTACATACTCACAAGAAAATAATGATTATAATTTTAAGATCATATCTAGAGATATTTTCGGCGGTTACAATGCACATGAAATCTAATAATATTAAAAGGGTCCACGTTTACAATGGAAGGTTCTTGCATGAAAGGGCTGCTTGGGATGCTGGTAAAATTTTGAAATGTGAAGTAATAATTTTTGAAACCACCCGCAATCGTTACCAGCAGAGAATTGAAGGTTTTCATGACAGGGAAAATAATCAAGTTGTAATGAAGCAAATTTGGATAGATTCAAATTTTACCGAATCAGAAAAAGTTGCAGTAGCATCTAAGTGGTTTGATGAAATGAGAAGCGATCTTAATCCGTTTAAAATTAGAAATGCTAAGTACTACCAAAATCCAAAGAAATTTTTTGTGTATTACTCCAATTCAGATGATGAAATAGTAGGGTTTTGGGAAAAATGGAATGAACCCCTAGGAAGCCAGTATGACTGCGTTCTACGTCTAATTGAAATTTTTTCTAAGCAAGAAAAATATGATCTAGTAATCCGACTCCACCCTAATTTACTAAACAAACCAATTTCATCAATAACTAAATGGCAATCGATCCCAACAAGGAATAATTCTCACGTGATTTTGCCTGGTGAAAAAATTTCTTCGTACGATTTATTAGAAAAATCCATTGGGTCGATAACATTCGGAAGTACTATTGGCATAGAATCTGCTTACCACTCTAAACCTGTACTGGTTCTGGCTGATACTAAATTTGACGAGCTCGGTATTGCGGACAAGCCAAAAAGTTGGGATGAGGTAGAGGATTGGTTAAGAAAGGCAGAAAATTTATCGCCGGCTACCCTTCATGATAGAAAGATTAATTCTTGTATTTTTGGATTCTATTTAGATCAATGTGGGAATATATTTCCTAATACGCTTCTTAAAGAAACTGGTAAACAAGGTGCCTGGGATGCAGTATCATTTCTAAAATTTGGTATTCATGAAAATAGAATCAAATTTAGTTACAGAAAAATTGTCTCAAAATATAAGTTTTGGAAATTTAGAAACGAGTTGAGTTTTGAGTGAAAATATTTTATTAGTAACTTTCAATACTGATCCTTGGCATATTTCAGCATCTTTTGAGATTCTTGCGAAAGAAATTAAAGATAATAATAACGTTGAGTGGTTAATTCTTGACAAACCATCTCTGGGTTCTCAAGAATTACCTATAAGTAGTAAATTAAGATTAGCTGAAATTCGCAAAAAATTAGATAAAATTTTATTGGAAAATAAAAATCTAGCCGATAAAGTAAAATTAGTTTACTCACTACCGAAAACTAAAAAAATATTTGATTATGGCTCAAGGTCAAGAGAAGTGGCTTATGCGGAGCTAATTTCTCGGTTAAGGGATAGTAATCCTTGTTTAGAGCATAATTTTGAAAATTTTATAAAATACCAAGAAACTTATAAATTAGTGCGAAACGCTTTTCGTGAAAAGCTTAGTGAAAATACCTACGGTAAAATCTATTTATTCAATGGTAGGCCATTACGTGAGCGTGCCGTAAGCGATGCATGCTTGGCAAGTCGAAACCGTATATATTATTTTGAAACATTCAATGAAAATTGGAAAGATAGATACTTTATTTTCGAAGAATCGACCCATTCACCTATTTATAGGAGCAATGTGATGCGTAAATTCGCAGTACAGGCTCGCAATTCTGATAAAAAATCTTTTGAAAATATAGCAATTAAATGGTTTGAGGACAGACGTTTAGGAATAACGCAGTCTTACACAAAAAACCAAAAAAATTTAGAACTATCTGAGTTTAAGCAACCATATTATATTTACTTTCATTCTTCTCAAGATGAGTTGGATATGATTGGCTTAAGAAATAAAACTTGGGGAAATCAATTTAATACATTGAAAATATTATTAGAAATTTTTGAAAAACAAAAAAGGTATAATTTAGTTTTTAGAATCCACCCACACTTATTTTATAAATCAAGAAACGAACAAAAGTTTTGGGAAAGAATTGGAAAGGAATTAGAGAAAAGTTATCCTTGGTTTAAATACATTTCTTCGGATAACCCGATTAATTCTTATAAGTTAATAGATTCTGCGGTGGGCGTAATAACCTCGGGATCAACAGTTGGTGTGGAGGCTGCATATTCAAAGAAGCGAAGCATTTTACTTGGCGAAGCATTTCATAAGTTTATGGGAATAACCGTTAATCCATCTACAAAGAAAGATCTTAGAAATTTATTTATGCGCCAAGTGGATAAATCTGCAATTAATAAATCTTTTTTAGCTTCTTTAAATTATGGTTATTTTAGCGAGATCGGGGGATTACGATTTGACGTTACAGACTATGATTCAATTAAACGTGAATATTGGTTTGGATCAATCAAAATATCTCCAGTATGGTATTTGGTAATAGTTAAAAGAGTTGAACAATTTTTTGTTAGAATTATAGCTAGGCAAAAATTAAGGAGGTGCACTGATGATTGTTGGGTTAATTCCAGCCAGGGGTGGGAGTAAGGGAATTCCTAAGAAGAACCTGTCTAAGTTATCGGATAAAAATTTGATTGAAATAGGAATTGATAAATTATTAGAAGCAGGCTGTAATGATGTTTATGTATCAACTGAGAATGCTGAGATTGCGGAAATTGCATTGAAATCTGGGGCAAAATTGATCTTTAGGCCCCACGAATTTGCTACTGATGAATCCTCTACGGAAGAGGTAATTTTCCATGCCATTAAGTATTTGAATTTAAATGATGACGATTTGCTCGTAACCCATCAGATCACTTCACCCTTAATAAGGGCGAGCAGTATTTCGGCTTGCATTGATGCGCTTAAGGATTTGAAAATTAATTCAGCAACTAGTATTTTGAAAGAACACCCTTTTATTTGGCAAAAAAATACGGAAGGTACTTGGGAGCCTAGTAATCATTCAAGGATGGTTAGGCCTAGGCGCCAAGATATTGGTGAGGTTGGAATTGAAACAGGTGGCGTTTATGTGGCTAGAGTCCGAAGCGTACTAGATCAGTTAACACGGTTTCCAGAACCGACAATGTGTATCCCAGTGCGTTACATTGAAGCTCTAGATATAAATTCAATTTTTGACTTAGAAGACGCTAGGCTTGTTTTCAATACAGTTAATAATTATAAATAAGATGCTAAAACATTCTGCTATTAATATAAAATGCGTTACCAGAAATGGCTCCAATACGATTAATTTTACAAATAAAATTGATACTTTTCATAAAGCTATCAATTTCAGAAAAAGTTGCCATTTTATTATAGAGGTTTACTCGTGAACATTCCAAATGTATTGATTTAATTTGCTTAACTAAAATACTAGTAGCAGCTTTTAGTATGTCTAATTCTTTTCCCTGCACGTCCAGCCATATTAGATCGACTAAAGCTATTTTATTATCGCTAATAAATTGGTTTAAAGTTATAGTTTGAATTATTTCAGAATCTTTAAACATAATTTCTGGAAACCATTTTGTGTGATCTTTTGGTTCTAATAAGGAACTTGAACCCATACCGCCAAGATGACCACTGGCGCTACCAATATAAATCTTTTGTGAACCGTTTTTATCTGATAGAGCTAAATTAAATAATTTCACGTTAGTTTGATTCAAAAATTTATCTTTGAGGTAAAAATATTGTTCAGCTACGGGTTCAACCGCGTACACAATAGTCTGAGGATTACTAGTTATGAAGTTTTGCGTATCTATACCATCTGCAGCACCTGCCTCAATAATAATATTTAATTTACTGGTTATTTTTTCTATCTCCTTTAAATGTATCTTAGAATAATCTTTATCTCTACTTATTAAAAACTTAATTGATTTAGTAGGATTTAATAACATGAATTTTAATCTGAATAATACCCGTCTAATTTTCATTCTTTTATTATTTTCTATTCTTATATTCTTCTACTGTCCCAGAAAAAAACATGCCACCATCCCTAATTTCTATTACATAATCAGCGTATTCCATTAGCTCTTGATCATGGGTTGCAATTACCACGGTTTTATTCCCTTTGATTGTGGATAAATACTCAAACAGTTTTAGCTTATTTTCTAAATCTAATGAGCTTGTTGGCTCATCAAATACTACTAACTTTGGATTAGCGAAAATTGATCGAGCAATAGCGACTCTCTGTCTTTCTCCTCCGGACAAATTTGTCCCACTAGATTTAATTGATTCGCCCTCACCTCGTGTGTTAATCTCTGACAAATACTTTATGCCAAGCATATTAAGTATATTATCGATCTTCTTTATTTCGTATTCAGTGCAATTACTATTAAAACTTACATTTTCGTAGATATCCCCGTCGAATAGTGCTGAATTTTGTGAAACGTAGCTAATTTTGATTGAATTATAAGGATCGAGTATTAAGTTATTAGAAGTATCAATAAACTGAATATTTCCAAAAGTTGGCGTGTATAACCCGCAAAGTAAATCAATAAATGTTGTTTTGCCAGATCCAGATTCTCCAACTATTACTGTGGTTGAGTTTTCTTTTATTTCGCAATCCATATTTTTAAGAATAAGTTTGTTGTTATATTTAAATCCGACATCGGTAAATAATATTTTCTGACAGCTTGCCTCGCCCATAACTTTATTTAAATCTGGAGATTTGAATTTTTCATTAATTTGGAAAAGAGACAACGATGAATTTTTTATTATTCTGAGTGAAACAAATGAATTTTGTAATCTTTGAATACTTGGGATGGCCCTAAATCCTATCGCCATAAAAACTACTACGACTGTAATTGCTCGCCGCATATCAACTGTTAGAGTCAAAAAAATCAATACCGCGATAGCGCTAAGAATTAAACCAATTTCAAAAAAATATCGTAATAAGCCTGTTAGCCAAACCTGTTTGTTGCCAATTAGGCTAGAGGTGTATTTATATTTACTAAAGCTTTGTACAAAATTTGATTCTTGTTTGTAAACTTGAATTTCTTTTATCCCCTGGAATGACTCTAACAAAAGTGCATTAATTTTTGTTCCAGTTCTAGCAATTTCCCTTCCATAATTTGCTGCTTTTTTGTGAATTGGCCCATTTGTAAGAAAATAAACTGCAGATAGAACAATTAATATCGTGATAAATGAAATAGGTGAAGCAAAAAATGCAAAAACTGACATCAGAATTAGCGATAGCAAATCGGAGAAAATTGATACGTAAGTTCCAACGACTCCTTGAATAAATCTCGGAGAAGCGACGGTCAATGTGTATTGATAGTCACTATAAGCAAACTGATTTATTTTGTCTACGCTATTATGCAAAATATTATTAAATATTTTTGAAGTAAGCTTGTGATCAATACTTGCTTGCAACCGAATAAATTTATAAGTTATTATTGCTTGAAAAATTGTTTTCGAAATTAAAATAGTTATTGCCGCTGTGAGTAATATTGCGACTAATGTAGTTAGTTGTAATTCTTTATTCAATAAATCATTAATTATTAATTCTAGGCGAGCCTTCTTATTGTCGCCTGACACTAACCTGTAAGATAAAGTTCCAACTGTACCTATTAGTACAACTCCAGCTAGGTCCATCAAAGCTAACAGTAAAAAAAGTGGGATTGTTAAATAAATTTTACGAATGTCTCTTGGGTCCAAAAGTCGAATACTGGACGTTAGAAATTTAATTAATTCTTTCACCGTTCAATTGTATGAGGTGTTATAGAATACTCATAATCAAAATGCCGATGTTTGTTAGTGTATAGTTTACATTAAATACATTTCTGTGGAGGAATTTTGAAATTTGCTGAACTGCTTGAAGGCGATAAAGTCGTCGTAATAGCAGAAATTGGAATTAATCATGAAGGCTCATTTAATGCCGCACAAAAACTGGTTGCTGCGGCTCACGAATCAGGTGCTGATGCAATTAAATTTCAGTATAGAGATTTAAGTAACGTCTATTTGAATAAGAATGAAATCGGAGATGAGATACTTTTCGCCGAAATTAATAGAAATTTTTTAACTGTTGAGCAAATATTAAATTTGAGTAAAATTGCTAAAGATCTCGGCTTGCTTGTGGGAATTAGTTTTTTTCACGAGCAAGATATTGAAAATTTTGGTAGCGAAATTAAAATTTTTGATTTTTTTAAAATACCTTCTGCCGAAGTATCAAACAATATACTAATAAATCATCTCTTAAATCTAGATAAGTACCTGCTTATTTCTACTGGTACCGCTAATGAAAATACTATCATTTCTGCATTTACAAATATCAAAACAAATAAATGGATGCCACTACATTGCATAAGCAATTACCCAACAGCATCTTATAATGCAAATCTTGGTTACATTAGTCATTTGAAAAACAAGTGGAACCGCCCTGTTGGTTATTCCAGTCACGACGCTAATTGGGCAGTCATATGTGCCGCTGTTATGTTGGGAGTTAAAGTTGTTGAAAGGCACATAACTTTAGACAAAAATTCTAGTGGCTTAGACCACACTTCTAGTTCTACCCCAGATGAATTTAAATTAATTATAGATTTTGTGCGCAATAAAGACAAGATTTTTCTAGGTGAGGATGAACGTATACCTAATCAAGGTGAATTATTAAATTTACAAAATTTAGGTCGTAGCTTCTATGCCACGAAGGATATGGAAATTGGTTCGCTCATAGAAAGAAATGATTTTAAATATCTGTCTCCAAAGGTTGGCTATGGCTATGAATTATTTGAAAACTCCAATAACCCTTTTTTGGTAAAGAAAATCAAATCTGGAGAAGTTTTAACTTCTTTTCATATAAAAACACGAAATATAATTAGCGCAAAAGTCAAAGACTTCGCGAACAAATCACAGATAGGATTGCCAGTAAGGCTTCATGATTATTCGGAAATTTCACAAATATTTGGGTTAAGTAACTATGAATTCCATTTTTCATATGGAGAAATCGAAAACTTGACTGAGGTTGAAAATTTAAGTGGAGATATTAATTTCACTATTCATTTACCGGATTACTGCTCTGCTAACGAACTTATGGATCCATTCTCTCTAAAGGAAGAGCAGCGTAATAAAAGTTTGAAAATTATAGATAAAACTTTAAATTTTGCTGAAAAAATTTATCTAGCTACTGGACGTACCGTTGGTATAGTTGGCAGTTTCTCTGTTGTGAACTCTAATAAAGAAAATTTTTATGATGATTATGCTAATTTTTTGAAGATCCGGTCAAGTGATAAATTTTACATGGCTCTCCAGTGGCTCCCACCGATAGCTTGGTATTTTGGAGGGTCAGTTGAATTGAGTGTGATGAATAACAAGGACGACGTGAATAAATTAATACAACGCGAAATGAATATTGTTATGGATACCTCTCATTTATTTTTAGGTGAGAACTTTTTTAAATTTAATGAAATTGAGATTCTTGAACTTTTAGATCAGAATATAAAGTGGTTTCATATTTCTGGAGCTTCTGGTATTGATGGGGAAGGTAGAGATTTTTCAAAAATTACCGATGATGAATATGGTATTTTTGCTCATATAATAAAATCTGATCGAACAAAAATTATTGAAGTTTGGCAAGGACATTTAGATAAGTATGCGGGATTTCAACAGGCACTCGAAACATTAGAAGAAAGATTTCATGATGAATAAAAAAAGAGTTTTAATTACCGGTGTTACCGGGCAAGATGGCGCAATCTTAGCAGATTATTTGTTTAAAAATAACTTTGAGGTTTATGGAGCATCGAGGAGGACGTCGCATAATCTTTGGAGAATTAACGAGCTGGAGTTGTTAAATAAAATTAACTATTTAAGTTACGATGCAACTGATTCTGCAACTATAGATTTTATAATTAACTCCCACAGATTTGATTATATTTATCATTTTGCTGGCACCAGTTTTACAGTTGATTCTTTGGAGTTTCCACAAAACACACTAATTACTAATATTAATGGAACAGTTTCACTTCTTGAAGCTGTTAGAAAATTTTCTCCGGAAAGTAAACTATTTATTGCAGGATCTTCTGAAGTTTTTTCTAGATCTGTAGGCCATGATTTGTTAAAACTAAATGAAGAGTCTTTACGCGGGCCAATAAATCCTTATGGTGTTTCACATTTAGCGATTGATGCGATTGTCTCTATATACCGCACAACTCATAATTTGAACATTTCATTAGGTATATTTTTTAATCACGAGAGTGAATTTAGGGGGTTACAATTTGTAACTCGTAAAATTTCAAGCGGTATTGCAGAAATAAAATCGGGTCGGAAAGAACCCATCAGACTGGGTAATTTCTCAGCTAGTAGGGACTGGGCATGCGCCCGTGAATTTATGCATGGTGTGAGCTTGCTAATGAGCCAATCTAAGTTCAGTGATTACGTTTTTGCTTCTGGCAAATCTACTTCTGTGCGCGATTTGTTAACCATATCTGCTTCAGTTGCTGGTTATGAGCCAAGATTTGAAGGAAGTGGCTTAAGTGAAGTGTGTTTTGATTCCAAATCTGGAACAAAAATAGCTGTATCTGAACAAAAATTTTATAGAAGTGTTGACCCATATGAGTATGTTGGTGATACTTCAAAATTATATAAAGAAACCGGTTGGAAACCAGTGCGTATATTTTCAGAAGTAATTGAGGCTATGACTAAAGCTGATATTTCGCGAGTTTCAAAATAGTTGGATAATTTCCCCGTTTAATTTAATTTCTACAAAGTCTATACCTTGAGAATTTTCTTCATTTTTAGATTCTTCCCAAACTATTTGAGTCCCATTAACATCTTTCTTAGTATCTAAGTTAAGTTCAAAAAATAAATCTTTTGGTTTCCCATTAATAATAATTTTATGTAATTGGGCCACCGAGCTTCCATCCTTAGACGGATGATTTGATGAGACCCATTGTATAAAAAATGGCATTTTTGAATCGTCTAGAACCTCTAGTACTCCTATTTGTTTCCAATTCAATAAAGTGCCATCTGGTTTTTTCCGAACACCGTCGACCGCATTTCTTTTAAACAATTTTTCTGTTTCACTAATATCATCAACTGCCAATACCCATGTCATCCATCCGCCACCTTCTTCTGCTTTGTTCTTAACTGCTCGACCAAATGGTGTGGAGTCTGTTGCGGGGTGGTCCATCGGACATACAACTTCAATGTACTGATTGTTAATTAAAGGTGCGGTAAAATTTCTAGTTCCAAACTTTGGGTGAATTCCGCCATCTACAAAAGCTGTTCCTATTTGTGAACCAATTCGATTAACTACATTAGAGATCTGGTCATGGGAAGCAACATAAGAAACGTGGTCAAGACGCATGAGAGTATTTTGCCCTACCTTTGTGGGTGCTAATTACCATTTTTTTACCTTAGTTCACACATTAAGGCTTCAATTAGTAGAAGTGGGGCAGCATTTTGTGCCAAATTGCTCCTAGTTTTCAAAATGGCTTCAATCTTCTTAAGTGTTCGCGGTGGACCCTCCGTTGCAGCAAGTTTGCTAATTTCAGATTTTAAATCTTCATTTATTAGCGGATCATTTGAACCAGATTGAACAAGTAAAACATCTCGGTATAAAGTTGAAAGATCTAATAATGCCCGATCAAGATAATCTCGCACCATTCGGGTTGAGCGAGACTTTTGCTCCTTCTCTAACTCTTTGACAGCCTTAGAACCACCGGCAGCTAATTTTGATCCACTAGCTCCCCACGCCTCTTTTAATTTAGAAATTTCTAATTCATCTTTTGCTTCAGAATCAGCAAGTGCATCTGCTTTTGCTGCCTCTACTAAATACTGAGCAGCTTTAAAGGCACTTGCTATATCTTTGATTGTGAATGGTAATTTCATAATATTTTTACGGTTTTCTTTAGCATTTGTATCTGTAGCTAACCGCCTAGCCCGACCGATATGACCACCAGAGGCCTTTGCAACAAATTCAGCGATTGCTAGATCTATTGAATCTCGTTCAATTAATAATTTTGTAATTGCTTTAGTCGATGGCGTGCGCAGGGGAAGATGGCGACACCGTGATCTAATTGTGGAGAGAACATCGGTAAGGGTTGGCGCACAAAGTAGCCAAACAGTTCTTAGCCCAGGCTCCTCAATCACTTTGAGTAATGCATTTGCTGCTGAATCAGTTAATCGATCGGCATCTTCGATTACTACTACCCGCCAAGCAGCAACTGATGGCGCCCATGATGCTCTACTAATTAACTCTCTTATTTCATCTATTTTTATTGATAGACCTTCAGTTTTAATCAGCTCAACATCAGCATGTGAACCAGTAATTGTTGACATGCAATCAACACATTTACTGCAGCCACCATCTTTACAAACTAAAGCAGCAGCAAAAGCTATTGCTGCATTTGATCTGCCAGAGCCTGGTGGACCAGTAAATAGCCAAGCATGTGTCATACCTTGGGTTAAATCACCCTTATTGTGTGCTGATTTAACAGCTTCTTGCAAAACATTTACGACTTCACTTTGATCAATTAGTGAACTGAAAACACTCATTATTATTTCTGGTTTCTCTTTAATAATTTAATAGCAGAAACTCTCTCAGTAATTACTTGGTGTATTTGTTCAATACTTAAGGATGCGTCAACTACTAAAAATCTCTCTGGGTCTTGGTAGGCAAGATTTAGAAACTCTTGGCGAACTCTTTCATGAAAAGCTAAGGGTTCACTCTCAAGCCGATCAGTAGATTGCAGCCTTCCTAAACCTATTTCGGCTGGTAAATCCATAATCACGGTAAGAGTTGGGGTTAGTGACTCAGTTGCCCACCGTGAAATTCGGGCAACCTCAGTGGGAAGTAAAACTCTGCCAGCACCTTGATATGCAATTGAAGAATCAAAGTAGCGATCAGAGATTACAACCTCACCTCTTTGTAATGCTGGTCTAATTGTTGAAAAAACATGGTGCGCTCTATCTGCTGCATACATAAGTGCTTCAGCGCGTGGTGAAATTGCGCCAGTTTTATTATCTAACAAAATATCTCGTAATTGATCCCCAAGGGGTGTGCCACCTGGTTCCCGGGTTAATAAAACAGTTTCACTATTTTTTTCAAGCCACTCTTTTAGTAATTTAGTTTGAGTTGATTTACCAGAGCCT
>Ga0209596_1001609_pt1 | contig 19321 bp, 18 predicted proteins | sample M_130807_MF_Meta_FD_187314 | JGI IMG/M metagenome (GOLD analysis project Ga0209596, IMG submission 187314) | Freshwater microbial communities from Lake Montjoie, Canada to study carbon cycling - M_130807_MF_MetaG (SPAdes) (version 2) | ecosystem: Environmental > Aquatic > Freshwater > Lake...
CGGCAAAGGTCCAATGCTTTTTCGCCATAGCTTTTACTAAATTCATTTAGGTAAGTACCTTCTAAACTTTCAATACAATGTATATAACAATCCATGCCTGTATAAAAACGTTGATTCGCAGGCGCATTTTTAGTTAATTCAGGATCTAATACGATTTGATTAAACGGGGTGAAGTCGGAATTCATGCCTAGTTTACGAGTTGGGCCCGTTAATACAGTGGTACGACTTACCTCTGCACCAGTGCCACTTAGAGTTGGAATACCCACTTTAAAAACACCAGGTACTTTAACCAAATCCCATCCTTGATAATCGGCAGAGGATCCCGGATTGGTCATCATTAATGAAACCGCTTTCGCTAAATCCATCGCCGAACCACCGCCTATGCCAATGATGCCGCTTACTTCGCCAAATTCTGCTTTAAGTTCAGCAGCCAATGCATCCACTTGTTTTGTTTTGGGCTCCTGTGTTACATCCACATATACAATCTTATCCTTCCCTCTTAATGGAATGCGACCCGCTAATGGTTTACCAATAAAATAATGATCCAAGAAAAATATCATCGGAAAATTATCCTTTCGGCGAGGGGCTAAAATTTCATCTAATTGATTAAACGCGCCACGACCATAAACAACATAGTCAACTAGCTTTAAATTCTTAAACTGCATTTTTATTATTTTAATATAAGGGAATGTATAAATATTTGTTGATTCATAAAACTGTAATCCATTACAAAGATAAACTTTATAGCGGATTCAATTCCCCCGTTATGATTATTTACTATTCATTTTATAAAAGCTTTGCCGCTTTAATTAAATCTGCTGGTGTGTCAATTTCAACACCCATATATTCTGTTACGACCATTTTAATCGATACCCCATTTTCCAAATACCGCAAACATTCAATTTTTTCAGCAGCTTCTAACAGAGACATTGGCCAGTTGGTGAAATTAAGTAATGCTTGTTTTTGAAATGCATATACGCCAATATGTTCATAGTAAGTTATAGGCGACTCGGTACTTCTTGGATAAGGAATTACACTACGTGAAAAAAATAATGCATAGTTATTTTTATCTACTGTTACTTTTACATAATTAGGATCCTGAATTAATGTGCTATCGGTTAGTACTTGCATTAATGAAGCTACTTGAACCGATGCATCTGAAAAAACAGCAATTACTTTTTCCAGCGGATCTCTTTTTACAAAGGGTTCATCCCCTTGTACATTCACTACAATATCAATATCTAAATCCTGCACCGCTTCAGCAATCCGATCACTTCCACTTTCATGTGAACGCTTACTCATAATGGCGTTACCACCATGTTGTGTAATTTCATTAAAAATAATTTCACTATCGGTTACGACATATACCGCATCAAACAATCCAGTAGCAACCGTGTTATCATAGGTATGTCTAATTACTGTTTTGTCACCTAATGTTTGCATTAATTTAGCTGGAAAACGCGTAGCCGCATAGCGAGCAGGTATAAAAGCACCAATTTTCATAAATGAAACTACTTTAATAATCCGTTTTAATATTTTTATTAAACGGTATTTTTAATTGATATAATAATTCTTGGTCTCGTTGGTTGTCTAAAACATCTAAACCATATTTTATTTCTGACATCGGTGTGCTATTATAGGTACCCAACAATTTATCCCAAAATGAAAATATATTCCCATAATTACTATCCGTTTGTGGACGCATTAAATGATGGTGTATGCGATGCATGTTAGGCGAAACAATAATTAAACCTATTGTTTTATCAAACCAGGATGGGGTTTTAATATTTGCGTGATTAAATTGTGAAAGGACCACACTTAAGCTTTGATATAACATCACCAACCACATGGGTGTACCTAAAACAAAAACGGCCAATATTGCAAACACAGCTCTAATAACAGACTCGCCTGGATGGTGACGATTGGCGGTAGTCGTATCAACTTTGGTGTCTGCATGATGCACCATATGAAATTTCCACAAAAATTTTACTTTATGCTCAATCATGTGAACCAAATAAGCCCCGATAAAATCAAGTAATAATAAACCAATTATGGCCGAAGCAATGATGGGTAAGGACACCATATTTAAAATTCCGAAATTATTAGCAATTGTCCAATCACTAGTTTTTACCATTAACAAAGCAAAACCAAAATTAATTACAATGGTCGTGAGGGTGAAAAAAATATTAATGGAAGCATGGCGCCATTTGTTATATTGAAATTTAAACAAAGGAATCGCAGATTCAACCAGCCAAAAGAAGGTAATTCCGCCTGCTAAAATAAGTGCGCGATGTAAGCTTGGTATGCTACTAAAATAAGACTGTATACTTTCAATCATGTGATTGGTTTAATACTATAAATGTAAATAAAAAACCCGATGTTCTTAGTGCAGATCAACGGGTTTTTAATACTTGCCCAAGAGGGCATATTTATAGGGTACGGATTAGCTATTTAACATCAACGGCATCACTAGCATTAACAAATCCTCTCCTGGTGCTTGTTCTGATGGTTTTATCAAACCTGCTTTACTAGGCGTAGATAATTCAATAAAAATATCATCTGTATCTGCCGCACTCAACATTTCAATTAAAAACTTTGCATTAAAGGCAATTTGGATGTCCTCTCCTTTGTATTCACAACTCATGCGCTCATTACCTTCAAAGCTAAAATCAATATCCTGCGCAGCCATTTGCAATTCATTTCCCGTGATGTTCAATGCTACCTGATTGGTGCTTTTGTTACTAAATACATTTACACGACGCAATGCATTTTGAAAATCATGTTTGTTGACCGTTAAGCGATAAGGATTATCAGCAGGGATAACCACTTTATAGTCTGGGAAACGCGCATCAATTAAACGACAAATTAATTGTGTTGAGCCATGGTCTACAAAAAGATGATTGCTATTAAAGCTTACCGTGATTGGATCTTCATTATCTGGCAAAGCATTTTTTAATAAGTTCAATGGTTTTTTAGGAACAATGAAAGATGCATTTTGTGTAGCTTTTGTATCGGTACGCTTATACCTTACCAAGCGGTGTGCATCAGTCGCGACAAATTGAACGCCATCTTTAGATAGTTCAAAGAACACGCCGGTCATTGCTGGTCTTAAATCATCACCACTCACTGCAAATAAAGTTTTATTAATTGCGGTTAATAAACCGGTGCTTGTCATTTTAAATCCAGTGGTATCGTCGGCCGTAGGTTCTTTTGGGAAATTATCAGGATTTTCACCCATCACCTTATACTTACCATTATCGCTTGTAATTTCAACAGCATAGTTTTTATCAATGTTAAAAGTAAGCGGCTGGTCTGCAATATTTTTTAATGAATCTATTAAAATTTTAGCAGGAATACATACACGCCCATTGGCCTTGCTTTCTACATCCATTTGAACGCGCATCACCGTTTCCAAATCGGTCGCAATAATATTTAATTTTTTATCTTCGATCTCGAATAAAAAATCTTCTAAAATTGGTAAAACGGTGTTGGTATTAATAACGCCTGCGATTTGTTGCAAGTGTTTTAAAAGAGAGGAGGATGATACTATAAATTTCATAATTCCTTTATATTTATTTAACTTTTCTAACAAGACAAACCTAATGCAAAATCTTAAGATTAAAAAGCTATTTTAGCATTTGTTATTGACATTCTTATCTACAAAATGAATAAAATTAGAATCGGTAAAGAGCAGGCTATTCAAAGGATACGGCATTTTTGTGCCTATCAAGAAAGGGCCCAACAAGAGGCGCGCGATAAGCTATATGAATTGGGCATGACTAAAAGTGAAGTGGAGGAGATTATATCCGATTTAATTTCAGACAATTTTTTAAATGAAGAACGATTTGCCACCCTTTTTGCGGGAGGCCACTTTAGAATAAAACAATGGGGGAAAAGTAAAATTCAATATGCATTACAGCAAAAAAGAGTGAGCCCAGTGAATATTAAAAAGGCGTTAAAAAGTATTGACTTAGATGACTATAATACCACCTTACTATTTTTAGCCAAGAAGAAGTGGAATAGTCTGAAAGGCGAAAGGGGTTTAAGTCGGATGGCTAAAACACAGGCATTTTTATACCAACGCGGCTTTGAGTCAGCCCTAATCCAGCCCGTTTTACAACAATTGAATAAGGGGAAATAATCCCCGTTTATAGTATCTTTAATATAGAAAAAAACAGCTTCTGTGTCGTCACTTAAATTTACAATAATACAAACAGCACTTTTTTGGGAGGATAAGGGTGCTAACCTGGAAGCCTTAGCTAAAAAGATTATGGCTATTGATGAGCCAACTGAAATTATTGTACTTCCAGAAATGTTTACGACAGGATTTAGCATGCAGCCTGCCTTGTTTGCAGAAACCATGGAGGGACCAACTGTTCAATGGATGCGCCGATTGGCAGAGACTAAAAAATCAATCATCACCGGATCTGTTATCATTGAAGAAAACGGCAACTATTATAATCGCTTAATATGGATGTTACCTAATGGAGATTTAGGCTATTATGATAAACGACATTTGTTTGCTTTTGCTGGTGAACATGAATTTTATAGTGAAGGAAATAAAAGATTAATTGCAAGTGTAAAAGGTTGGAAAATTAATTTACAAATTTGTTTTGATTTGCGTTTTCCAGTTTGGGCACGCCAACAATTAGCATCAGCAAATAAGGAATCAGGTGCGGAAAATACAAATGATGCTGGTTTAGAATATGATGTATTGTTGTATGTAGCCAATTGGCCGGAAAAAAGAAACCATGCTTGGAAAACCTTACTCACAGCACGCGCCATTGAAAACCAATGCTATACCATTGGAGTGAATCGTGTTGGCTTGGATGGAAAAAATAATATGCACAGCGGTGATAGTATGGTGGTTGGGCCTTTGGGAGAGGTTTTGTATCACTGCGCTTATGAGGAGGATATTTTTCACATCACACTTCAAAAAGAAGAATTAATAAAAACGAGGGAGCAATTTCCTTTTTGGAAAAACGCTGATTTTTTTAATATCGAATTATAATGCAACAAACTTTATCGGTTCAAGAATTATTTACTGGAGAACATTGGATTTCGGAGGCCGTTATCGTAATTGAAAACGGAAAAATAACGCATATTAAAAAAGAGGGGTATGATCATAAAAATTCAATACCGCTGGTTGTTCCCGCATTGATTGACCTACAAATTTATGGTGCGGATGAAAAATTATTATCTGAATTTCCAACCTCCGATACCATTCAAAAAATTTATGACTATTGTTTGGCCAGTGGAACTGCGTATTTTCAACCCACTGTAGCTACCCAAAGTTGGGAAGTAATTTATAAATGTATTGATGCCGTTCGCGACTATAGAGCTAGTGGAGGTAAGGGTTGCATTGGGTTACATATTGAGGGGCCTTGGATTAATCCACTAAAAAAGGGGGCGCATGCAAAGGAACATATACATCAACCTACATTAAAAGAAGTACAGGATTTATTGGATTACGGAAAAGCATTTATTAGTATGATTACACTCGCGCCAGAAATGGTGGATGCATCCATGATTCAATTACTTGAAAAAAACGGCGTCGTAGTTTCAGGTGGTCATAGCGACGCCACCTATGAACAAGCAACCGAATCATTTAATAATAATATTACAGTAGCAACTCATTTATATAATGCGATGAGCGCTTTGCAACATCGTGCCCCTGGAATGGTAGGCGCTATATTTAATCATAATAGAGTAGCTTGTAGTTTGGTGGCCGATGGTTATCATGTTGATTTCAACGCAATAAAAATTGCAAAAAAAATTATGGGAGACCGCCTGTTTTGTATCACAGATGCCGTCACCACAACTAATGTAGGAATATACCAACATCAAATAGCAGGAGATAAATATGAAAGTGCGGGTGTGTTAAGCGGGTCTTCTTTAACCCAACTAAAATCGGTCAATAATTTAATTAACGAAGTAGGTATTGATTTAGGCGAGGCGGTCAGGATGTGTAGCTTATATCCTGCAAGAGTGATGAAGCGTGCAGAAATTACAGGAAAGATAGCTGTAAATGAAAACGCCGACCTGCTTTGTTTAACTGCAGATCGACGTATAATAAAATTGATTACTTGCTAGTGTAATTATGCTTTGTTGCCAAATGCATTCCAGCCTTGTGCAGTAATATCAAAAACGTTTTTTCCCTTTGTAATAATTTTGGTGCCCTCATCAGCATCACACATATAGCCAATCACGCTAATTTCTTCTTGCAAAGTAATTTTATCATAATCGGATTGCTTCATGGTAAATAATAATTCATAATCTTCGCCGCCGTTTAATGCGCATACCGTTGGATCTAAACCAAACTTAAATGCTGCAGCTTTTGTATCCTCATGAATAGGAATTTTATCTTCATAAATACGACAACCTAAATTACTTTGTTTACACAAATGCAATACATCACTACTTAGGCCATCGCTGACGTCCATCATCGCAGTAGGTAGTATTTCCTGTTGTTCAAGTATATCTAAAATATCTTTTCTTGCTTCTGGACGCAACAACCTGCCAACAATATAATCTTCATTCTCTAATGTAGGTTGTACTTGTGGGTTTTCTAAAAATATTTGTTTCTCGCGTTCCATTAATGTCAATCCCAAAAAAGCGCCGCCTAAATCGCCTGATACACAAATCAAATCACCACTTTCAGCAGTGCTACGTTTTACATATTTATCAGGGGTTACTTCGCCAATTGCTGTAACAGAAATGATGAATCCTTTTTGTGAAGTACTTGTATCACCACCGATTAAATCAACACCATATAATTCACATGCGTGATGAACACCATCATAAAATTCATTTAATGCTTCCAAACTAAAGCGATTGCTAAAAGCGATGCTCATCGTGATTTGCGTAGGTTGCGCATTCATTGCAAAAATGTCGCTTAAATTAACAATCACCGCTTTGTATCCTAAATGTTTCAACGGTGTATACATTAAATCAAAGTGCACGCCTTCAATTAATAAATCGGTCGTAATTACGGTTTGTTTTCCAAAATGATCAATCACCGCTGCATCATCTCCAATGGATAACACAGTGGATACATTTTGGATTTCAAAATTTTCGGTAAGATGATCTATTAAACCAAACTCGCCTAGTTTTTCAATTTCTGTTCTTTCTGTTGACATAAAAAATATTAAAGTGTTCCTCCGTTAATAACTGACTGTAGTTGTTGGTGAATTTTTCCATTGGTCGCAATGATACCTGGATTGTAGGGTGTATAAGGATTTCCTTGTAGGTCCGTAACTTTTCCACCTGCTTCTTCTACAATTAAAAATCCTGCAGCACTATCCCATGCTTGGAGTTTGTGTTCATAAAAACCATCAAACCTGCCTGACGCTGTCCAACACAAATCAAGTGCGGCACTTCCTAAGCGCCGAACAGGAATAGCCTTGCGAATCAATTTTTCAAAAATTTGTAACGGACCATTAGCAGTATCTAAATATTGATAGGGAAATCCTGTGACTAAACAGCTCGTTAATAAATCAGACTTATCGCTTACTTGAATTTTTTTATCATTCAAAGTGGCTCCTTGTCCACGCTCTGCAATAAACATTTCATTCATGAAAGGATTATACACCGCACCCAAAATCATTTGACCCTTATGTTCCAATCCAATACTGACACAACAAATAGGTATGCCGTTTGCAAAATTTATGGTGCCATCAATGGGATCAATAATCCACTTGTAATCAGAATCTTGCGGAAGCGCTCCCGTTTCCTCACTTAATATAAAATGATCGGGGAAACTTTTTTGAATTACACCAAAAATTGCTTTTTCAGAAGCATGATCTGCTTCCGTCACCAAATCATTGATACTGGCCTTACTAGAAATGGTGAAGGAACCGTTAAAAAACCGCCTAAGTTCCACTGCGCCCGCTTCAGTTGCTTGTAAAAGTGTATTTTTAAACATATGCAAAAGTAGGGTCGTTTACTCGAATAACATTCCTATTTTTGCGAATAATCTTTAAAATATAAAACGATTCTGTAGATGCCAATTTTTGAGATTAATTTACCCAAATCAATTAGTAAGGCCTTGGGTATACCCCCAAGAAGTCCGAAAAGGGCTCAGCTACGCGTTCTAAAAAAATTATTACGTCGCGCGCGCTATACTGCATTTGGCCAACAAAATAAATTTGAACAAATTTTATTAAGCAAACATCCCGGAAAGACCTTTCAACAAAATGTGCCTTCCTATAATTATAATAAAATTTACAAGGAATGGTGGTATCAAACCCTTGATGGAAAAGAGGATATCTGCTGGCCAGGTAAAATAAAATATTTCGCATTAAGTAGTGGGACTAGTGAGTCTGCAAGTAAATATATCCCCATCACCAATGATTTACTGAAGGGCAACAAGGTGATCATGATCAAACAATTACTCAGCTTATTAACTTATCAAGGAATTTCACTCAGCTCTATTGGAAGCGGAATGCTGACCTTAGGCGGGAGTACTGATTTACAAAAGGGGCCCGGTTATTATGCAGGAGACCTTAGCGGAATTACAGCTAAAAAATCCCCTTTTTGGTTTCAGCCTTTTTATAAACCAGGTAAAAAAATAGCCAAAGAAAAAAATTGGAATAAAAAACTGGTTGATATTGTTGAAAAGGCACCGCAGTGGGATATTGGTTTTTTAGCGGGTGTGCCTGCTTGGATACAAATGTGTCTTGAAATGGTCATCGAAAAATATAAGGTTAAAAACATTCATGAGATTTGGCCCAACTTAACTTTTTTTGTTCACGGTGGCGTAAGCTTTGAACCTTATAAAATAGGTTTTGAAAAATTATTAGGAAAACCGATTACCTATGTGGAAACCTATTTAGCTAGTGAGGGATTTTTGGCATGGCAGGACAAGCAAAACGCAAAGGGCATGCGCCTTTCCTACAATCAACATATCTTTTTTGAATTTGTCCCTTTTGATGAAAATAATTTTGATGGGGATGGTGAGATGGTCGAAAATCCAGAAGCACTAATGATACACGAAGTGGAGGAGGGTAAGGACTATGCATTATTGATTAGCACCAATGCGGGTGCATGGCGTTATTTAATTGGAGATACCGTTCGATTTGTTGATAAAGAAAATGCGGAAATTATCATCACCGGAAGAACCAAGCATTTTTTAAGTATTGTTGGCGAACACTTAAGTGTAGACAATATGAACAAAGCAATTCATTTAGTGAGTGAGGAATTTAATTTATCGATACCAGAATTTGGCGTTCGGGGAGAAAATGTAGATTCCTTATTTGGACATCATTGGTATGTTGCTTGTGATCAGGAAGTATATGGGGCTGCCTTAGCAAAAGCGATTGATGAAAAACTGATTGTACTTAATGATGACTATGCCATAGAAAGAAAAAGTGCATTAAAAAGAGTTCGCGTGACCGTTTTAAAAGAAAACGTTTTTATGGATTTTATGCAGGCCAAGGGTAAGATAGGCGGACAACATAAATTTCCAAGGGTATTAAAAGGTGACATATTAAAGGATTGGGAAATTTTTATACAAAATAAATAAAATGTTAGCTCCTATTATTAAAGGGTTGTTGTTGGGGCTTATTTTAAGTATCTCATTAGGGCCTGTAATTTTTGCCATATTAAAACAGAGTTTAACCAATGGTAGAAGTGCAGGTTATATTTTTGTTGCAGGCGTTTCCACCAGTGATATTGGATTATTACTCATTGCTAATATTTTCACAAGCATATTTGTATTGGTATTAGATCATAAAGCTTTTATAGCAATGGCTGGCGCTGGATTTTTATTATTGCTTGGCTTATACACTTTGTTCTTTAAAAAAATAAAAATCGAGGCTGATGAAATGGGGGAAGAAAAAATTTTTAGAAAACGAGATTATTTGGGCATCTATATTTCAGGGTTTCTAATGAACACCCTAAACCCTAGTGTATTTATATTTTGGTTTGCTTGGACTGCTGCTATTGGCGCAAGTGCGGCCGAAACAAACAATCCTATTCAATATAAAGTGATTGTATTTAGCACTTGTTTAATTTTTTTGCTTTTATCTGATTTAATTAAAGTGGCTTTGGCAAGTAGGTTGCGGCCAAGTTTAACGGAAAAGAATTTGATTTGGATAAATCGCCTTTCGGCTATTATTATTCTTGTGTTTAGCGCAGCATTGTTTATTGGAGCGTTAAAATATTAATAAAGCGGCTTTTGTTCTGTTGAATTACTTTTTTAAACGGTGCCTTTATTGTAAATTGCTATTATGAATAAAAAATCACTTCTTTTTTTAATCTGCATTGCTATTTTTTGTGGCAATTTAAGCGCACAAAAAGGACGCCTGCTATTGCTTAAAGAAAGGGGGGTTACCATCCGCTCCTTTTCAGTGGGCGATTACATTAACTTTCAATTTAGCAATGATCAATGGTTAACTGGTTATATTTCAGCAATTAAACAAGATACGATTCAAATAAATCAATTCGCCTTACAAAGGGTGATGACTATGTTTGGCACTTATGGCGAGGACACCCTTAAATTGGGAAAAATGGCGCTCCATATCAATGAAATAAAGGCGTTTGCTAAAGATCGCGGGCATTATAATAGCGTAGTCACCAATGGGGCATTTTTACAGGTAGGTGGTTTGGGTTATATGTTATTAAATGTAGCAAACAGCTTGATTAAAAATGATCCTGTATTAGAGCAAAAAAATATTCCAAAACTATTTGGTGGTGCGGTTGCAGTAGTTGCTGGTAAGTTATTACGAAAGGCTAACCCCAATTACAGGCCGATTGGGAAAAGATTTAGTTTGGAAATACTATAATAGCTGCCTGTGTTAAAAAAAATTTACAAAATTTTCATTTACTTATTTATTAGCTCTCTTTTTTATGTAATTATCATAAAGTTGGTGGAGCCCCCCATTACCATTACGCAATTAACGAATGCATTTGGCCTCGGTTTAAAAAGAGATTATGTTTCTTGGAATGAAATGTCCTATAATATAAAACTAGCTGCACTTGCGAGTGAGGACCAATCCTTCACAGACCACAGTGGTTTTGATTGGGATGCGATTGAAAAAAGTTTGCGCCCAAGAAATAAAAGAAAAAAATCAAAGATACCCATTGGAGGTGGAGCAAGTACAATTACACAACAAACTGCGAAAAATGTTTTTTTATGGCAGGGTGGTCGATACGATAAGTATATTAGAAAAATACCCGAAGTATATTTTACATTTTTAATAGAATGGGTCTGGGGGAAAAAAAGAATTTTAGAAGTGTATTTAAATGTTATAGAAACGGGGCCTGGTTGTTTTGGTGTTGAAGCAGCGGCACAACATTACTTTCATAAGTCAGCAAAAAATTTAAGCAGGGCCGAGGCTGCAATGATTGTTGCGGGTTTCCCAAATCCAAAAAAGTTTACAGCTAGGCCAATGACAAGAAGGGTTTCTTGGCGCTATCCTCAAATATTAAGAGAGATGAATAATATTGAAGGTGATGAAGATGTGAGTGCGCTTTTAAAAAAATAACACGCTTTTTATTTTTGCAAATTTTTATCAATAAACTGTATTGCATTCTTGGTCCGCTCCTCACCTGAACCACTCACAATACCCCAGGGTGTGTTTTGATTAATTAATAAGTCCTTATAAATTTGAAATAGTTCTTGTCTTGGTTTGTCATCGGGGTATTCGCGCATTTCATCTGCGGTCCATGGCAGGTCTATATCGCACAATAGATAATAATCATAACTGCGCACATTTATTTGTTCTAAAATAAAAGTGTGGCAGTTGTCAAACACATATTCACACCAAACCTTCATAACATACATGTCAGTGTCAATAACTAACATGTTTTTTTTATTTTCTGCCGCTTCTTGTGTAAACTGATCCTCTAATGTTAATTGCCCCTTGGCAATTGTTAATAAATCAGTGTAATTATATTTTACACCATTTTCCGTCAAGAATTGTCGCGCGTATTCAGGACAGTTCAATGTATTGTAATGCTTTGCCAACTGTTCACAAAGTGTTGATTTCCCTGTTGATTCGGGACCTAGGACGACAATTTTTTGTAAAGCGTTGTTCATTTCTTAAATGCGTTTAAAATAATATAATTAAACCACTGTGTTTATAGCATTATTTTTTGCTTTATCATTCCATGATTTTAAACCAGCAATGGCAAGCACTAATAATATAATAAACTGTACACTGGTAAAAGTATATCCTTTTATAAAGTATAATGGTATAGATGCAATATTGGTAATGATCCACCAAATCCAGCTCTCTACTTTTTTCTTTGCCATCAGCCACATGCCCGTATAGGCTGCAGCGCTAGCTAGTGCATCCGCCCATGGAATGGCTTCGGGTGCAAATTCTTTTTTTAAATACGTGAGTGAAAAATAAAGTGAAAAATAAAAAGCTAAGAAAAACAGTATTTGATGTATCCAATCGCGGGCATTGCTTTTGGTAATTTGTAAAATGATGGTGTGTTTATTGGGGTCTACTCTAGTCCACAAATACCAACCCCACAAACTCATAAGGGTATAATATAAATTAACACTAGCCTCTCCTAATAAATGTCCTTTAAAACTAAGGTAGATATAGATGGTCGTATTGATTAGGCCAATCGGATATACTAAAATGCTTTCCTTTCTACTATACCAAACAGAGGCGATACCTGCAATAACCGCGATTAATTCTAACCAGGTTGTTTGCAGTAAGCCAGTATATATAGATTCTAATAACGATAGCATGGTAGGTGTAAAATTAAAGTATTTTAAGGCCGTAATACATTATTTATCATGATTAACATTGTCGATGATGAATACTACTTCTTTTTCATTCCTGCTAGTTGTGCTTCTAGTCGGAACATTTCATCACGCAACTTGGCGGCTTCCATAAAATCAAGTGCTTTGGCAAATTTTTCCATTTGTTTTTTGGTTTGCGCAATGGCTTTTTCAATTTGTGGAATAGTTTGATAAATACTTTCTGGATCCGCGACCATTTCAAGTTCGTCTGAAGTGCGTACATTAATATTATTAAGCGTAAAGCCTTTAATATCTAATACCGAAGTTTGTTGCATTACCTGTTCAATACTTTTAACAATGGTGGTTGGTGTAATGCCATGTTCTTCATTGTATTTCATTTGTTTTGCGCGCCTGCGATTGGTTTCATCAATGGTGCGCTGCATACTTTTGGTAATTTGATCGCCATAAAAAATTACTCGGCCACGTACATTACGCGCTGCGCGCCCAGCAGTTTGGGTGAGTGACTTTTCATTTCTTAAAAAACCTTCTTTGTCTGCATCTAATACGGCCACCAGGGAAACCTCCGGTAAATCAAGTCCTTCTCTTAATAGATTCACACCCACGAGTACATCAATCACGCCTAGCCTTAATTCTCTTAAAATTTCAACGCGCTCTAACGCATCAATATCACTATGTATGTATTTCGATTTTATTTGTATGCGTACCAAATAACGATCCATTTCCTCCGCCATTTTTTTTGTAAGTGTAGTGACCAAAACACGGTCTCCCATTTCGACTTGCTTTGCTATCTCATCCAATAAGTCGTCTATTTGATTTTTTGTTGGGCGTACTTCAATAGGCGGATCTAATAAACCCGTTGGCCGCACGACCTGCTCCACAATTAAACCACCGGTCTTTTCTAATTCATACTCACCAGGGGTGGCACTTAAAAAAATGGATTGGCCAATGATATTTTCAAATTCATTAAAATTCAAAGGTCGGTTATCAATGGCACTCGGTAATCTAAATCCATATTCCACTAAGTTCATCTTTCTGCTTCTGTCTCCACCATACATGCCTGAAATTTGTGGTATTGTCACGTGACTTTCATCAATGACACATAAAAAATCCTTGGGGAAATAATCTAACAAACAAAATGGTCGTGAGCCGGGTTTGCGGCGATCAAAAAATCTAGAATAGTTTTCAATGCCAGAGCAATAACCCAATTCTCTAATCATTTCAATATCATACTCAACACGTTCTTTAATACGTTGCGCTTCAATGTGCTTTCCAACATTTTTAAAATACTCCACCTGCGCCCGAACCTCATCTTGAATTTCATAAATTATTTGTTGCACCATTTCCTTGGGCGCGAGATATAAATTAGCCGGAAAGATTGCCGCATTCTCCATCGCTTCAATTCTTTTGCCCGTCTCTATTTCAATACTTTCGATGGATTCAATTTCATCTCCGAAAAATGTAATGCGGTAGCCATAATCAACATAGGGTAATCGAATATCTACGGTGTCTCCCTGAACCCTAAAGCCACCTCGATCAAATTCAGTAACTGTTCTGTGGTATAAACTATTGACCAGTGCGTGTAAAAATGCTTGCCTTGAAATCACCATTCCTTTTTCAATGCGAATAATTCCATTTTCATATTCCGTAGGATTCCCCATACCATAAATACAACTCACACTGGCAACAATAATAATATCACGACGACCACTTAATAAATGCGCAGTGGCTTGAAGTCGTAACTTATCTAATTCCTCGTTGATACTTAAATCCTTTTCAATATAAACGCCAGAGGTGGGTAAATATGCTTCCGGTTGGTAATAGTCATAATAGGAAACAAAATAACCTACGGCGTTGTTCGGAAAAAACTGTTTGAACTCGCCATATAATTGCGCAACCAATGTTTTATTGTGCGTTAATATAAGTGTAGGTCTTTGCACATTTTGAATCAGATTCGCAATCGTAAATGTTTTACCACTTCCAGTAACCCCCAATAAAGTTTGATAGCGATCGCCCACTTGTACCCCTTCGGTTAGCTGTGCAATTGCTGCAGGTTGATCACCAGAAGGCGTATAATTAGATTGAAGTTGAAACGGCATAGGCAAATTTACACCCTATAATGCATCTAAATAAGAAGAAAATTTATTTATTGCATTTGCTACAGCTATTATTTGCTGTTGCGTTTCAGGCCAATTTTTTTGTTCAATGGCTTCGCGAACACCTGGTACTGTTTTAACACCGTAGCCTGTATAAAATCCTGGCGCATACAAGCTATGCTTATACCATGGTCGGCGAGGCAAACCAGCCGGAAGCAACAATGATTGTTCTGCTGAATATATTTTTGCATTAATTGCAGCTAATTTATTTGCATCTGCCCCAGCTTTTAATTGTTCTAACTTTTGTGCCGATCTTTCTAATGTTGCTAATGCATTTAATAAAGAAGAAAAATCAACAAAAGGAACCTCAGCTAATAATGTGGGCGTCGTTAATTTGTTGGTTGGATCAGCTGCAATTTTATATGCATTATTTTTAATTAAATCATTTTCCACTTGTGCTTTTTCACGAAGCGCATCTACATTTGATATCAACTCTGTGATATATCCTTTAATGGTTTTATGTAAGGAAGTATAATCAAAGGGAAGTATATCCGCTTCTGATAAACGAAGCACTGCGCGTCCTGATGTTTTAGCAAGTGTTACGCCGTATTTAAATTCAACATCTTTAAATCTTGAATAATGATCGTATGAATCATAAATAGAATGATATTCGCCGCCAGGATTTTCGCCGCCATATCCAATATTCAATGCAGGAACACCTAGGTGTTGAATAAACGAAGAATAATCAGATCCGGAACCCATTGCGCCTAATGGATAGGTAGTTGCTTCAAAAATTTCCTTCTTAGATTTAATAGCACTTGCATTGGTTGCGCTATTTGCTTTTTGTCTTTCAAATACAGAAACACCGGCTTGTGGATCTACCACAGATTTACTAATATCTGTTACAAAGTTTGATAACCCATGTGAACCTTCCACACCTAAAAATCCACGACCGTTACCGTCTGAATTTATATATGCAACTGCTTTAGATTGTAATTCAAGTGCATGGTCTTCGACCCACTCCGTGGAGCCCATTAATCCTGGTTCTTCTGCATCCCATGCACAATAGATTAATGTTCGTTTTGGTTTCCATCCTTGTTTTAATAAACCACCAATGGCAATAGCTTCTTCTAATTCAGCAGCAATACCACTAATAGGATCACTTGCTCCATTTACCCATGCGTCATGGTGATTTCCTCTAACAATCCACTGATCAGGATATTCTGAACCTTTAATAGTTGCTATCACATTTAATCCGGGTCTTAGTTTCCAATCAAATGCTAATTTCAAATGCACATTTGATTTACTTGGACCAATGTGATAGGTTATAGGTAAACCACCTGCCCAATCTTTGGGTCCTACTGGACCTGCCATATCTTTTAAAAGTGGCATAGCGTCACCATAGCTGATTGGAAGTACGGGGATTTTTAATAAGTTTTCTGCATCGTTATGATTTACTCTTGGCGCATTTGCAGTAGATGCAATATTCGGTGTGGTAGGATCACCTGGATAAATAACCATATCCATAATGGATCCACGTTGTACTGTTTGATCATTTTTATAGGCACCAGATGGATATACATCACCTGCACTATAACCATCATCTGCAGGATCAGAATAAATCAAACAGCCTATTGCCCCATGCTCTTGTGCTACTTTGGGTTTTATACCTCTCCAACTACGACCATATTTCGCAATTACTATTTTTCCCTTTACGTCGATACCATATTTTGCTAGGGTTTCGTAATCTTCTGGTAAACCATAATTTACAAAAACTAAATTAGCAGTAACATCGCCATCGGCACTCCAGCAATTATAAGTAGGTAGTTGGTCTAATTGTCCCGATGTAGCATCTTCCTTGAATGAAGGTTCTTTTAATACTGCTTTGAAATTAGTTACACCACTCATTTCTAAAACACGTGTAATTGGCGTTGGAAACATTAACTGGTAGGTCTCAATTTTCGTATCCCAACCATTGTTTTTAAATACTTTTGCAATTTCAGACGCAACAAATTTTCCACCAGCTGATCCAACATGATGTGGAACAGATGATAATAATTTTATATTTTGGCCAACACGCGTAGCATTTAATTGTGCATCAAAATCAGCTTCAATTTTTAATTGCTTATCTGCATTTTTAAATCCAGTGATGGATTTTTGTGCAGTTACTGATGTAGCGCATATAAATAATAGCGCAAGGGGTGCAAATATTTTTTTCATAGTAATAATTTGAATCTTTGAAATTTAATTAAGTAAAATACTATTAGTGATTAAGGCTTTTCAATGCTTCTTGATAAGTAATGGGTATAGTCGGGTAGTTTATATTCGTAAACTTCCTGCATAAATTTTGATGTAATTAAAAAATCGGCCGTAGTGCGATCACAAGCCATGGGTAGGTTCCAGGCCACCACTAATCGTAGCAATGCCTTTACATCACTATCGTGTGGCTGCGCCTCCATCGGATCAAAAAAGAAAAAAACCATATCGATATCACCCGATGCAATCATGGCACCTATTTGTTGGTCCCCGCCCAATGGACCACTTAATACTTTTGTGATTTTCCGATCCAGCGCCTCCTCAATTAATTTACCTGTTGTTCCAGTAGCAACTAGCTTATGTTTTGCTAAAGCTTTTTTATTGTATGTAGCCCACTCTATTAAGTCCTTTTTTTTATTGTCGTGCGCTATTAAGGCTATTTTCTTTTCTTTTTCAAAACGACGCATATGTTCTTTCATGATCTTTATATTTTAGAGTGTGCCTATTTACTTGCAAATTTACTAACAAGTGGAATAGCGACCAAGGTAATTAATATAATTGGAAGGGGTATTGTTAATTGATAAAGTAATATAAAAATAATTAGTAAAAATAGGGGATAGGTAAAAAGTAAAACGGCAAACAAAACCGAATCATAAAACACTGTATTTTTTGTTACGCGCGCAACAAAACGACGTAATGGAAAATAATAAGGTGCTTGTAAATAATAAATAGCGCGCGCAAAAGCAAATGTTAATTTGCGCGCCATAGAATTATTAGCTGGAGGAACAATGGGTGTAATAATGATTTTATTTAATAAAGTAAATACTTCACTATTAAATTCAACCCGATCTTTAGCGGTGATGATTGTTTTATTGTATGGAAAATTATTATACACCACATTTACATATTTACCCATGCCATGAAAATTATCATATGCAATGCCTACAACATGAATGCTTGGGAATACCCCAAGTTCTTGGGTTCCCTGTAAAATTCGTGTAGTACCTTTTTTAAAGGGCTGTAGTTCGTTCGTGTTTAAACAAATGCCTTCAATAAAAATTAATACCGCTTCGCCTTTTGCTAATAAATTTTTTGAAGCCACAAAGGCATACTCATTTAAATTCAAAAATTCTCTACCCTCCCGCAATCTATAAACAGGAATCATATTTAAAAGCCCTAATAAATAACGATGGTGTTTTTTTGTAAATACATCCCCTCTAGCTAAAAAATAAACACGTCTGCTATATTGTGCACCAATAATTACTGCATCTAAAAAAGAATTGGGATGATTCGCAATAATTAATAATGGCCCCTTGGTATTTACGAGCGATTTGTTTTTAATATAAATTTCTTTACAAAAAATAAACAAAGCAGCACGAATCAATAATTTAAGGAGGTAAATCAAGTAGTAAAGTTTGTATAAATATAAAAAAACCGCACCATAAATGATGCGGTTGTACTTACTAACTAACTAAAAACAAAAACTCTTGACTATTTTGAAGCGGCAGCCTCAACATTAGCGGCTATTTTAGCCCTAATCTTAGCTTCAATTTCATTGGCCATTTCTGGATTGTCGTGTAATATTGTTTTTACTGAATCGCGACCCTGTCCTAGTTTATTGGCATCATAGCTAAACCAGCTTCCTGATTTTTGTATGATCTCTAATTCAACGCCCATATCAATAATTTCTCCAATCTTGCTAATTCCTTCACCGAAAATAATTTCAAACTCGGCAGCTCTGAAAGGAGGCGCCACTTTGTTTTTAACCACTTTTACTTTTACTCTATTTCCGATGGCTTCATCACCATCTTTAATTTGTGCCATTCTTCTAATATCTAACCGAACTGAAGCATAAAACTTTAATGCATTACCACCCGTAGTCGTTTCTGGGTTACCAAAAACAATACCAATTTTTTCACGAAGCTGATTAATGAAAATACAAATCGTGTTTGTTTTATTAATAGTCGCCGTTAATTTTCTTAAGGCCTGACTCATCAAACGCGCGTGTAGCCCCATTTTAGAGTCACCCATCTCACCTTCTAATTCACTTTTTGGAACAAGTGCTGCAACAGAATCAATGACTAATACATCAATCGCACCTGATAATATTAAGCGATCCGCAATTTCTAAAGCTTGCTCACCATAATCTGGTTGAGATACTAATAAATTATCTACATCCACACCTAATCTTTTTGCATAGGCACTATCAAATGCATGTTCCGCATCTATAATTGCACACATTCCACCCTTT
>Ga0209596_1001610_pt1 | contig 19315 bp, 30 predicted proteins | sample M_130807_MF_Meta_FD_187314 | JGI IMG/M metagenome (GOLD analysis project Ga0209596, IMG submission 187314) | Freshwater microbial communities from Lake Montjoie, Canada to study carbon cycling - M_130807_MF_MetaG (SPAdes) (version 2) | ecosystem: Environmental > Aquatic > Freshwater > Lake...
TTCACTTACAAAACTTGTTGATGGTACGTCTTACATTATTGCAGGAAGTGGAACAATAATATCTACTGGATCTAACGGCGCGGTAACAATTGCCAGCTCTGGAACGCCTGGAGGAAGCACAACTCAGGTTCAATACAATAATGCGGGTGTTTTTGCAGGCTCATCGACCCTTACGTTTAATAACACCGGCAATATCTTGGCATCGTTAAACGTTTCCACAACATCAGTCACTGCGTCAAATATTATTGCTGCCGCATCATCGGTTAATTTATTTAATACGACGGCCTCGACGATTAATTTTGGAGCAGCTGCAACTTCAGCGCTGAACATTGGTAATTCATTAGGTACGAACACAATATCAGGAATAATAAATGCGCCTCAAGGATTGAGTGGGTCTTTGACAAAGCTAACAGACGGTACGTCTTACTTAATCGCAGGAAGTAACATTGCTATTTCTTCAGCTTCAAACGGTGCTATTACGATTGTTGGTTCAAGTGGTACCGGCGTGGCAGCTGGGTCAGATACTTACGTACAATTTAATGATGGCGGAACAATGTTCGGCGGCGATTCTGGGTTAACCTACAATAAGACTACTGATACGCTTAATGCAACCGTTGTGAAGGCATCGCAAGGCTTTAGCGGATCATTAACCAAGTTAGCTGATGGCTCATCATATATTATTGCCGGTAATAATATCACTATTTCTTCAGCTTCAAACGGAGCAATTACGCTTGCAAGTTCCACAGGTCTTGGTGGCGCTCCGATTGATTCTTCTTATATTGTTCTCTCATCAAATGTAGATCTAACTAATGAGCGCATTTTAACAGCAGGAAGTGGCATTACAATAACGGATGCCGGTGCTGGTGGTGCTATAACAGTCAAAGGAAAGTATCTAGGCGGAACATACGTTCAGAGCGGCGCTCGTGGTGGTGCTTATGGCTCGGCAATTACTACTGTATGTCCGATTGATGCCACGATACCCCAGCTTTCTGAAGGTCAAGTAATCCTAACTACACCTTCGTATACGACAAAAAGCGCAACTAGTAAGTTAAAGATCTCTGTTCATGTAAATGCGACATGCCTATTAGGATACACAATAATGACTCATACACATCGGGACAGTGTAGCAAATGCCGAAGCAGTTACTCGTATAGTTCCTTATAGTAACTATTATCCTCATCATACTGACTTTACATATCAAGTAGCTTCTCCTGGGGCTGACGTCAGTCTTCTTTATAAGGTTGTTGTCGGCGCGACTGCCACGGGCGCGCCGGTTTATATTAATGGTGATAACACCGCTACTACCTATTTCGGTGGGTTGCTTTTAAGCACGCTCACGGTTGAAGAATTTGAGCAATGATAATTAAAAAAATCTTATTAAAAATAAAGCAGGTTCGAGGAGCGTTGCATGAACGTCTTAAGTCCACGCGAAGGTCAAGTCATTGGAACGCATTCCGTGATGCATACTTGAAAGAACACACTAAATGTGTAGCTTGTGGGTCAACTGTTAAGCTTCAAGTTCATCATATCAAGCCTTTTCATATTGAGCCAGCTTTAGAGCTTGATACTAAGAATTTAATTACTTTGTGCATGAATAAAAATTCTTGTCATCTTGATATTGGTCATGGCGGATCATTTAGATCATACAATCCTCGTGTGGTACAAGATTCGTTTGAGTTCTTTAGAATCTTTCAAGTAAAACCTAAACAAACAATTCGCTTACTTAAAGAAATTAAAGCTAGACGACAAAAAGATTAAATCATCTTAATATCCTATAGAGTAGGAATGTTTTCATATAAAGGACGATATATTTGATGAATGAATCTCTTATAGAGTCTACCGGCATGGCTGTGTTGAGGCCAATCGCAAAGGAACACCTAAGAAAAGACCCTTCTATTAAAAATAGAATTTGGTCTGACAAACTTGAAGCTTGGGGTTTTTTTTCGAATGAAGAAGTAACTCGTTGCGATATTTTTTTATTATGGTGTTCTGTCACGCCTGGTGATAGAGTTGTTTTTAAATTAGATGAAGAAAAAGAGTCTCAAATCGCTCTCATCATCAACGTTTGGAAAGAGTCGACCTTGGACCGACCTTTTTGGATCTATCGTTTATTGGACCAATCAGGTAGAATCGTTAGAATTAGTGTTGAAGAAAGAGAACTATTTAAGCAAGCTTTAAAACTTGCATTTTAAGCGTCGGCTATTGACTTGCGAATATTATCTTCTTCTTCAATAAGTTCTATCAAATATTCTGCTGCCTCGTGATATCCTGCTTCGATTAAAAGGTTGTATGATTGAAGGACGCCGATACTTCGTCCAGATTCCATGCCAGCCTCGACTGTCTCTAACATAACCCTATCAAGATCGTTAACTATCTTTAAAAGATTTTCTATAGCAAGATTATCGTGTTGTTGTGTGTAGATATATTCTGACATGTTAACTTTCATTTCAAATTAATCGTGCCGACCTAGTGATGGCGTCAAAACAGGAACGTACTGATCGATCCAGCCTTTGTCGAAGCTCCAAATTTGTGCGACGTGATGTATTTTCCACGCTAAAACATAACCTAAGATTAGTCCTGTTAAAAACGTTCTCCAGCTTGTAAGCGAAGTTAAACCACGCATATTAATATATATCATAACAAGACAGGACATTGTCAAATTCGCTAAACTGTTTTCATTCGCATTTTTAATTTCCTAAGTAAAATGAAACGTGTATGACGTCTTGTGGCCTTTCGTAACTATAATTTAAAACCTGGTACACATTTGTAAGATGTAGGATATATTATAGATGTTATTTACACAATAGACCCATGACGATCAGAATAAAGCAAGTTGGAGCGAATTTTGTTTATGAAGCTGGGCCTGCAATCGGCACTCCCGTTGCAGTAGGCGGTTCGAACACTCAAGTTCAATTTAATAACAACGGAATATTTGGTGGCGATTCTAACTTTGTTTTCAACAATTCTACAGATACGTTAACAGTTTCTAATATGTCAGGTTCTTTAACTCGACTATCTACAGGCGTTTCTTATCTCGTCGCCGGTAGCAATGTCACAATAACGTCTGCGTCAAATGGTCAAGTTACAATCGCTTCGAGCGGGGGCGGCGGCGGAGGCGATCTTGTTGGTCCCGCTAGCGCAACTGCAAATGCTGTTGTACTTTTTGATGGAACAACGGGTAAGCTCGCCAAGAACTCTGGATTAACAACAGACGGTTCTAATTCACTTTTCGTTGGGGGAACGCTTGGTGTCTCTGGTTCGACAACATTTGGCGCCTCAGCATTACCATCTGCTGATATGACATACGATCTTGGATCGCCATCATTCAGGTGGGCTAACATGTATACTGGTGACTTACATCTTCGTAATGATCGTGGCAATTGGACAATTATTGAAGAAGTCGATTACTTGTGCGTTGTAAACAACGTAACAGGAAAAAAATATAAAATGATGTTAGAACCTATCGAATAATTATCCTGATCGTATAATTAATATTGCAAATGCCTAAGAGATGGTTAGTCCCTACTCGGTTAATAATAACTAGTTTGCATAAAATGGTAATAGTATATACGAAAGTAAATTAATAGGTAAATAAACATGGCTTTAGTTGGACATATATCAGGAAGTACACAATCTAATTCCGTAATAGGAATGTCGGGATCGATAATAGTAGCAAATAGACCAGCAGCGTTGTTCCCCGCAATGCCGGCTACTGACATATCATTCTTTGTTTCAGGTTCACGAGCTGTTGGTGCCGGTGCCGCAACAAGTCGAAGTCTTTTCGGCGGCGACGTATTAGCATCAGGTTCTTTTAATCTAAAATCAGGTACAGGCGGAATATCACAATTTTCAGTTGACTCGACTGGGATGTTAATAAGCACCCTCGTAGGATCGCCAACAATCACGCTCGCCGCTAGCACAGGTAATATTACTACATCAGGTGATATTGCCGTCAATGGCGGTGACATTACAACATCATCCGCGACCGCAACGCTGTTCAACACGACCGCAACGACTGTTGCATTGTGTAGTGCTGGCACTACGTTAAGCATTGGTTCAGCTAGCGGCATGACAACGATCAACCATAATCTAACTGTAACACAAGACGCTACCATCACAGGTAATCTTGTAGTAAACGGAACAACAACAACAGTCAATACGACAAATCTTGAAATAAAAGATTCCGTTATTGGTTTTGGTTTTGCTTCCGGGACGATACAGCAAGCAGCAGGTGATCGTGGCTGGATTGGTGGTCTTGCTGGCACAACCAACGTAATGAATAAGTGGGACAACGCGGCTTCTGAGTTCGTCTTTGCTACAACAACGTCTTCTGCAACAGGAAGTTTTGGAATATCTGCTTATTCTAATCTTCGAGCGGCGAACATCACCGGTGCCATTATTTCTGCAAGCATAGGTTTCTCTGGTTCTCATTCAAAATTAGGGGATGGAACTTCATACCTCATCGCTGGAACCGGAACGACCATCGTAACAGGATCCAACGGAGCAATTACGATTTCTACAGCTGGAGGAGGAGGCGACGTGGTTGGTCCTGGTAGCGCAACTGCAAATGCTGTTGCACTTTTTGATGGAACAACGGGTAAACTCCTTAAGAATTCTGGATTAACAACAGACGGGTCTAATTCGCTTTTCGTTGGAGGAACGCTTGGTATTTCTGGTTCGACAACGTTTGGTGCCTCAGCATTACCATCTGCTGATATGACATACGATCTTGGATCTCCATCGTTCAGATGGTCCAACGTTTATACAGGAGATTTACATCTTCGTAATGATCGCGGAGACTATACACTTATCGAGGAAGAAAATTTCTTAACCATCAGATTTAATAAAACGGGTAAGCGATACAAGTTCCTTCTTGAAAGCACGCCAGAGTTTGATGAGGATCCAACGCTTAACTTCTAATGATTAAAGCTATTATTACGTAAATAATGACAATCATAGTGGTCCCTATCGTATTTGAATGAGTTAAAGAAAAGTTTAAACTTAACATGTCTGTAATAACAAATAACATATCAGGCTCAGTTAGCAATTCTTCTGCGATAGGGATCACGGGTAGCGTAATTATCGGAAACACGTCAGGAGGATCATTTCCTACTAGACGAGCAGATACAGTCTTCTTTGTGTCTGGGTCGAATACATCTAGATCTGTTTTTGGTGGAACTGTTTTAGTCTCAGGCTCATTATTCGTAGGAACAGATGCATTAGATACAATTACGCTAGGTAGTATTGCACAGACAGGTACAACATTGTTAGGTCAATCTACAGCTACTAACACTATTAATATCGGAAATGCAAATACTGCAAATGGTGCTATACAAACGATCAATATTGCAGCTGGTGCTCCTGTAGGAACAGGTAAAAGCATTGTGACTATTGGTTCTTCTACCAGCGATTCTTCTATGTATATTTATGGTGGAACATCGCCCGGCGCGCTTAATATCGAGTCAAACACTGGCGCTATTTATATTGGTAATACAGCATTTGCTCGAGCTGTTTCACTAGGAACTGGCAATAATACTACATTACAAAATGTAACCATCGGAAGCGATGCTAGCACGTCGACAACGGAAATTCATGGCGGGTCGGTAGGCGTATTCCTAACCGGCAGCGCAAGTACACCAATCACTATTGGTGGGCAAACAACAACCGCCAATATTACGATTGGTCGATCTACAGGAAATAATTCAATATTAATTGGCGCTAGCGGAACTAGCATTGGAGCTGCACAATCAATTAATATCGGTGGCGGTTCAGGAATGACGTCAATAACGTTAGGCGCAAGAACAGGAGCTTCAGCTCTAACACTTCAGGCGGGAACAGGGCACTTAGTTCTTACTGGGTCAACAACAACAAATTATACAATTGGATCTGCATTAGGCACAGGAACAATTACGCTTGGTCAATCTACAGGAAATAATTCAATATTAATTGGTGCTAGCGGAACTAGCATTGGAGCTGCACAATCAATTAATATCGGTGGCGGTTCAGGAATGACGTCAATAACATTAGGCGCAATTACCGGTGCTTCAGCTCTAACACTTCAGGCAGGTACAGGCAATTTAGTTCTCTCTGGGTCAACAACAACAAATTATACAATTGGATCTGCATTAGGCACAGGAACGCTTACGCTTGGTCGATCTACGGACACCAATACAATAAGCATCGGTAACGCTAACACTACAGATACAAAAATCCAGACGATCAACATCGGTGCAGGAACAGGCGTTACATCAGGAAAAAGTCTTGTAACTGTTGGTTCTACCGCCAACGCTTCAGCTCTAACACTTCAGGCAGGAACAGGCGCTATTGTAATAACTGCAGGAACAACAGGAAACGTATTGATCAACAATACTGCAACGACGGGACAAATAGCCTTAGGTGCGACAGGTCAAACGGGTACCATCACGATTGGTCAATCCACCGATTCGAACAACATCAATATTGGAAATGCAGTTACGGATTCTGCCAAAACGCAAAATATTAATATCGGAAACGCCACCGGAAGTGGTGGCTCCGCCAACATCAACATCGGAGCTTCTGGTACCGGTACCAACATAATAAAAATTGGACTTTATGGTGCCGAGAACGTGAGTGTTTTAATAGGCGGCGATAAACTGGCTTTTTTCCAGAAGACGACTGCCGTTACGCGGGGTACGTCGGACGGAACCCTCGCTACACTCATTACGATCCTTAAGAACTACGGATTAATTGCCTAGAATAAGAAGCTCGCCATGAAAACCACCCGTGCCTGTTAAGTTTTTATTACACATAAAAAATGTTATGCTATAATATGACATATGGAAAATGAAAATATGCCCCTAGACAGCAAAGAAAAACAAGATAGCATCTCTAAAGAAGACCTTGAATTAATCAATGATGCACAAGAAAAATTTCGATTTTCATCAATAAGTCATAAAAATGTTGAACTTGAATTGAATAATAGCATATTAAAAATATATTTGAAATATGGATTGTCTGAAAAAGATTCTATAGACGCATCTACAGGAAAAATCACTAAACCCATCAACTAACACGAAGAATAAACATATGCCTATTATATTAAATACCCCTATAACATTTGTAGTTGATAAAGTTCGTATTGAAGAATTTTCTATTAATGCACAAAGCAATAACATAACAATTCATTATTCAAAAGGATATGAAGACGTTGATGGAAAATTTGTTATTAAAGAATCTTCTACAGTTGATATAAAAAATGCTGCTTTTGACCCAATTCTATATCAACAAGTAAAAACAATACTTTACTCACTTCTTTCTGTCGAAGTAAATCCTTCATCTTAAGATGTTCAATGAAGACATCGATTAATAAGTAATCAATAGATTAACGCTTCATTCGTGCCGTCGTCATAGGCTGATAATCTTTAACATAAGGATCTGCTGTCATATAAGGATTTTGCTGCGTAGGAGGTACAGGTCCCCAACAATCATCTTCTTTATAGTTAGGTTCTTGAAGATGAGGAGCTACCTCATCTTCTTCATCGGCGTCTTTGGTACTAATTCTTCCGAGCTGTTCGCGATCTGCAAAATCAGGCCCCATCGCATCACGAATCATTGGTCCTTTAGGCAACGAGGCGCCACCACCGGCTTCAAGGATGGCTCTTCTTATGATGCCTTTTAATTTGCCAATGGTAATTTTCATAAATTAATTATGTTAATCCTTGAAAAGAATTTCTAATTCTTTTTTAAACATATCAAGATCTGCTTTTGAAGGCGGAGGCTTTTTGTACCCACCGCCTATCGATACAAAAAAAGTATTTAATACTGTTAAGCTCATTACGCCTAAAATGAAAATCATCCACGGGTGTGCATCCATCCAACTTTCTAACATATATTCTCTCCGCTACTTTCTCTCTGCTTTTCGCTATAACACTTCATGCTTTCGGTATTACTTTCGCCACACAATTCGTCCCAACACAGGATTATAAGGCGATACTTCGACAGTGACATAATCGCCAGGCAAAACCCTGATATTGTTTTGTCGAAGTTTACCTGAAAGTGTAGCTAAAATTTGCACATTGCTTTCAGTTACTATTCTAAACCACGCTCCTGGTAGCGCATCGTCTACGACACCATATAGTTCCATTCGGTCATCGCGATCATCGATTGCTGTATCATATGTCGACCGTTGATCACGATTTTTCTTACTCTTTACCATGTGTATTTAGTTTCTCTTTTCATTCGTTTCCTAGTCATCGAGCTAGAGCATTTTTGTTTTTTCATACGTTGTTAACTTGTTCGTTTAGTGAGATATAACATCTTACGCTGCGTTAAGTATTATTTTGATAAGAATAATTAATTTTTAATGTAGCACCGATTAATGCTGAAATACTTTTTTCAAGCATCCATTTAGAATCGATATAAAATCCAGGCACTGATCCAGGCCAGCGACCTGCGATGTTTTCTAAAAATATTTCTGCGCCGCCATTTACTGGTATGGCAGGACCATCAGGTATATAAAACCGTCTTGCATCAAATATCATTACTTTGCCTTTCAAAGTAATTACCGTAATTTTTCCGTCGGTGACGTCACAGCCTGCCGCGATAATCGTGTTTTCAGAGTCATGGTTGCCAGTAATAGCTTCAGGTGCAAGTCGAACCATATATTCTGGCAGGACAAACTCGCAATCTTCGCTAAGCTCAATATCGTTACCATCTATTAGTTGTAATTCCATGTGTTGATTGCTTGAGTTTTAATTCAGATGTAAAGTAAGGACCATCGTGGCGCGTTTCTGTAAAGAAAACGTAATACATGTTGTCGGCATTGTTCACATATTGTTGCGAGCGGCCTTGTAATATCAAAGATTCTGAATTAGCTTTTTTAATACTAATGACGATACCAAAGTTTTCGCCTGTTCTTTTAGTCACTAAATCGCCTATTTGATATCGCAAATTCTTTCCTCTATTTTTTTAATTGTTTGTGCATTAATTGGTATGACAGCATCATGTAAGTGATATCGCAGCTTTATTCCTGTCCCGTTTTCTTCTGTCCATAATACTAAAACGATAGAATCATAAGACGCTTCTTGGCTTATCACTAAGCCTAATCGACCAGAACAAAGATTCCATCTTGATCTTAAAACAACCAATTGACCGACATACTGGTCCACTCATGTAATTATATACTTTTTTATTTTATTCAATAACGAATTTGACAAGTTTTGCTTTGATAATTGTAATATTCGTAACACGTTAGATTCTATTAATCTTGATAAAAGAGTTTTAGAAAACAACAAGAATATTATCGTTAAAACTATCGTCCTATTGTCTGTCTTAAGTACGATCATCATAAGCGTAATGAACAATGATAGAAACAGGCTTCTTAAATTTGCCAAATAAGCACCGCTCGTTGCCTCAACGCGTCTTAAAAGAACTCCGCGTCTAACATGTTCATCAATGATATCACTTTTTTCTTTTTGAGGAATAGATAACCAGTCTATTTCGAATATATCAAGTTCGGGATTTTCTTCGTTTTGATTCACTGCTCTTCCTCTACAATAACAGCATCAAGGTTTAGAAAAGTTGAAGCAACTGATGCAGCGTTATTTAATGCGGTTTTAGTCACCTTGACAGGATCTATAACACCTGCTTGAATTAAATTCTCATAAGTACCTAGTGCAGCATTATAACCTAACTGCGATTCTGCTTGTTTTAACTTTGCTAACTCATTGAGTACAACATCACTCGATCCACCGGCGTTGTGAACAATCCTTTGCAACGGTGCCAAGCAAGCATCTCTAACAATGCTAACGCCTGCTTTAACACCTTGACTTAAATTAGATAGCCGATTATCAACAATAGTTTCCAAGGCATTAAATAGGGCCATTCCGCCGCCGGGAACGATGCCTTCCTCCGTTGCAGCCCGGGTTGCATTCAACGCATCCTCTATTCTATACTTTCTCTCTACCATTTCTAGTTCTGTTGCGCCACCGACTTTAATGACTGCAACTCCTGAAGCTAGTTTAGCAACTCGAACTTTTAACTTCGTTAATTCTTCAATAGATAGAGTAACATCCTGCATTTGAAATCGCAGATCTTGAACATGTTTTTCTATATTATCTTTAGTGGTGCCTGTAGCCACTAGCGTTGAAGTCTTTGCATCCACGACAAGTTTCTTTAACGTTCCGAGATCTTGTAATGTAATCGATTCAAGCTTAACACCTGTTGAAGGAGAAATTAATTTTGCGCCTGTTAAAATAGAGATATCAGTTAATAATTCCTCTCTATGCTTTCCAAACCCTGGTGCTTTAATAGCAACGACTTGAAGATTTGCGTTAAGCTTATTAAGTACCAATCCTTGCAATGCTTCCCCGTCTACTTCATCTGCGATGACAAGAAGCGGAGTTCTATTTTGCATCGTCTTTTCAAGAATTGGAATTAATTCTTTTAGTGTGCTAATCTTTCTATCAGTCAATAAAACTTTCACGTCTTGAAAAGCTACATTCATCTTTTCAGAATTGGTAACGAAATATGGTGAAAGATATCCCCGGTCGAATTGCATACCTTCAACGATCTCGAGTGATGTTGACATCCCCTTGGCATCGTCGACAGTAATAATTCCATCATGTCCAACTTTATCCATCGCTTTTGCAATTAGATCGCCAATATTACGATCGCCATTTGCACTAATCGTACCAACTTGCGAAATTTCTTCTGACGTAGTTAATTGTTTCGCATTAAGTCTTAAATGTTCTAAAACACTTTTTGTTGCAAAATCTATGCCTGTACAAAGATCTTGTGCTGAATAACCTGCTTCTAATAACTTTAGACCCGACTTCACCATTGTATGCGTCAACACTGTCGCTGTTGTCGTTCCGTCGCCAGCTATATCATTAGTTCGACTAGCGGCTTCTCTTATCATTTCTGACCCCATTCTTTTTAGCGGATCCTTAAGATTAATAGACTTACTAACTGTTACGCCGTCTTTCGTAATAATTGGTGTACCACCATCCTTTTGAATTAAGACAGTCTTACCCTTAGGTCCTAAAGTACACATGACAGCTTCAGCTGTCATACAAAGACCTGCAAAAAGTTCTTTTCTGGCTTCTTGCGCAAAAACGACTCGAGTTATGACTTGCTTTTCTGATATTACATTCATCATATAATATAAATTATAGTAATCCCGAGCGTCGTTGTTTAACCTTTAACAACTTTAATCCAGACTGGTCTTCCTTGTTTCCATGCAATCGCAACATGACCGATCTTATAATCATGAAGTAATGCGATCAAAATTAGCTTTTGCTGTTTATCAATTGTATCATCAATATAACAAGCAAGTTTGTATTCAGAATAATCACAAATTTTATTAAGAATACCATTGAAAATAGTTAGCTGCGATTTGTGAAGTTGAAATTCGGTACGCAAACCTCCGCTGAAAGGATTGTTCTTGCGGTCGTTTGTCGTCATTGAGTTAATCATAAGTAATTTCCATATTAATATCTCGTGAGAAAATTGAAAATTGCTTTTTAAAATATGCAACTAAGGTTTCACGGGGTGCGAAGCAGTGATATTCATATCTTGTCTTATAGTAGAGTTAGATTGCATTACTTTTGACATGCTTAATACCGTTATGGTATATTTTCGTCAAGCAGTTATGACACAAGACGATATTTTTTCTTGAGCTTATGATAAAGACTTTAAAAAACGAATTATTTTGATTGTGTATAGTATAATTAATACAGTATATGAGCATTTTTCGTGAACACAAAACCGTGGCCGATCGCACAGCGTCTGACAGGCGGAGACACAAACAGAAGATCGAAAAAGCTATAAAAGATGGAATACATCATATCGTTGCCGATGAAAGTATCATTAGCAAGGATGGCAAACAAAAGTATCGAATCCCCGTTCGAGGCATTAAAGAATATCGTTTTGTTTATGGAAGCAACGGGAAACAAGTTGGATCAGCGCCAGGAAAAGATATAAAAAGAGGCCAAAAGATTGGTGATCCGCCGCCTAAAGAACAAGGTGGGCAACCAAATAAGGCAAGCGGCGATAAGGGTGAAGAATATTACGATATTGAAATCACTCATGAAGAACTGGCTGAATATCTCTTCGCAGAACTAAAACTACCTGAGCTTCAAAAAAAGCAACTTGCGAATATCGAAAATGAAAAGCTTAAACGTAAGGGTTATCGTTCTCGAGGTATCATGCCGAGACTTGACAGAAAAAAGTCGGCAATTGCACGTATTAAAAGAATGAAAGCGGCAGGATTCGATCCCGACGCTGCCGGCGAAAATGAAACATTTTCTTTTCATGAAGATGACTTGGTATATCGACATTATAAAATGGAAAAAAAACCATGTACTAATGCCGTTATTTTCTTTGTGATGGATGTTTCTGGCTCGATGTCACAAGAAAAAAAGTTTTTAGCGCGGTCTTTTTATTTCCTGCTTTACCAGTTTTTGCGTTTAAAGTATGAAACGATTGATATCGTGTTTATTTCACATGACACGACGGCTAAAGAAGTAAACGAAAAAGATTTTTTTGAAAAGGCATCAACAGGTGGCACTAAAGCCTCGACTGCGTTAACTCTTGCTAACGAAATTATTGATAAAAAATATCATCCATCCGCGTGGAACATTTATATGTTTCAATGTTCTGATGGCGATAACTTTCAAGAAGATAATCAAAAGTTTTTAGAAGAAATAAAGAAATTTGAATCATACGCGCAGTTATATGGTTATTGTGAAATAGAACCTGAAGTAAGTTGGATATCTGATTCGGGTAAACTATTTCAATTGCTTAGACCCATGCGAAGTAATAAACTTAAATTAGTTAGAATACAAAAAAAGGAAGAAGTTTGGTCATCGTTTCTAGATTTAATCGGTAAAAATTCTAAGGAAAATGTCTAAGAATCACAGTTTTAAAAAAGGCGAAAATGGATTATAAATTAGACGATCTTAAGGTTTGGGATGATAAAATCATCGAGCTTGCTAAGAAAAACAAGTTGGACTGGTTTGACATAAATTATGAGGTAATTGATTATCAAGAAATGATTGGTGCGATGGTCCATCATGGAATGCCATCTATGTATTCCCACTGGTCATTTGGAAAATCGTTCGAACAAACGATGAATAGATACAATGTTGGCACCGAAGGCCTTCCATATGAATTAATCATCAATGCCGATCCTTCTATCGCTTATCTTATGAGAGATAATCCCCTTTATCTCCAGATTCTTATTATGGCTCACTGTATTGGTCATAGCGATTTCTTTAAGAACAATAGGATGTTCAAAAACACGCGACCAGCTTCGGTCATCCAACGCTTAAGAGCAGCAAAGAAAAGAATTCAAGGATATGTTGAGAATCAGCATATCGGAATTGATAAAGTTGAAAAAACGATTGATGCTTGTCAAGCATTACAATTCCAAACTACAAAATACGGGCAAGAAAGACGACCTCATTCAGAGATTTATGCAGAATACGTAGAAGAAATCAATAATGATAAAGACGGTCGATACACAAATTTTAATCTAGACTTGTATCCGCTTGAGCCTGACTATGATCTACTCGGATTTATAGAAGAAAACGCCAATATTCCTGACTGGCAACGTGATATTGTTCATGTCTGCCGCGAAGAAGGTCAATATTTTTGGCCGCAAATTCAAACAAAAGTAATCAATGAGGGATGGGCTTCTTTCCAACATTACAATTTATGTCATGAGCTTGAGCTACCAGATGAGCTTCATCTTCCGATTATTAAGATGCACAATGCAGTCGTTCGACCTCACATTGGATCGATTAATCCGTACCATTTAGGCTTTCATTTATTCAAAAAGATTAAGGAACGCCATGGCATCGAGGAGTGTTTCCTAGCAAGAGAGGTGTGTTATGATGCATCTTTCTTGCGACAATATCTTACAGAAGAAGATTGTGTAGAATTAAATTTATTCAGTTATTCTACTAAGAAGACGTTAGGCGCGACTGTCGATGATGTCTCTGACGAGCGTGGTTGGAAAGAAGTGAAAGAAGATCTTATCGCGCAAGTTGCCGGTGGGTCTATTCCAATAATTTACGTCGATGAAATAAAAAGAGATAAAATGTTAATTATTAGACACGAGCATGAGGGTCGCGATCTAGAATTAAAACATGCTAATGAAGTTGTCGAGTATGTTAAATACTTGTGGAATGGACCTGTTAAGTTTTATACAATGATTGAAGACGAACCGTGGGAAATCGATTAACATATTGCGTTTAAAGGAATAGATATAATATCATGAGCATCAAGAAACAACTCCTGCAACAAATTAAGACTCAACGAGAAGAATCTAAAAAAGAACCAAAGTTTTCAGGCAATCTAATTGACTATATCGAGATAGTCGAAAAGAATCCTAGCGTTGTCAAGTCGTCTCACAAACGTCTTCACGATGCAATTGCCGAACATGGTAGTGTTGATATGCCAGATTCCGATCCACGAAAGTTCAGAATATTTGATGGTGAATCAATCAAGATTCACAAGTATTTTGATGGCGAGTTCTTTGGAATGGAGAACGTAATTGAGAAGATCATGAGTTTCCTCTCTTCGGCAGCTCATAAAGGTGAAGAATCCCGACAGGTTCTATTGCTTATGGGACCTGTCGGTGCAGGTAAATCAGCATTAACAGAACACGTTAAGAAGGCGCTCGAAGGAAAGAAGTACTACACGCTCAAAGGAGACCCACATCGTGGTGAACCACTCCAGCTTATTCCTAGATCGTTACGTCCAACTCTTGAAGCTTCATTAAATGTAAAAATCGATGGTGATATATCGCCTGTTGCTCGACATAAGCTACTTAATGATTATGCCGGTAAGTATGAAGATTTTGAAGTTGAAGAAACAACTTTCTCTCAACGCGGTAGACGAGGAGTTGCCTCTGTTCCACCGATGGATGCAAACTCTCAGGATATTTCTGTTCTTATCGGATCAGTCGATATTTCAAAATTAGATAAGTTTGCTGAAGACGATCCGCGGGCACTTTCGCTTAATGGCGCATTTAACGTAGGTAATCGAGGAGTGGTAGAACTAGTCGAGGTTTTCAAAAATGAAATTGAATTCCTTCATACTATCATCACAGCGACCCAAGAAAAACGAGTACCGTCTCCTGGCAAATCAGACATGTTGCATTTCGATGGCGTCATTCTTGCACATTGTAATGAAGCAGAGTGGAATCGCTTCCAATCTGAACACACAAATGAAGCAATCATGGATCGTATCGTAAAGATATCTGTTCCTTATTGCCTAGAGCTTAATCAAGAAATTAAAATCTACGAGAAGATGCTTGGTAAATCTGACTTTAAGGCACACATCGCCCCACATACACTTAAGATTGCTTCAATGTTTTCAGTTATGTCTCGTCTTAAGGACTCTGCGAAATGTGATGCATTAACAAAAATGAAAATTTACAATGGCGAAGACGTTCTTGAAAAGGGTCGAGTACGCAAGGTCGACATTAAAGATCTTCGTGAAGAAGCAAAGCATGAAGGACTTGATGGAATCTCAACACGTTTTATTACAAAGGCGCTTGACAACGCTCTTACTGCGTCTGATAAGGGAATGATTACGCCTATTTCTGTGCTAGATTCTCTTACAAAAATGGTTAAGGAACAACTAGTCGATGAAGGCTTCAAGTCAAAATGTCTAGAATTGTTACAAAAGACGATTAGAGAAGAGTATCTTAAGATCCTCGAAACAGAAATAGCAAAAGCGTTCATATCAGCATATGAAGAACAAGCTCAGGCGCTCTTTGATTCTTATCTTGACAATGCTGAGGCGTATACAACTCGTGCAAAGCTTAAAGATAAAGTTACTCGTGAAGAGCGTAAGCCAGATGAAATATTTATGGCATCAATCGAAGAACAAATCGGCGTCACAGGTTCATCTCGTGAAGGGTTCCGTTCAGACGTTGCAGCATATATGTTTGCAAAGATGAGACGCGGAGAGAAAGTATCATATATTACCTATGAACCTTTGAAAAACGCGATTGAATCATACCTAATGTCTTCGGTAAAATCAATGGCTCGAATAGTTACCAAATCCAAGACTCGTGACGATGAACAAAAAAAGAAATATTCGGAAATGGTCGACGTTATGATAAGGGATTATCACTATTCACCAGAAAGCGCAGAGGCTACATTGATCTACGCATCGCACAATTTATGGCGTGACTCGTGAAGAAAAACAAACGTTGTTAGAAGAACAACGTTTGCAAGAAAGTCTTTTAGTTAAATTAGATTAAATAAGGCCGAGGTAAACTTGGCTTTATTTTATTTTATTTTTTAAACGCGTATAGAGATAAACGAGACAAGGTATTACGATCGTCCATGGCATAATGATCGCAATAAATATGATTAATTCTTTAATGTTCATAAAATTAAATAACAACTAATCTTAAATAGTCTAACGAAATATCTATTCTATTTCCATTTTCATCAAGAATCCAAGCCCAAAAAATATCGTCTCCGTGGTACTCGTAGGTCATAATATTCGATACGATTAAGCCGAGTCCTTGATCGTAAGGCTCGCTAAAGGGAAAAACTCCTTGATGGATTCCACCGCACTTATCATAATAAACCATATCGCCCAACAACATATCAAACACTCATTTCTAAATATTTTTTCTTAACTACTTTGTGCAAACCAGGATTTACCTTTAGAGCTTCTGGCACGATTTTATGCCTAATGAGATTCCTCACAAACTCTACATCGCAATTTGATTTATCTTCTACCCACTTAAGTTTCCTTCTATTGCACCATGAAATAAGCTCTTCCTTTGGTGTGATAAGAAATGGGTGAATTACGATTCCATTAGAATACGGAATTAATCTACTATTTCCATGAAGTGATGTAAAGATCCAAGTCTCGATGGCGTCATCTAAATGATGAGCTGTAATAACAGGCGATTCGAGCGTGGCGAAGAATTTCTGGCGTTCGTTTCGCCAGAACTCCTCGCGCGATTCTTCTTTAAACTTGTTTCTGGATAATCTTCCAACATGTAACACAAGTCTCCTTTCAGTAGCAAATTCCGTTACAAATTTAAACGCTAATCTCGATGTCTCTGTTTCGTGATGAAAGAATGCAAGAGTCACTTCTTTCTTGCCATTTAACAAAAAATCAGCTATAGCTACAGAATCAACGCCGCCTGAAAATGCGAGTGTACACCTATTCGGAATATTTCCAATGAATCGAATCATTCTAACTTTCTTAACTACTAAATTAGTTTTAGATATCGCGATTCGATAAAAACTATTTCTGAACCAACGATTAGTTTGCAACACATGACGCCAGCATAGAAACACTCTTCGTCTATAACTACTTCACATTTTTTAAAGTGTAGAGAACTCGGATCGGTAATTTGTACCCATCTCGCAAGATATTTATGTTTTATTTTATTCATTCGTATCATATCATAGTGACGATTAAGTTTTCATTAGTTCTTTTGGGTTGCGTAATTAGCGATGATTTCAATTTCGTCACGTTCATCAACCCATGAACACCAAATATTGCCTGACGTTGTAATAAGCTTAATTTCCTTAGGTGATCGCGACCATTGTGATTTTGGAATAAGATCTACATCAAAACCAGGTGTGACTTTTAAAACCAATCCAACAATGATTCTCTGAGGTAAACCAGTAAAATCATTAAGCGTGATCTTAATAAGATCTCCACAATTACAAATATTCATGAACCATCTCTATTTGGTCATCGTGAGTTACCCATATCTCTTGAACTTCGGCAGATATTAACAAAAGCTTAATAATGATAAACGTTTGATTTTCATATTTGTTAGTGATATCAACAATCATTCCCATCACAGGATTACAATCATCTTCAAAAACAATTTTGATTAAATCACCACGTTTCATTAACTAGAAATAGGATTAATGCTTAATTCCTCCATGAAAGAATCTGATACAAGCCTTGTATCTCCTAGTTGCGTAAACACGTAATAGAAACCCACATGTTTTGTTCCATTACGATCCTGCATATCGTATTCGCGGAGGATCAACCCTAAACCCCAATCATGATACAAAGAATTGGTGAACTTCACCAGTGAACCGATTCTCATTTTGTAACCTTGATCACGACTGTATTATATTCATCGAGCCATTCTTCAACCCCATTTTTGGTTAGGACATGATATTGTTTTGGATGATTTCCCCACCGAGGAAAGATAGGATCCTTAAGCAGCATGCCAATATCATATTGACCTGCTTTACAATCGCCTACCGCCACCTTGCTCCATTGAACCAAATCACCGGCCTTCATAAATCAATCTTAACACAAACCAGCGTATCTTTGCACAGATTAAACGCTAGGATAGGTTTCTGGAATGCCTGAAGTTGCATCAGAATATCTTCTTTTAATTCGTCGGGGGTTTCACCATAAGGTTTAATTGAATTTTCTGTCCATGACTCGATGATTTGATTTTCATCATAATAAACCTCATGAATCTGATATGAAACTTCACCTTCATCAGTATGTTTTATAACGCGATAATCCCAAGTCATTATTTCATCTCGTCTCTAAATCATTTCAATGTTTAAAATAAGATTAGTATTGATGCGTTTTACGTAATGATCATCATCATTGCATAGAACATGAAGATAAGTTAGGTTTCGTGGAAACCCTGTTTCTTTTGAATCAAGAACGATTCCTAGAAATCGGTGGCCAGAAACAACCTGATATTTAATTAAATCTCCAGGATTAACATCTATGCGTTTCTGTATGCCATACGCGATATTCATATTAACCTAAGATACGTTTCATCTTCAAGAGTAATTTTGCCATCATCGCATAAAACTTCCCAACATCGAAATGAATATGGTTTATGACTCCATGCATCATTTTTCTTATGTTCACGAATAACAACGCCCAACATCACTGAATCTTGAGCTAAAAACGCAACCAAACTTCCTGGTTTCATATTATCCTACAAGCGTAAGATATACTTCAGATTCAACAATGATTTTATTGTCAATCCAAACGTCCCACCATCGAGATGTTTTATTATCGAACATCGCGAGGTAATCTTTAGATTCTCTAATAATAATACCGGTGCTCCTTGGCTTATATACACACACAACTAAACTTCCTGGTTTCATATTATTCTACAAGCGTAAGATAATCGCCATATATTAATTTTGATTTTCCACCACACAATAAAACCTGAAAATAACGAAAACCATCAGGCATTTCTTTATGCTCATAAAGAATAATTCCGAGTGAAGGGGCGCCACGCTGCGAGAACGCTGCCAAAAAACGATATGTAACTAAATCACCCGCTTGCATATCATGT
>Ga0209596_1001611_pt1 | contig 19303 bp, 19 predicted proteins | sample M_130807_MF_Meta_FD_187314 | JGI IMG/M metagenome (GOLD analysis project Ga0209596, IMG submission 187314) | Freshwater microbial communities from Lake Montjoie, Canada to study carbon cycling - M_130807_MF_MetaG (SPAdes) (version 2) | ecosystem: Environmental > Aquatic > Freshwater > Lake...
TAACTCACTAATACTGTTCTCATCATCTACAACAAGAATTCTTTGAGTACTTTGATTTAAACTATCTGTATTGCTAACTCTTTCTTTAAGAGTATTCATTTGGCATCACCTCTGGATAGATAATTATCTACTATCCTGAGGATTAACTGAGAATCAGGTGAGGGTTACCCTGATCTTTTTACGCTCCGAAGCATCACTTGGGCCACATCTAGCACCTCAACTGAGCTATCTCTAGCCACCATGCCATCTGAGACCATCACTCGGCAAAATGGGCAACCAACTGCCACCTCCGCCGCCCCAGTAGCAATTGCCTCATCAACGCGATTTAAATTAATTCGGCTGCCAATCTTTTCCTCCATCCACATTCGCCCGCCCCCTGCGCCACAACAAAATGATCGCTCTTGATTTCTTGGCATCTCACTTATCTCAATTCCAGTTGATTCAAGTAGTTCGCGAGGTGGTTCATAGATTTGGTTATGCCGGCCCAGGTAACAAGGATCATGGTAGGTAAGTTTTTTTGCATCAGCCTTAGCAGGTGCGATTGGTTTTAATCTTCCCTCTTTAACTAATGTATTAAGCAGTTGAGTGTGGTGAACCATCTGTAATTCAAAACCCTGTTGCTTGTAATCACGGCCAATTGTTGTAAAGCAGTGCGGGCAGGTAACAACAACCTTTTTTACACCACGGGTGCCAAAAGTCTCTTGCAATGTTTCAATATTTTCTCTAGCAAGTATTTGATATAAAAACTCATTACCACTTCTACGTGCTGGGTCCCCTGAACATGTCTCACGTTTTCCTAAGACACCAAACTTAACTCCCGACATATATAAAAGTTCGGCCACCGCTTTAGTTGTTTTCTTAGCTCGCTCTTCATACGCACCAGCACAGCCAACCCAAAATAGGTACTCAACATCCTCTGGTATTACTGAATCAATTACTGTTATTGGAAAATCAACCTCTTTAATCCAAGCATCGCGATCGGTCCGGTTAGCACCCCAAGGGTTTCCTGCCTTTTCTAAATTACGGAAAGTATTTCCAAGCTCAGTTGGAAACTCAGATTCAACTAAAACTTGAAACCGTCTCATACTAACTATGTGATCAACATGTTCAATATCTACCGGGCACTCCTCAACACAGGCGCCACAGGTTGTGCAGGACCATAAAACATCTAATGAGATTGCATTCTCATGAGCGTTACCAACAATCTTTGTTTGCGCACTCTCCGTACCCACCTTGGTAAGTGCGTGATCGCGCATCGCCATAATTAAAAGCTTTGGTGATAGTGGTTTTTCAGTATGCCAGGCTGGACATTGAGATTGGCACCTGCCGCACTCAGTGCAGGTAGACATATCAAGTAAGCCCTTCCAAGAAATATCAGCGGCTGTGCCAATGCCAAATAAATCATCCTCTTTAGGATCTTCAAAATTAATCTCTTTGCCATGAGAGATCATCGCTGGCAGCGGCCCTAAGGCATTCTCCTTATTTGGATTTCGCTTAAAGTAAATATTAAAAAATGCTAAAAATCTATGCCAAGCAATTCCCATAGTTAGATTAACTCCAACCAAACCATCGAAACAACAATTTTGGTAAAGGCAATTATTTGGATTAAGTTCTCAATCTGATTAGCTGAGTAATTACTAAAAAATAAAACCGCAGGGTATGAGATCACATAATGCCAACTCCAAGATGCAACATTTAATAACGCACCCTCTAACCCACGCAGTGCAATTACGCAAAAAACAATTACTAAAATAGTTGCCTCAACATAGTAAGCCTTTTTACTACCTGAGCCATAAAACCTAGATGCTCTACCTGGCTTAACTAATCTTGTGCCCTGCCTAATTCCAATTAAGGTAACAATGCCAACTCCAGTAAGTGCAGCAATTAATTCAGCAAAGAACTCATAACCAATAAAGTGACCAATTAATGGAAGTGCCCAATTTGGATTTGTTAATTGACCGTAGGCTGTAATTAATGTGCCAAGCAGTGTGCCAAAACCAACCATGACAAACCAATGCGCGATGCCGGTGGCAGTGAAGTTGAGCATCTTGGTGTGAGATAAAACCTCAACCAACATATTTTTTAAACGTTTGCCTTTATTGTTAAAGCGAGATGGATCGGCTTGTCCGGCTGATATTTTTTTAAATAATTGGAATGATCTAAAAGAAAATATGCCAACTGCAATAATAGTTAAGAGGTAGGCTACCAGAATTAACATAATTAATTATTTGTATTTTTTACAAAAATTGACCGACAATATAGTAAATTTAGAGATCATCAGTAGGGGCATTTTCGAAGAAATTATTGTCATTTTGTCCCTTATCGTCAACATAAATATCACCAGCGGGTTTACCTAAAAATAATTGGTGGTACCTGACCCCCCACAATTTTAATTGGGAAATCGTAAAGTCATGCCACTTTTCAATTGCAATCTGAGAGTCATTCTCGCTCGAACCCATACCTCTTGCTGTTTGAAAAATTATAGTATTTCCAGAATCATATAAATTATTGATGGTGTTAATTCTTGCTTTAATTGGCTCAGCTTTTTCATATTCACCAAACGTATTTGAACAAATTGTACCGTCTATATCAAAAACATAAATCTTCATGTTACATTTTTTGTTATAAAATAAGTTAACAATTCGAGCATCATTTTAGACCGAAATACACAGCATTAATTAAGTCCTGTTCAGAAATAGATTTTTCATTTGCAAACCAATTTAGATTTATCGCAGCCGCTAAATTGCCGAGATAACCAAGCACTTCAAGATCATTTAAAACAAGTGAAAAAAGTGCAATCATTGCAAATACTGAGTCCCCTGCTCCAGTTCGATCAACAATTGTACCGCTATATAACGCGGGAACATGAACCACTCTTTTACCATCAGTAATGATCAAACCATTACTTCCATCAGTTATTACTACAATATTAGCGGACATGATTTTATGTATTTGAACCGCCGCCTGCATCTTATCAATGCCCTTCTGTTTTAACTCTAATTCAACTTCATCTCCGTTTAAAACAACTAAGCTTGCTGAAGAATATTTACTTATACTACTAAATCCTTTATTCCCGGCATTTTTTTGAACATTTAGGGCAAAATTCTTATAATTCTTGCTCATTAAAGATCTCATATTTGGCGTTATTAAGCCATGACCAAAATCAAGTGCGACAAGCATGTCTACGTCGTTTGCGGATTTTGTTAATAAATCCATCAATTTATCTTCATTTTTTCCCTTAATATACTTATCATCCATCTGATATATTTCAAATAAAAAAGTATTGGTTTTATCGTTAATATATCTTGTTTTTTTGATTTCAATATAATTATCATCAGAAATTATCTGATTTACAAAACCAGAATTCTCCATAAGAATTTCTGATCCATGTACACTGGCCACTGTCAAATTATTTGGTTTCAAAAAAGAGCTAAAGGTATTTATTAAAGGCGCGATACCACCTAAAAACTGTTTTCGGCTAGTCTCCTTTTCTGCTACGAGTGGATGCTTCCCTGATTTGCCCAAGCTTTCTGTAAATACATATTCATCTACGATAACTTCGCCAATTAGTAATACTCTCTTTTCTTTAATTTCCTGAATTAATTTAGCTAAAGGCTTGTTAATAAAAAAAGATTTTATATGTTCTATCTTTTTTCTATCTTCAGATGAGTAATCTTTTATCCTATTAATAATTGCAGAAGAACTCTGAACTGGTTCGGAAGTTAAATAGATCTCTCCCCCGTAAATACTTAAAGCTACTTTTTCTGCTTCCAAGTTTCCAGCATAATCAATGTTTTTTTGATCTGGATCAACACGGTAGTCATCACCTTTAAAATATAGATTTGGCCGAATAAGATTAATATTATTTTCTGAAGATGAAAAATCCGATTCGATAACAAAATCTACATATTCGATTCCTGCAATAGTTGCCATTCTGTCTTTCAGTGTATTTATTGGCCTGCCAGGTCCTTTGTTTACGAATTTATCGGAAGTAATAGAAATGATTAGAACGTCGACAAGTGCAGATGCTTGTCTAAAATGGTATATATGCCCGGAATGTAATACGTCAAATACTCCATGGCACATTCCGATTTTTGAATTGGGAAATTTGGTTTTTAGGTGTTCTATTAAATAATCACTACTCAGTATTTTGCTTTCAATATTGCGCTTTTCAAGCATTAAAAGACCAATTTATTTAAGTAGTCAGGGGAATAAGAACTATTTTTAGCCAACATTATTTGTTTGTTACTAGGGAAATTACGTAAAATCATTTCATTCATCTCCCTTTGAGTCGTATATTCAGTGTTTGAAGTATACCTGTCTACAACATTAATTATAAAGTCTAAATCATTTTCGGCTTGAATTATTTTGGATCCCTCACCAGCAAGAATAGCCGGCTTATATCTGTAAAACATTTCATTAAAAAGCATTCGGGCGTCAACAAACTCTAATTTATTCGATGCATAAATCCATTTTCTGGGTAAACTTTCTATATTGAATTGCAGGTGAGCAACACATGAACCATTAATAATTAAGCCAGGTTTATTAAATGCACTAACCAAACTCCAGGCTCCACCTTGATCACCAAGAACAAATGCACACTTAGAAATTGCGATGATGTCTAATAGTTTTGAATCACTTTTACTTAGATCTAAATTTATTATTCTTTGTGGGTAGTATGATCCTCCCTCTTGTACAGATTTTAAAAAGTGCTCTTTATCACCTAGGAGGTAAATTTTATATCCTTTCGAATATAAAAATTCAACTACAGAAAAATAGTAATCTGCCTTTGAGTGGTAAGGTGCATTTCCTCTACGGATTGTTAGGCACGCAAACAAATTTTGGTCAAAGTTAGCATTAATTATTCTACTAACTGAATTGTCTAAAAACTTATCTAATACTTTGATGTCGCGCAGTGGTTGTTTGAATAAAAAATTAATTGTATGAGGACTTTGGTGTTGAGTTTCCGCCAACTTAAAACTTTTATACATTTCAGCTAAAATATCTTTAGAATTCTCAAGACTAACTTGTATATGAGTTGCAATTCTTTTCGGTAAAATCTCTAAGTTGATTGTTTCGTTAGACTCCTCAATCACTATTTGATTATTTCTTATTACAAAACAAATGATCTTCAAGATAGATTTAGTAATCGGGTGTAAAAATCTCCAGTTTTCTTTTCTTAAGAAAAAGGTAGGTACATGTAAAGTAATAATTGAGTATTTATCAAAATAATAGTTAAAATAATAATTTCGCTCAGTTCCAGGTTTTTGGCCCATACTTGTTCCTAATGAAATCACGATACTTTTTGAACCATAGTGCTCCAAATAGGCAATTGTGTCAATTACTGAATGCCCGAAGCCTTGCGAGTTTATAAAAATTCTGTTTGCACGTTTTATTTTATTAACATTAGCAATAAGAACTTTTCCTATAACAACAGCAGAAAAAATAAATTGAGCTATAGCTATAAACTTTTTTTTCATTACATATTTATTGCCAAATAATGGCAAATAGACAAATGTATATCTTCAGTTGTCTCATATTCTCCTTTTTCTGAAGGCACTAAGCAATAATAACGAGAAATTTTACTTAGAGTCCCTCCATCAAAACCAACTAGCGACACAGTCCGGGCTCCTACTTCATTTGCATATTTCACTGCAGAAATTAAATTGCTTGAATTACCTGAAGCTGAGATACAAAAAACTAAATCTATATTATTTAATATACCATTTAATTGTGATTTAAAAATGTCCTCAAATTTTATGTCATTACCTATCGCAGTAACTGATGCAGAATTGTCTGTAAGCGAAAAGACTTTTATCATAACTTCTCGTCGTTGCGCTATGATTCTTAAATCATTGGAAAAATGAGACGCCGTTGAGGCACTTCCTCCATTTCCTATCACATAGATTGTCCCATGATTCGCAATAGTGTTTTTGATCGCAGTCAGCAGATTCTTTAGGTCTTCTTGCTTTATGTTCCGTGATAATTCACTGACTCTACTAGAGTATGTTTCGAAGCTATTTCCGCTCATTTGTATTATTATAGTTACTAATCAACACTTAGGAGTTATTTTGAAGAAATGCCTTGTTATTGGCGGAGGCTTTGCTGGATGCGCTGCGGCACATCAATTCACACTTGCGGGTGGCTGGGACGTCACCCTGGTGGAGGGCGCTCCATTTTTAGGTGCAGGAGTTCGAACGCAATGGTGGGGTGGGCATCCATACACTTTTGGCCCACGTCATTTCCTTACTCAAAATAGAGATGCATTTGATTTTTTAAATAAATATTGCCCAATTCGATTATGCCCTGAACATGAGTTCATCACATATGTAGAGAAAGATAATGAGTTTTATAGTTATCCAATAAATAAGAGTGATATCCCAAAAATGCCCGACTCATCCTTAATTAATGCTGAGCTTGCTTCTGTAAAAGGAGTATCTGAATCAAAAAATTTAGAAGAATATTGGATTGGTAGCGTAGGTAAAATTCTATACAGCAAATTTATAGATACATATTCAAAGAAAATGTGGCAAGTTTCAGATAACAGAGATATTGATACTTTTAATTGGTCCCCTAAAGGTGTTGCACTCAAGGATGGGGGAAGGGCGGCTTGGGATACTGCAATCTCTGGCTACCCTTTTGCACCTAACGGATACGATAATTATTTTGATATCGCGGCAGAAAATGTGAAAGTTTTATATAGTACTAAAATTGAAGCGTATGAGATTCCAATGAAAAAAGTAAAATTTAATAATGAATGGCATCATTTTGACGTTATCATAAATACAATTTCACCTGACACCCTTTTTGATGAACACTACGGTATGTTACCTTTTATTGGCAGGGACTTTCATAAAATCGTATTACCACAAGAAAATGCCTTTCCAGAGAATGTTTTTTTTATCTATTATGCAAATGATGAACAATTCACAAGATTAGTTGAATATAAAAAATTTACAAAGCATAAATCTCTAAACACACTAATTGGTATGGAGATTCCTTCAATGAATGGTAAGCACTACCCAATTCCAATTAAGAATGAAATTGAAAAAGCAGAGAAATATTTTAAATTAATGCCAGATGGAGTTTTTTCAATAGGACGGGCGGGAAGCTACAATTATTCAGTAGATATAGATGATTGTATCGTACAAGCTTTAGATATAGGGAAAAAAGTTCTTTCCTAAATATATTTTAAAAATTAGATCAGAAGTTTAGTTAGTAACAACACTATTTAAAATAAGTCTATTCTTAGTTTTATTCCACTTGCTTAAACTTTCTGGGCTATCTTGCCAAAGGTATTCACGGTCGTTCTGAGGAGAAAATGGACCTTGAGTCGTTTCTAAATGCACAGCTGTTTCAGTTAACGCAAAGTCACAATGGAAAACACCGGCTGGAATTCGAACAGAAAATACTTTATTTTTTGATTCCGGTTCAAGCGTCCAGGTTTTAGTAACTTCACCAATTTCATTAAAAATACTTACTACCAGTGTTCCACGGAGTGCTAGAAAAGTTTTATCTCTCTCGGGGTGACGCTTAGGTGGGTGCGCTTGGTCGTTCCGTTGACAAATAATCATTTCATGAAGCGCTGCTTCTGGCCCTTTATGTAAACATACCCTAGCGTTAAGTTTGGCTTCTAGAGATTTTTCTTCAAGGCAATCTAATAATTTAGTCGATATTTCAACCGGTAATATAGTTGGAAACCAAGAAAGGCTCTTCGCTGATAAGTCTTGTATCCATCCATTAATACCTAATTCAAATCTTTTCATATTACTATTATATTCGATAAAAAGGGTAATTATTATTTATCCATTTATCAATTCCCATTTTTGGCGTAGTAAATACAAAATCTGTAGCCTTTGACAATTTCTCACCATTTAAAGATAAATCCATAGGCCTTTTCTCAAGAAATTCTATATCACTTAATAGACATGGCTTAACTTTACCAAAATTTCCAATTGCATTTGCGAATAATTCAAATAAATCCCACCTACTAACCCTGCAACTAGAGCTTAGATGGAACACACCTGCCAAATCCTTTTCGATTAATTTTGATACAGAAATTTCAAAATCATCTTGTAGCGTCGGTGAAAAATATTGGTCTTTAGCGTATGCTGCTTCCTTATTGCTAGAAATATCCTCAAAGAATGAATTCAAAATTGACTTATCATTATTTTGTGAAGAATATATCTTAGACAAACGTAATATTGTGAAATCATCAAAGTTATCCAGTATGAAATTTTCAACCTCTAGTTTTTGTCTACCATAAACCAATATAGGTTCAGGTTTGTCAAATTCAGAATATAGTTCTCCGGTTCCATTAAAAACCATTTCTGTCGAAACAAATATCGGTTTTATTCGCATATCTTTTAGTATTTTTAATACGCTAATCGTGGAATCAACATTTATTGAGTTACTTAATTTTTGATTTATATAACATTGATCGGGGTCAGAAATAGCGGCAACTATAATTGCAAATCTGCAGTCAGAAACTTTTTTTAAATTCTGAATGGATTCTTGATTAAGTAGATCAAAAAATATCTCATGTGGAAGTAAATTAGCCCTTCTAGTTGTTCCTCGAGCTCGGATTTTTAATTTCCTCATTAACCCGGATCCCAACTTCCCATCCGATCCAATAATCAACACATCTTTCATATTAATAAATCTGATTCATTTAAGTTAAAACCGATATTTATTTCAAACATGTTATCCATGTGATTAATTATATACACCTAAGTAACTTTAAATATCAATAATAGGCTGCTTTAAGTTTCACTAAAAAAATTTAAAATTGGCCGAAATGGAACACCTTTCCTTAAATCTTCAACTGCTTCATTGATATCAGAAAATGGATAAGCTTTAGTAGGAAAATAATCTGTATTAAGCAAACCCCCACCAACCATGTTTAGAATCTCAGGTATATCTTCCTCAGGCTTAGATGAACCACCTTTTGAGCCGGATAATGTTTTACCAAGATGTAAAGGCAGAGTGTAAAAAGATGCTTTCTGACCAAAAGCAGGCACGCCAACTAATATTATTCTAGAATGATCTGCAGTTGATTCATAGCAAATCTCGATACTATCAACTTTACCAGAAGTTTCAATTGCCACACTAGGCTTTTCTGATTGAGTAAATATTTTTTGAAGCATTGATAAAGTTTCTTGCTTTGATTTATAAACTATAAAAAAATCAGCCCCACTCTCGAGTGCTAGTACTCGTTTTTTCTCATCAATATCAACAACAATAATTTGTTTAGCTCCTAGCATCCTTGAGAATTGTAGTACAGCATTTCCGACCCCGCCAAGCCCAAAAATTAAAACACGATCTTCGGTATTAATTTTTGCTTCATTTTTTAAGACACCAAGTGCAGTAGTTAGTGCACAACCTAAAAGCGGTAAAAAATTTTTATCATAACCGCTTGGTATTTTAGTTACCCTATCTTCTGAAACTACTGCATGCCGATTAAATGTTGTTACCCAACCAGCGTTTAAAACCTTTCCATCCCATCGGTAAAGCGGAGCCATGGATTGGTCACCACCACTTGGCCTCCAATGAAGCACAATATGATCACCTTTTGATACCTTATTTACTTTTGGCCCAACTTGAATAACTTGACCGTACCCTTCATGACCCAACAAATGAGGCAAGAATTTATCTGGGCCTTTTACTGCATCAATCTCATTTATTTGCGCACCACAGATTCCACTAGTTATCATTTCAACTAAAATTTGATTATCATAAAGTGTTTCTGGAAGATTAATTTTTTCAATTTGCAAAGGCTTTCCAGATTCAACTAATATTGCCGCCTCAGTGGTCTTTATATCCATATTAAAAGTATATAAATTCGTAATCGCCAGAGTAGCCAGATTGGTTAAACATCCATTTCCAAGAATTTACATTTATTAGAGTTTCTGCAGTTAGAGCCCAACATTCAAGATTAAATTGTTCTTGCTCATTTCTAAAACTTTCAACCATAAGGTAATTTTGTCGACCCACCCTACTCATTTCTTTTAGAGCGCTATTCAAGTCAGGTAGGTGCAAGTTATGAAAAGTTCCTAATGAGAATGATAAATCAAAATATTTATCAGGCCAGGGAAGGTTTTTCTCACATCTTAAAATTCTTAAATCAGCGGATAACTCAGGATTCTTAGAATTGAGGCCATGTTGAGAAATATCGATACCGTATAATTCAATTTTAGGTTCCAATAATTGTATTTCGTACAATAAAAATCCCTTACCACAACCTATGTCTAATATTTTGCTCCCAGGTCCGAGATTATAATTTTCAATAAATGCTTTCGCAACGGGCTTCCATCTGCCTGGTATATATCTATATCCTCCATACCCGTAACGCCTGTCTCCATCCCAGTAATCGAGGCCGTATTCTTTCGCCTTTATCATCGCTTCTACCTTATTGTCATTCATACGAGAAAGACAATCTCGCAGAGTAGCTTTATGAAGTGGCGTTACAATTTCGACTAATTTACCCATAATTAAGCCTCCATTTTTTCAACTATTGCGTCTACAGTCATTCCCCATTTATTAAAGTGATCATTCTGATTACCGTAATTCCTTATAAACTTGTTTGGTAAGGAAATTGTATCAATGTTTCTTGTATCAATATTTTTACCATGAAGGTAATGAAGCAACTGAGAGAATAATCCCCCTATAGGTTGATGTTCTTCCATAACTATTATTTTTTTTCGATCTTTAATTATTTCATAAAGGCTTGTTTCTCCTAATAAGTTTAGCTTTGGCAAATGCACTATAAAAGGTCTACGCGGTGGCTTTAAATATTTCATTGCCTCTATTGCTAACTGAGTAAGTACGCCAGTTGAAATTATCACATAATCAGAATTTAAATCACCTAGAATTTTAGTATATGGGTTCTTATAAGTAATAAAATTAGTCGAAACAATTTTTTCTCCACCTTTCCCAAACCTTATATATGAAGGTCCACTTCTAATTGATTCATTAACAACTATCTCTTTCATTTCGTTCGCATCACAAGGGGAAAAAACATTCATATTTGGTATTGCTAGAATGTGTGCAAAGTCATCTGTCGCCGTGTGGGTTGGGCCAAGAGGAGCATAAACCATCCCGCCCCCGCTAGCGAGGAGTTTTACAGGCAAGTTATGTAACGCCACATCAATAATAATTTGATCGAGAGCTCTTCTAGTAAAAAAATTTGCAATAGTATTAATAAATGGTATAAATCCTTCTTTAGCTAAGCCTGCTGCAAAACCAATAATATGTTGTTCGGAAATTCCCTCCATAAAGAATTGATTAGGAAGTTCTTTCTGCATATCCTTAAGTGTCCCATGCCCAAGGTCAGAACCAATAAATATGATTCTGGGGTTTGATTTAGCCAGATCATAAACTGTATTTAGCGCAGTTTTTCTCAATATAAATTCCCCAATAGTAAAGCGATCTCATCTTCAGTTATTTTTGCTTTATGATGCCATTCAGGAGAATTTTCTGCAGTTCGAATTCCCTTCCCCTTTATTGTATGGGCAATAATTGCTAAAGGTTTACCACTTTTTGGCTTAAAGTCTAGTGCCGAATTAATTTCATTTATCGAATGACCATTGATTTCAGCTACTGTAAACCCAAAAGAAGTTAACTTATTTTGTAAATCATTCATTTCAAGTACTTCATCCAAAGATCCATTTGCTTGCATTTTGTTAAAATCTATAATCAAACAAAGGTTGTCTAGCTTATGCTTTACCGCATGAAGCGCGCTTTCCCATATAGAGCCTTCAGCTAGTTCGCCATCCCCAATTAATACATAAACACGCCTACTTTGCTGCTGCTTGTTTGAGATAGCAACAGCAATTCCAACAGCAACCGCCAGGCCGTGGCCTAGAGACCCTGTAGAGAATTCAATCCCAGGTAGGTTATGCCATTCTGGATGTCCACCTAAACGCGATTCAAATTTACAAAAAGTTTCTAATTCGTTTACATCGAAATAACCACTATTTGCAAGAACAGCATATAAACCTAGAGCACCATGTCCTTTACTTAAAATAAAAACATCACGAGTTATAAGGTCTGGATTTTTTGGGTCATGCACTAACACAGAGTCATACAAGCAGCGGATTATCTCGAGAATTGAAAGTGCCGGCCCAATATGGCCCCTACCTGCACTACCGGCAGCCCCTAAAATAATTTTTCGTAGCTCTCGTCCCTTAGCATCTATTGGCTCTAAAAGTGCCAAGGATCTGTAATCCATAGCCGTTATTGTTGCATTCTTTTGAACTCAGGGAAAGTTAATATCATATCTATTTCTGAGATTCCTCTTAAATATTGTGAATATTCTAAATAATCCTTAATTTGCTCCAGTATTTGAGCTACTGAATTTCCATCAATCAATATATTGCCCGAAAGCCTCCTCGAAGTAATTAACGCCCACTTGATTGCAATTTCTGGAATTATATTTATCAATTGTTTAAACTCGCAATCACTCAAAGATAGTTTAAAAGCCAACGATATTATTTCTTCCTTTGTGAAAATAGTTCGTGGATGCGAAAAAATATCAGCAATCATTTTTACTTTACTATCAGCACCAAAAAATTCAAAATCTAAAAAGTAAACTTTTGAGACAGAATTTATAATCATATTATGAGTTCCAATGTCAGAAAAAGAAAAAGTATTTATTGGAAAAGTGTCATTCAAAAAAGAATCTTTTACCTTTAACACTTGAGATTTTTTAATTAATTGCCAGATACTGGGGTAATCGTTAAGATATGTTTTAGCTACAAGCATTCTCTGTTCAATTTGTTCATTTAGTTTAGTAAGACTTGAAACCGCATCAATAGCTAAAGGAAAATTAGGGTTAAAATTATGAATTAATTTTAAAGAAACTAAAGCATCTACAATTTGACTCTTAATAAAGTTATTACCTTCAGGGATAGATCCATCAATCCATTCGTAGCATATAGACGGCTTTAATTTATTAAAAGAAATTAATTTTGCAATATTCTTAAAATTATGTTGATAAAGAAAATTTATAGAGTCAACTTCTCGCTCCATACTTCTTATACAGCGGGTAGCGTCTCCTAAATATTCTTTAACACCGATATAGGAGCCATCAGTTTTTTGACATTTATATATTATACTGTTCACACCTTTAAGAGTAGAAATAACATTTTTTTCATCAATTCCGTAGGCAGCTAAAGTTATATTTATATTTGAAATCATTGAATTTGATCAATCAAGGAATCAAAACTATCTAAAGGAACAAGCCAGTCAGGTAACTTAACCGTTGGTTTGAAAAGGAAAGACTTTAGATCGTATTTAGGGTAATCATCCATTAAAAAAATTTTTAGCAGGTCATCTACATAGTGAGACAATTTACACTCTCGAATAAAATAAATTTTTTCTTGAATTGAATCAGTAAAATATATATTATCCAAATTCGGGAAATACTTAAAAAGTTTACTATTCGCTATCCACTCAATAGCTGCAGATCGAAATGGTGTGCTGCCATATTGAATTGGTCCAAACTTTGTTTTATGGCTAATGATCGAAACTTTGTAATTCCCAGCAACTAACTTTTCAATAGCTTCTATCGCCCCTTGTGAAATCTCAGCGTTCGCTAAGCCTGCTGTATAAATCCATGATTGAGCTTTAGTCCAATAATTTTCACCATGTTTTGTTAATAAGTAACTTCGCAAAGAATTGACTGATTTTTGGTTCGGAATTCCAATTTGCTTAGAATACTCTTGTGCGCTTAAGTCATAATTGATCAATGTATTGTCAAGGTCAAATCCAAAATGTAAACTCATTAACCCAGGTTTAAATCTTTCATTTTTGAAATATTTATATATTTTGAGTCGTTAAATGGTTTATTGTAAAGACCGTTATTGAAAGCCGTTTTAATATCTATCACAGCTTCTTTAACCCCCCGTTTTGGGGTAAATCCAATAACATCCTTAATTTTTGTAGAATCAATTCTATATGACCGTAAATCATCGGTATGAGTTTGTTCTATCGCAACATCAAAATCCATTTGACTCTTTACTGTGCTAGCTATTTGACTCATTGATAGATTTTCACCGCCAACATTAAAAATGTTACGGTGAATTAAAGAGTCCGGTGTATCAAGTATTTTTACGTATGCATCAACCATATCTTCAATGTGGAGGTTAGGGCGAAATTGCGTACCCCCAAAGACTAAAATCTTTTTATTAATCATCGCGTGAGCGGTAAGAATGTTTACTGATAAATCAAATCTTTGCCTTAAACTATAACCACATACCGTAGCAGGACGGAAAATTACAGTGGTGAACTCTTTATCTATTTCGTTAAGTAAAATTGATTCACATTCAGCTTTATATTTTGAATAATCTGTTAACGGATTAAGTGTAAGCAATTCCGTAACTTTTTCTTCCTGTTTAACACCGTATACCGAGGAAGTTGATGCATAAATAAATCTTTTCAAATGTCCTTTTTTTGCGAATTGAATTAAAGGTAGGAATGGATCTAAATTTATAGATTTTCCTAACTCTGGATTTAAATCGAACGAAGGATCATTCGAAATGCATGCAAGGTGTATTACTGCGTCCTGATTTGAAATATTTTCACTCAAGCTGGCTAAATTTCTAATGTCACCTTTTACAAGATTAAGGCCATTATTTATGTATGGTTGAAAATGTTGCGATCCAAACCAAAAAGTATCATAAACAGTTACTTTATATCCAAGCGAAATCAAGCGGGGCACTAGTTGAGATCCAACATAACCACCACCGCCAATAACTATTACTTTTTTTATTGACATAGCACCCCCTATTGAAATTTTAAGCACCTGGACGTCCACAATAGTAACTAAAAATAAATTATTTTGTTCATAACACGGTATTACTGCAAAAAATACCTACGAAAGATATTTAAACCAACTTTCAGTAGCCTTATGAATAGATTGCGCATTCCATACTGGTGCACCCTCCCAGTCATTTATGTTTTCAATCATTTCGGCTACACCCTCTTCAATAGAAATTTTAGATTTCCAACCAAGCACTTCTGCAATCTTCGATGTATCTGCATGAGTCGAATTTGGCTCACCGGGTCTTTTCGAAATAAAAACTTTTTCACCTCCGATTAATTCTGCAATTTTATTCACAGAAACCGGATTACCAGTTCCAACATTAAAAATCCCTTGCTTTTCGGAAATTAAAGCAAGGTACATAGCTTCTGTTACATCTTTAACGTTAGTAAAGTCTCTAGTTTGATTTCCATCACCGACAATTGTCAATGGCATACCTGCTTTTTTTTGAGCTAAAAAAACACCAAATACTGCACCATAAGTTCCCGATGTCCTAGCTCTTAACCCGTAAACATTAAATAAACGTAAACTAATTCCTGATAATTTATATACATGAACCCAGTGCAAAAAAATTACTTCGCCAAGATATTTAGTCAATGCATACGGGTATCTCAAGTCTATAGGTGAATCTTCCGGCGTAGGGTATTTACTTGGAATACCGTAACACGATGAAGAGGCGGCATAAACTATTCTCGAAATATTGTATTGTTTTGCGGCAGTTACTATATTAAAAGTTCCAGTAACATTTGTCGAAAAGTATTCTTCTGGATTCTCAATTGACGGAACAATATCAGCAAGTGCAGCTAAGTGGATTATTGCGTCAACTTTACTAACTAATTCCGTTACTAATTTAACATTTCTGACGTCCCCATTAACAAATTCAAACCTTGAATTTGTTAAGCAAGTTTCGATATTATTTATTTTTCCAATTGATAAATTATCAAGACCAACTACATCTATTTGGTGGCTAAGTAATTTTTCTGATAAATGACTTCCTATAAAACCTGCTACTCCAGTTATTAAAACTCTCATGATGGGAGACTAACATAAAACCGATTTATGGATTAATATTTACCCAAAAATGAATTCAATCATTTTCCTCTAATCTGTAATAACAATGAGTAAAGTATAAAGTTAACTGACCCTCTTATACCCCTAGCATTAAACTATTTTCCACCCAGTTAACTTACTAATGTATTCTTCTGAATAACTCGCGTTTTCAGCAATTTGTAAAAAAATATTTTCTTGAAAATTCTTCATTATAATACTTTGCATCTTTTTTGGAGCAAGGTATACAGAATTTTCCATATATCTTTTTAATACTTTAATTATTATATCATTAGTATTCTGTTCACTAGTCACATAATCAGGTATTTCTATATCTGCACTATTCATCACTTGCTCCTGAAAAGGTTTAACAATTTTGGATTCTTGTGTCCACTTAAAAAATAATTCATTAAAAATTATATTTGCATCTAAGAGTTCATGGCCCGTTGCTTTATAGACCCATTTTTTTGGTAAACTTTCTACATTGCTCTGAAGTTGACTATTCGGGCATGTATTTATCATGAGTCCAGGTTTATTGAATGCCTTAACTAAACTCCAAACTCCGCCCTGATCTCCGATAACAAATTTACAATTTTCAATTGCGAGTAATTCAAATGCCTTCTGGTCATACTCATTTAAGTCAGAATTATTTGTTTTAAAAGAAGCCGGGTAATTCCATTCCTTGGCTATCTCAAGAAAATACTTTCTATCACCAATTATGCTCACCATAAATCCCGCAGAATAAATCTCATCTATCGCATCAAAATAGTAATCGGAATCAGAATTGTATAGAGATTTTCCTCTACGTATAGCTAAACAAACAAATGACTTATTAAGTATCCGATCTTGTATTATTTCCCGCAGACGTCTGTCAATTTCTCCGTATATTGAATTGCTATTTATTTTTGTATTGTCCATTAGAAACGAAAGATAACCCAAGGGGTACAAAAATTTTTTTCCAGTAAAGATTTTAAAGTCCAACTTGTCAACAATTATTTTAGCATCCTCAAGACTCACATTAAGTCTATCAGGAATAATATTCAAATAAGCTTCGCGTAAAAATTCGCTCTTACTTATATAAATTGAGCAATCTCTGTTTATTAAAATATTTAAAAAACATTTAAGTATCTTTTTTGAAAGGGGGTTAATAAAACGCCATGTATCATCTTTAATCATGTGCTTCGAGAAATAGATTGCTATAAGTTTTTTTTCTAAGCACTTATCAAAAAACCTATTTCGTGCCACGCTAGGTTGAATATCAAATTCTGTGCCCAGCGAAATTACTAAACTTTTTTGACCAAATGATTCAATAAATATTAAACTATCTGATACGGAATGACCAAACTGATCGGAATTTATATATATATGTTTTGCATTTTTAATATATTGATAATTCACAAAAAATTTTAAAAATAACTGAAAACTACAAAAAATTAACGCAATAAATCTACTGATTTTATTATTAAACTCCTTAAGAATGATTTTTATGGTCAGCCCATCGCATAACTTCCTCATCCATAGTTAAGAATGGAACTTTTTTCGACCTAATATAATTATTAACAACATCAACCCCAATAGTAATTTTCGGATAAATCAAACTTTTATCAAGTACTTGCTTGGTTTTATTTTTAAAGCCCTTTTTTGCCTTTAATCCAGCTACTTTTACATATAATCGGTTAGTAAACTTGTACTTTACTAAGATATTTATTAAAAGATTTTTGTAGTTTTTTGAATTGACGAAAGCACTAGATGAATCAAAAAAATCAGTATTTTCAGATTGATTGTTTTTGAATTTCCAGATCCATACTTTTTGATAATTATTCTTCGTCGTTACGTTATGGACAAGAACCGTATTCTTGTTAATAATATTCAAGTTATCTCTATAACTAGCCCAACCAAGACCTTCTGCTGAAATATGTTTTACGCCAAGATTTTCAAATCTTTTGATTGCAAAAGATAGAGATAACGGCGTCATCTCTTGTATTACGTGATTCGCTGCGACAAACTCTCGCTTAGGCAATGGACTGTTCTTATTGCACCATACCCACCATGGAATTTGCAAAAAATCTGAATCCGAGTAAGTAATTCCAAATTCTGCGAACTTTACTTTAAACCCAGCAAAGTTCCACAGAGCATTTTGGTAAGTGATTAAATTCTTAGTAACGTCAAAACTTGAGTACTGCCAACCAGAAATCCCACAAAGTAAACCTAAATAACCACTTCCAGATCCAATTTCTAGCACTGATGGAACTTTATTCAATCTTGTGTAATAGGATTTAATTGCGCGGTAACTAATTAATGATCTCGTTAAAGCATTAATTGGAATTAACCCCTTATTTATCGTTTTAGTAAAATTAATGCAAATATCAACTGCCTCTTGGAATATTTCAAACTCTTCTGCTGTAAATCCTCCATTAAGTAGAGACATATTATCAAAGTACCGACCTTCATGTTGAGTATCAATATATTTCCAAAGCTCAGATTCGGTTTTAATTTCAGTTTGGATATTCAAGTTACTGAAAGTAATTGGTGTGAATGCTCTCAATAAAAAATTTGGGTATGAGTTAAAGCTTTCATTTTCAATTCGATTATAGTTTTCTAAGAAAGCGGAAACGCTCATAACAATAAATTTCTAGTGCCAGCGAGTCGCGAGTGAGAAGCCGATGCCAACAAAGCCAAAGCCAACCAGCATGTTCCAAGCGCCAATCCCAGGAATTGGGTAGTTAGTTCCGCTTATGTAGAAAATAACGATCCAAATCAGCCCAAAAATGAAGTTAGCCACCATTACTGGGGCAAGCCAGCTAGGGCTCTCAAGCTTTGCATCCTCAGCGGCAAACTGCTCAACCTCAGGGGTACTTTTCTTACGGTTTCGGACCTTATCGCGCACTTTTGACTTCGGCATGACAGTAGATTACTACACAATTACCCTATGAGCACCAACCCCCGCAAAATCTTGGTCGTCGATAACTATGACTCCTTTGTCTTCAACCTTGTTCAATATCTGCAGCAACTTGGGGCAGAGTGCACAGTAGTTCGCAATGATGCAATCAAAGTAAGTGAAGCTGATAAATATGATGGGGTTTTAATCTCACCAGGTCCTGGCACACCAGATGCGGCAGGGATAAGTGTTGAGTTAGTTAAATATTGCGCAGATAAAAAGATTCCACTTTTAGGAGTCTGCCTAGGACACCAAGCAATTGCAGTTGCATATGGTGCAACAGTTTCTAGAGCACCTGAGTTATTACACGGTAAGACCTCAGTTGTGACACACAAAAATAAATCAGTACTTACCGATATTCCATCCCCGTTTACCGCCACCCGCTACCACTCACTTGCTATTGAAAAAGAGACCTTGCCAAGTGAGTTAGAGATAACTGGGCAAACAGATTCTGGAGTTATTATGGCGGTGCAACATAAGAGCTTGCCGATATGCGG
>Ga0209596_1001612_pt1 | contig 19301 bp, 26 predicted proteins | sample M_130807_MF_Meta_FD_187314 | JGI IMG/M metagenome (GOLD analysis project Ga0209596, IMG submission 187314) | Freshwater microbial communities from Lake Montjoie, Canada to study carbon cycling - M_130807_MF_MetaG (SPAdes) (version 2) | ecosystem: Environmental > Aquatic > Freshwater > Lake...
ATCAAAAGGCTTTTCTTGAAGGGGCATCGAAACGCAGTGGTTTTCAACAAGCCTATGATGCTCTTGAAGCCGAGTATGCCTCACAATCATCCATGATAGAAGAATTAATTCCAGCAATTGGACTACACGACTCTTTATTGAGCTATGGGTATAATCCAAAAGATTGTGAAAAAAAATTCAAGGAACCCTCTTGACAAGCCGATAATACCTGATAGAATGATAGGACGAAGCAAGATTATGGTTATCTCTCGATAACCGCTTGCAAGATTGGTAGAACTCTTGGAGGACTAGATATGTCAGAGGTTACTTCGGTTGATAAGACTACTCGGATTCGTTGTGAGGACGAGAAGTTTCTGGAAGCTGTTTTTTCTAGCAAAACATATGCTGAAATTGCAGTAAAGACGGGGCAGAAGGTTGCTAGCACAATGGCTAGATATGCTCGTACTAAGGCTTCTTTGATTGCTCAGGGCATTGATTTGCCAGCGATGGAACGAGCAAAGCCTGTAAAGACAGTAAATAAGAATGAGAACATGGCTGATATTGTTCGCAGGCTTAGAGAAGCTCATAACGGATGATGTACTTTTGTTAGTAAGGGTCTACCTTTTTGGGCTTTTACTTATAACAAAGTAGTACCTCAAGAACACAGCATGGGCTTCATCTGTGCTGTGTCTTGAGGAACTATACGGGCCTTTGTGATGAAATTGGCAACCATAGCGGACTTAAAATCCGCTGCTCGTAAGAGCTTGTGGGTTCGAGTCCCACCGAAGGCACTATGATAAACTCAACAAATAGATTCTACAAGGGCATTTGCTCAAATTCTGGAAATGAATCTTCTAATTTTGACCATTTTTATATTTTGACAGTAAGAGATATAAATGATTATTCTGGGGGCCATATAGTAGAGACTGTAAAGAATACAGAAGATTATTTTGATGATGATGGAATGATTGGTAGTCCCTATTATATTATTTATGGTCATTTTAAGAGTAATTTTGCTACTACGTCTCTTTATATTATGGAAACTGAATTTTTATATCAAGCTATTAATATTGTTGAAACCATAACTGGAAATGATATAAAAGAGAACTACTAGAAAAAAGAATAGGTGTATAAATAGATTATTCTTTCTCTATTAGGGAGTATATTATGACTAAAGATATTAATCACGTTATTCAAGAAATAGCTAAACAAGACAAACAACTTCATAATATACAGAGTATAGATACTTCCTTATCTAAAGATATGTCTATCTTGAAAAAAGATGTATCTGATCTTAAAAAGTATGTCAAAACACTAGAACATAAAATAGATGCTGTTCTAGAGATCATGGTCGAATTTAGAGACGCTGTAGAAATGGCTCAAGACGATGCTGAATCATCAGAGAATCCAGATTGGACTCCTTATAACGATGAGGAATACGATAGAGAAGAAGAAGACGAAGACGAAGATGAGGCATTTTAAATATGGAGAGCTTAGTTATTCTAGTCACTATTTTAGTCTTAATTGTTCTTTTAGTAGGCCCACTAGCTTTAATTATGTCTTATATTAAGATCATTCCAGATATAATTATATGGGTCATGGGATTAATTTCTATCTCTATTGGGGCATATTGGTTTATTCTGCCGATTCCTTTTATCGTAAAACTCCCAGCGTTGCTTGCAATTTTGTTAGGAATATTCGCAGTAAAGAAAAGGTCTTGACAAGTCGATAAGACTATGGTAGAATGGGTGAATCATAGGACAGGAAACCTTTTTGGAGAAATAGATGAAACTCGCAGATCGTACAGTTGAAACGCACTCATCCGGCATTACTAGCTCTTCTGGGTTCAATATCGCCCAAACTAGTAAAATGTTTAAAATCCTATCTGATTCTCTGTATTCGGATAAGATCATGGCTGTGATTAGAGAAATATCTACTAATGCTCAGGATGCTCATATTGAGAGTGGAAACAAAAAACCTTTTGTTGTTCATTTGCCGAACGTAACAGAACCCGAATTCTCTGTAAGAGACTACGGCACTGGTCTAAGTAAGAGAGATATGGAGGAGTTGTATACAACATATGGTGCTTCTAGCAAGAATGATAGTAATGATTATGTGGGATGCCTTGGTCTGGGCAGCAAGTCTCCCTTTGCGTATAGTAATAGTTTTACTACGACATCTTATTTTAATGGTAAAAAATATACTTATGTTGCGTCCATAGACGAAACAGGTATTCCATCATTAAATCTATTTAATGTTGCAGATACATCGGAAGCTAATGGTCTACAAATTAGTTTTGCTGTTAAAACAGCAGACTTCGATGCTTTTTCTAATAAAGCAAAGAGGGTATATCATTATTTTAAGAATAAACCATTGGTAATTGGTGGTTCTCCCTTGAATGGATTTGAAAATCACAAATATAGCAAAGAAGAGATAATCACTAGTGGGATCAACTGGAAAGTATTAAAAATCTCCAGCTATTCCAACGATGATTTTCCTTCTCAAAATAATAGAGTAGACAGTAGTCTGGTAGCTATTATGGGAGATGTTGCTTATCCGGTAAATATTAATATGATTACTGGGTCAGTGAAAGAAGAAGATTCTGTATCGGACAAGTGGACTAATTCTTGGGGATCACAGAAGAAGAAAAATATTCATAACTGGTCATCTTTTCTCAGCGAGATTGATAAGGGGTCTTTCTGTCTAGAAATAAATTTTAATATTGGCGAACTAGAAATGGATGTTTCTAGAGAATCCCTCCAGTATACTAAAGCTGTTATCAAAACTATCAAAGACAAGGTGGAAGAAGCCTATCTGTCTATGAGAAAACAGGCCACTAAGGATATTTCAGAATCTAAAACAAAAATCGAGGCTATGAGAAAATACTATAGTCTTGAACAAATCGGTAAAGGCTGGAATGTTGGGGCCACATGGACTGATTCTCATGGGGTTGCACATAAAATAGAAGACAAAGATATTGTCTATAAGATAGAACCTAACAAGAATCTACTTGTGTTTAATTATAAATCCCCATCATATAGAAGTAAAAGATTAGTTTGTCCAACAGATAGGATTCATGTCGAGACAATAAATGGAGTAGGATACTACGCATCAAAAGCAAAATCTAAGGTAGTATTCTTTTATCGTGATGTTAAAAGTTTGGATCAGGCTCAATCTATAGTTACAAGATATTGTAATCAGAATACCTGTTTTGCATACCTACTATCAGATAGGGATCATGCCAAATCTCTTGAGGGATTTGACACTCTTGTAGAAGATGTTGGAAAGGAAAATATCCTTCCTGTTAGTGATTATAAAAATCTTATGAAGAATACTTCATCAAGATCAAGATCAGGTGGTTCTAGTGGACAGGGGCAGATTAGCAAGGATGATATATTTATTCTGTGTTGTTCTGACCCGAATAAGGAATTGGCTGGAATATCGGCCAAACTTAATAATTCCAATTCTTTGAGTGAGATAGATGATGATTATCTATTTGACATAAAGAAGAAAAATAAAGATATGATCTATATTCCAATTGATAGATATTCTTCGATACTTGGATATAATGATATTTCTCTTGTGAAATTAGCAATATCTCATCTTTCGTTAAAGGTAGATGTTTTCTGCATCAAGAATAGTTCAGTAAATATATACAGGAAGCAGGGATATAAACTTGTAGACTTTAACGATTATGTTAATCAGCTAGTGTCTGATATGAAAAAAGAATATAAAGAAGAAATGAGTTATCTGCCAATTGTTGAAAAAGAAACAAAAGAAGTCTCTATGACTTATAATAAGAAAGATAGTAGTCAATATGAATGTTGTGTACACATGCTCAATATTTTTGGGCTAGATTATAGTAAATTTATTTCTGATAAAAATCTAGTAAGAAGTATCGATCAATTCCTGATAAAAAACTTTTTTGCAGCAGTTGTGGTGAGCGATACTATTACAACAGACAGATTTAAAAGAGAAGAGTACATGACTCACATAGAGGGATTATTTAAAAAATATAATATTTCCACTATTCATAATTTGCCAGAGAGAATAATTTCTTGTTATCAACTAAGCATTAAAATTTTAGCTTTGTACAACGATCTAACAAGACAAGAGACGCACAAATCTTTTGTTGAGGCTAAATCAACCTGCATATTAGACACTTTTGACGAAATAGCAAAAAATATTAATATTGTGCTTGACAAGAACCCTCTGATCGAGTATATTTGTAGTATGACAAGTGTGTCTCACAACCTGACGGGATTGCAGAAATCAAATGATCCAATAGAATCTCTTCAGGCTGCTCGATCAGTGAGCAAATATCGTTATCTTTATTATAAACAAAGAGTTCCTAAGATCAAAAACAATAGTCAGTTTCGTGTTCAAGTTGCCCGTGGTATCAATTCTTAGTCATAGGAGAATGAGATGAGCGTTCCTTTTTTGTGGGTGGATGGTAATCTTACGTTGATTTTAAATAATAAGACTTATCAGGTGTTGCCTGATCATGTCAACTATAGGATTATTCTTGAGAATCTAAAGGATAGTTCAGCAGAAGACCTTGAGGCTCTTGTGGATATTCAAAAGTGCATGGAAGTATATACAGATGGTGCTGTTGAAATCAAGCAGGGTAAAGTGTTTTACTCTGGGGAAGAGGTTCATGGTGCTATCAGTAAGAGGATTCTGGAGTTTATGAGCAAGGGACTACCTTTTGAGCCTCTGGTAAAGTTCTTGGATAATCTTATGGAGAATCCAAGTATGCAGAGTCAGAAGGAACTGTATGATTTCTTGGAACATAAATCCCTCCCTATTACAGAAGACGGTTGTTTTCTTGCTTACAAGGCTGTTAGAAAAGACTATATGGATAAATATAGTGGGAAATTTGATAACAAGGTGGGATCAGTAGTCAGTATGATTAGAGCGAAAGTAGACGACAATCGCTCTGTAGGATGTTCTGCTGGTCTTCATGTTGGGGCTTTAGATTATGTTTGTGGATATGGTTCTTTAGAAGCTGGAGACAAGATCGTTATAGTTAAGATCAATCCGAAGGATGCTGTTAGTGTACCCACAGATAGTAATCATCAAAAACTTCGTACTTGCTCTTATGAAGTTGTTGGTGAATATGAAGGAGAGCTATTGAAGCCTTTGTATTCTTCAGAGTACGATTCTGAGGACGAGGATGAAGATGACTATGATACTTCAGAGTATGATTGGAGTTGGAAAGACGAAGAAGACGAAGAGGACGAAGATGATGACGATGTAGAAGACTACGACAATAACCAGTACCTGTGAGATAACCAATGAGTCAAGAGCCAGATAAAAAACCAGAAGATAAATATTCATTTAAAATTGATGTAGATATGTATAAAAATCTATCAAAAACATTAAAATCTCTCTGGAAAGAAATTGGTTCTTCATCACAATGTGTTTCTTTTCCTATAACTAATATGTTCTCGTATACGGGGGAAGTAAAAGCTCCCCTGTATATGGGGAACAATCAGTATGGAGATGGTATTTATAAAACAATATTTGAGCCGTTTAGACATGAATATATTAACCATCTACAAAAACATGCTGGATACTTTGTTAGCCAGCCCAGCTACTATAAAGGAATGTTTGACATACTTAATTAAGACCCATATGAAAACATATTTTATAGTATTAACTGACAATTACCACAGATTTGATACTTATGAACAAACTCGTATTTTTTGTTCACAGAGTGTAGACAAAGGAGTATTTCCAAAACATATAAAAGAGTATTATTCACAATCCCACAATCTAATTACTGAATATATGGTTCAATCAGATGTTAGATTAATAGTGACTAAATATCACGAAGGAGTCAGCGATGAAGTCAGAATGGTATAAAATTAATGATCTGAAAACCTTCATAAAGCATACTAGGTTCATGGTCTTTGAAACATTTGGAGACGGTAATAACAGAGCGAATGATGATTTTACTGAATTAATGTCAAACCAAAAACTCAAAGATAAAAAAGAAATGGAAAGGCTCCTTCCTGCTAAAGAGACAATTCAAATAATCACGGCTGGAATAAAAAAACGATTATCAAAAGATGGAGAGGTAGAATTTACAGTAACGAATAAGGCATTTAAGAAAATGTTGGAAGAGCTAAATGCTAGAATGGTTAGTAACATACTTGCGAAATTATCATCAGAAGGACTAATAGAAACTGCTTTTGATAGTGAAAAAAATGATTTTGTATTTTGGGTAAGTGAAAAAGGAAATAGTCATGTTGAAGAAGAAAGTCCAGAGCCAGAAACCGATTGAGCATGATATTCATTTAAAATATAAGTGTCCAACCTGCGATCAACATCATTGGTTAGCTTTTAGAGAAGCTAAAACAAAAAATTTCAAGGTTGTTTGTGATTGCAATACTGTTTTTAAAGTCAAAAGAATCTCTGCTTTTAAAATTAAGTATCAGCTAGAAAACAAATCTTTTGAAATAGAAAAGACCAAGAACGAGATCGCTCCTCCAATAGTAGCTGCCACAGTAGTAGCTCCAATAGTAGTTGCCCCGGTAGTAGCTCCAATAGTAGTTCCTCCAGTAGTAGCTCCAATAGTAGTTCCTACAATAGTAGCTCCTCCAGTAGTAGCCCCACCCCAGATTCCATTAGAGTTATTGAATAAAGCATGTAAACTTTTTATAACTTATGGATTTACACAGAAAGAATCGATATTGCTGTTAAAGTCTAGTTATGAGAAAAATCCAGTAGATGACTATTCTAGTTTAATAAAAAACACCTTGGAACTAATTAAGAGAAAATAAAGATGACATTCAGACCAACTAAATTTGAGGATATTGTAGGACAATCAGATGTTATTAATCGTCTAAAAATCAGCACTCATGGTTTTAAAAGTGGGGAGTCATCATCCATGCCTCATCTTTTAATAGACGGCCCACCGGGGTTAGGAAAGACCACCCTAGCCTGTGCAATAGCTAATGAGTTAGGAGTTCCTATTCTTGTTGCCAATGGAGCAAATCTAAGAAGTATTAAAAATATAATTCCTTATCTATTGGGAATATCTTCTAAAACAGTTTTATTTATAGATGAAATTCATAGACTAACAAAAATAGTCGAAGAGTTTCTGTATCCTGTTATGGAAGATTTTATTGTTAATATTAGTACCGATGGAAATTTAGAGAAGATCGATATTCCACAATTTACTCTTATAGGAGCAACAACTAGTGGGGGAAGTTTAAGTCAACCTTTTTATGATAGATTTCAAATGAAAGAGCATCTTTCTTTTTATACCCCAGATGAGCTAGCTAAACTAGCAGGATCGAATAGTCAGAGGCTTGGTATGGCCCTTGACGATGAAGAACTATTGGAAATAGCAAAAAGGAGCAAGGGAACCCCTAGAATTCTTAACGCTAGATTACAGTGGTACAAAAGTTGCGTCTCTTATCACAAAGATAAAAAAATGACGGTTGACGAAATATTTGATAGCCAAGGAATTGACAGTATGGGATTAGATATTTATGATAGAATGTATATAGGCATATTAAAAAAACACAGGGGAACTCATCTTGGACTAAAAAGTATCTCAACATTAACAGGAATTGCTGTTGAGACAATAGAAAATAGTATCGAGCCATATTTAGTAAGGTCTGGTTTTGTACTGAGAACACAAAAGGGTAGAACTTGCGGTAACATAGATTAGAAAATATGTCTTTATGTATGGAGAATTAACATAAACTTGATTTTTATTTCTTGGCAAATACTATTATTACAGTGTCCTTTCTCAAAATACTCTACACGAACTATAAAATGAATAAAGACTCATCTCTACTTGCTAGTTTGATTAAAAACTCTTGGGTATCTAAAGATATAAATATTGAGTATTATGAAAATCCTTATCGTCATCTCATTATCGATAATTTGTTTTCTAAGGAAGTATATTCCAATATTTGTGAACAGATACCGATATTAATATCTCAAACAGTGGCGTATAAAGATACTCCCGGTGCTACGAGCGACTATGCTGGTTATATAAAAGGAATAAGCGAAGACTATAAAGACACCCTTGGTATTGGAGCTTTCTTGTCTTTAGAGCTAAAGAATTTTTTATCAAACATCTTTGAAGTGGAAACCAATCAATACGTTGCCACATCTGCGCATTGGCATGGTGCTCCTTCCAAATCGGGCCATATACATAGAGACTCTAACATTTGTTCTTTTTTAAGCTCAGATAAACAGATAAGTATGTCTGGAGGATGCGTATACACAGATGATTCTGATAAAAACCCAGATACTATAAAAGTAATTAGGTCTATAGCCATGTTATACTATGCTAATAATCCAGGGAAGATAGACGATTATGTTGGTGGTTCTACTGGAATTTATGATGGTTATCAAGGCAAGTTAATCAAAGAAGTCAAAGCTCTTAACAACAGACTATTGGTTTTTGAAGTATGTCCAAATAGCTATCATGCTTTTATCGGAGCTAATTTTGACAGGTCTGCCTTAGTCCAGTGGTATCATTGTAGTCCAGCTTATTTTATTCATAGGAATCTATTTCAAATAAAAAAAGATTATAAAATAGATGGTAGAACACATGAGGGTTGGGGAACTTCTGGTAGTAAATGGAATATTGAAAATGATCCAGAATATAGTAAGTATTTTGGAGAAAGTAAATTAAGGGACATACTTCTAGGATAAGAAACAAATGATAAAAATACTGGTTTTAGGAGGAACTCAATTCATAGGTAGGGATTTAGTGGAAACCCTAATGATAAATGAGAACTATTCTTTATCCTTAGCCAATAGGGGAATTTCTAATACTAACTTATTTAATAATTTATGCAAACTAAATATAGACAGAAATAATAAAGAAACATGCTCCAAACTAATTGATAGTGAATATGATATAGTTATAGACTTTTCCTGCTACACACAGACACAGTTCACTAACACTATCCCTTATTTAAGACACAAAAAATATATTTATATTTCAACATCAGCAACAAGATTTCCCGAGCAGATAAGAAAAAACTATAAAAATGATCCCTACTACTCCTATTACATCAATAAAATAGAAGCAGAAGAGTATGTGGTAAATAATATAAAAAACTGCGTCATATTAAGACCTCCTGTTGTGTACGGAGAAAATGATTACACTGGAAGATTTTATACAAAAGATGGTATATTTTATTGGAAAAATGATAATAGAAAAGCTGGTATTAGTTCTGAAACTATTTATGTCAAAGATATAACTAGAACTATTATACAGAACCTCTTCTTGGGCGATGATTATACAGATGCCGTAATAATTGATCTATAAAAAACAGACTATTTAATAATATGTTCTTTAATAAAAATATTCGATTTGCCATAAGATCACCCAAGTGGCAGACTGTTCGTAAAAATCATCTTATTTTAAATCCTATCTGTGCTGCTTGTGGAAAATCTAAGAAATTAGAAGTTCATCATATAGTCCCAGTACATATAGACCCCTCTAAAGAATTAGACCCCGACAACCTTATGACCTTGTGTGCTGATCCTTGCCACATTCTATTTGGTCATTTAATGGATTTTAAGAGTTGGAATAGTGGTGTAAATGAAGATTGTAAAGAATATTATCAAAAGATATTAGATAGGCCATATAAATAAGGAGAAGCTATGTTTTCTATTTTTGGGGAACAATATGGCATCTGTAATAAGCTAGGTAGAAGAGATTTTCTATCAATAGGTGGATTATCTTTTGGTCTGGGTGGATTATCTTTGCCACAAATATTAAAAGCTCAAGAGTCTTCTGGTAAAAAACACAAATCTTTAATCAATATATTTTTAGCTGGTGGGCCACCTCATCAAGACTTATGGGATTTAAAGCCAGATGCTCCGTCTGAAATTAGGGGAGAATTTGATCCCATCAAAACTAATGTTGGTGGAATTGAAATTTGTGAAGTTTTTCCACAGTTAGCTCAACGAATGGACAAGTGTGCTATCATACGATCTATCATTGGTTGTCATGGAGATCATGCTGCTTTTCAATGTATGTCTGGTTGGACTCCTGATAATCTAAAAAGTATTGGAGGAAGACCCTCTATCGGAGCAACAGTCTCACGAATCCAAGGGTCTGTTGATCCATCTGTTCCAGCATATGTTGGTTTAGCAGATAAGACCGATCACATGCCTTGGTCTGATGCTGGAGGAGCGGGGTTTTTAGGAACATCTCACGGGGCATTTAAACCAGATGGGCCAGGATTACAGAATATGATATTAAAAGATTTAACTTTGGATAGAATACGAAATAGAAAAGACTTGTTAGCTAGTATAGACAATTTAAAAAGGGCGATGGATTCTAATGGGTCTATGAAAGGGATGGATTCATTTAGTCAAAAGGCTTTTGATGTTTTATCTGGTAGTAAATTATTAACAGCATTAGATTTGTCAAAAGAAGACCCTAATGTATTGTCTGCTTATGGAGATGGAAAACCTTATAATTATCAATATGATGGAGCGCCCACTTGTAATGACCATCTTTTAATGGCTAGAAGATTAATTGAAGCAGGAGTGCGGGTGGTGAGTCTTAGCTATGGTCGATGGGATAGTCATGGTAGTAATTTTGATTTGGTCAGAGATCATGGGTCAAAATTAGACCAATCTCTTAGTGCTTTAATAGATGATCTTAGTACCAGAGGAATGTTAGATGATGTAACTATTATAGTTTGGGGAGAATTTGGTAGAACGCCAAAAATAAACAAAGATGCTGGACGAGATCATTGGCCTCAAGTAAACTCAGCATTATTGGTTGGAGGAGGAATGAAAACGGGACAGGTTATCGGTTCCACCAATAGACTAGGGGAATATGCTGTTGATAGACCAGTTCATGTTCAAGAAATATTTGCAACCCTCTATCATAATCTTGGCATAGACACATCACAACAAACAATAGTAGATACAACTGGAAGACCCCAATATCTTGTTGAGCACCCTTATCTTAAAGAATTAGTCTAATGAATATTGAAAAAGACGATCAGGCTTTTATAGTTAGTTTTTTATCTCACTGTTGTATATTACTAACTTTATCATTAATTCCTATCATTAATGAAAGAATAGCCCCAACTATTCAAATAGTATCTTATCCAGTACAAGAAATAATAATACCAGAATCAGTAGACATAGAGGACATTAATACTTTTAGTGAAGAAGAAACGATATTAAGTAATGAGGAAGCTGGAGAAGAAAGTCTACAGATAAATGAAGAGAACTTAGAAATAGAGCTTCAGTCTGTTGAAACAGTGGAGGATTTTGGCGACACAATATCCAATGAGGATTTGATGGAGCTTTCTGGGTCGTCAAATGAGTCCAATATCGGCAACTCTGGCGTTGCTGTTAGTGGAGTTGGTAGTGCTGTTGATCGGTTGTCCAGAGAGATTGTGAGCAATGCTAATGATCGTCCAGTGGTTGTATTTTGGTTATTTGATGCTTCAGTCAGCCTTTTTAAACAGAGGGCGGATATAGCCTCTAGATTTGAAAAGGTGTTGACGGAAATAGAGCTTTCTAAAAATCAAAATCAACAGATAAATCACATAGTCAGCAGTTTTGGGGGAGTCCTTAGAACCATTACTTCTGCCCCAACCTCTGATAAAGACCAGCTAATAAAAGATATTCTGTCTATCGGACTTGATGAGTCTGGAATAGAGAATGTTTTTGGGTCGATTCAAGAACTAATAATATCTCATAAAAATCTTCTTAAAAAGAATAAATCAAGAATGATGGTAATATGTTTTACTGATGAGGTTGGTGATGATCAAAATAAATTAGAACCCCTTATTGTATCTGCCAAACAAACAGGTTGCATGATTTATGTTGTTGGAGTTCCATCTCCATTTGGTGTTGCAAAGAGTGAATTAAAATATGTTGATCCTGATGAAAAGTATGACCAAACAGAAAAATGGGTACAAATTCAACAAGGGCCAGAGTCTTTTGTTAAAATGACCCTCAACATGAAAAGTTTAGATATAGACAATATATTAATAGATAGTGGGTTTGGGTCATATTCATTATCAAGATTGTGTCAAAATACTGGTGGACTATACTTTGCTCTTCATCCTAATAGAAATAGTAGTCATAAAATATCTAAAAAGGATATTGATCCACTATCTTCTGGTATTCAATACTTTTTTGATCCCAACATAATGTTTAATTATAAGCCAGATTATAGATCAATAGACCAACAAACTAAAGAAATATTATCTAATAAAACAAAATTAGCTCTTATAAATGCTTGTAGAATTGAAGATGGGATAAATATCTCTGGTAATCAAGTTTTGAAATTTGATGCTAGAACCATAGAATCTTTCTTAAAGTCTTTAAATAAGGCTCAACAATTTTCTGCTAAACTAGACCCTAAAATAGCTCAGGTATTTTCTATTCTTCAAAACGGAGAAGCGACTAGGGGTTCGGTAAAAGAAAAGGTGTGGGGGGCGAGTTTTGATCTTGCTATGGGGCGAATTTATGCTGCTAAATGTAGAAATGAATCATACAATCTTTTATTAGCAGAAGCTAAGTTGGGAATGAAAACAGAGAGACAGGAGTCTAATCAGTGGGAACTGGTACATACTGAAGAGTCGATAAAAGGAAATAGCTCGGTGGAGAAATCTTTTAAATTAGCTAAAATGTATCTAAACAGAGTAGTCAGCGAAAATCCTGGAACCCCTTGGGCATTAGTAGCTAGCGAGGAATTGAAAACTCCTATGGGATATAAGTGGATGGAAGGATATTTAGAACCAGATATAATGAAGATGAATGATAATGGTAACAATATCCCGAAACCTCCAAAAGATGATGAAAAAAAGATGTTATCTCCCAAACTACAGAGAAATGTTAGTAAGATTTGACTTAATATTAATACAGAAGACGGTGTAATCTATACTGGCTTAATTATAAGGAGTCTATTTGTGAGCCGACTATTACTATCTATAATCTTTTGTTCAATAATTTCATCAGTATCTGCTGGAACAATACGGTCAGACACACCGGATTCTAAATATCTGGAATATGGTAAAAAATATATCTCTATAGTTCAATTAAATGGCTATTTAAAGGTTGTTCAAAATTCTACCACCTCAGTATTTGAGACTATAGATAAGGTTGAAACGATAGCTTCTGGATCAGCAGTAATAATAGACCCTCATTGGATAGTAACAGCAGCCCATGTTGTATCAGGATCAACCGATCATTTTTTTTATGTGGGATCTAAAAAATATGTTATTGATGATATTATTATGCATCCTTCTTATGATCCAAATAGTAAAATGACTTTTGCAGATATATGTTTATGTTATGTTAATGAGAATATAGATATTTCTTTTTATCCTCTTTTATATGATAAGGATGATGAGGTGGGAAAATTATGTGGTATCTGTGGATATGGTTCTAGTGGGCCAGCATCTATGGGAGCTATAAAATATGATGATAAAAAAAGAGCAGGGAGCAACAAGGTTTCTTTGATGACAGATGATATTTTGTTCTGTGATATGAGTCGCAGGAACCCTACAGAGCTTGAGTTTTTAATTTCTCATGGTGATAGTGGGGGTGGTTTATTTATAAATGGGAAATTGGCTGGAATACACTCTTTTGTCTCTGCATCAGATAAAAAAGCAGACTCCAGTTATGGAGATCAGAGTGGACATACTAGAATTTCTACATACAAGCAATGGATTGAATTTATAATAAGGAAATCAGATAAGATTAAAGAGGTCAAAAAGTTATATTAAAATTAAACATACGGGATGCATAATACTAACTTTTAAAATTATGTCCGTCAAGTTTCACAAAATCTTATTTGAAAATCTTATTTCCCACTTGACACGTACGATTGCCGAAGTATAATATCAGTAATAGAATGGAGATGACTTGATGATGAGAGAGATAGACGATGAAGACAGAAAATCTGAGAGAAGAGCAAATATGCAGAAAAATTTTCTAGATAAAAAAAATTATCCAGATAGTATCTCAAAAGATTTAAAAAAAGAAGTAAAAAAGAAAAAACAAGAAATACAAAATGATTCATCTCAACAAGAGATAGACTATTGGAAAGATTACTATAGATGAAATTTTTAGAAGAAATTGTTAATGGTGAATCTTTTCTGTTTAACGAAACAATGTTTATCCTTACGTCGGACTTTAAAATTAAAAATAAAGAAACACAGAGGCTTGGTATAAATTTAAAGGATGGGAATCCAAGATGGATCGGCTCTAATGAAATGGTAGACTCTATTCAAATATATACTCTAGACAAAGAAAATAATATATTGGCTATTAGAGAAATTGGCAAGACTTCTGAAGACAATGTTTAATTTTTAGAACAATTTATACAATGAACATACAAAGAATCACGACATTTATAAAATCTTTATTTTTTCACATAAATAGAGGATTACCAAAAGCTAATCAAAAACAAATAGAAGAAAGATATAAGATTTGTTCGTCTTGTGAGTATGTTTCTAAAGATATGTCTCAATGTTTACAGTGTGGATGTAATATTAGTACTAAAAAAATATTTTTAAATAAATTAGCTTGGGCTGATCAAAAGTGTCCTGTAGATAAATGGTCTGAGGTATAAAAGAACAATGAACATATATCATAAACAAAAAAAATATATTCAGAATCATCCTGTTTCTACGGATATATTTTCTGAGATAAAAGCTAAAAATAATCTAAAAAACAGCAATCATATTATTATTATTCCCAATGTTTGCAGCAAGAATATAAATTTATCGTGCCGATTCTCTAGAGAGCTATATAAGGTATTTCCGATAGCAGAAGCTGATGCCTCTGTTAATTTTACTAATAAGCTGGGTACGGTTAGCTTTATTGAATCTCAAATTAACCCCGCTAGCAAATCAAAAATAATAGTAGCAAATATGTTGTGTCAATCAGATAATGCTAAAAATTCTAGGAGTATACATTATGGAGCATTAGTTAAGTGTATGTATAGTATTAAATATTATGCAGAAGACCTATATAAGAATTATCCAGATTTTAAAGTAGAGATACATTCTGCAAAGATAGGAGTAGGTGTTCAAGGAGCAAACTGGAATTTTATAAATGATCTAATGTTAGACATATGGCCCGAGATTAAAATACAAATTTACCAACAGGACAATACAATTCAATGCTAGAAGATTTTATAATGTATACTCTTATTATTCTCACAATATTTTTTGGTTGCTTACAAGGATCTAGCAATATGAAAAAAGCACAAAAAGAAAATATAGGCAAGACACCCCCATCTAACTTTATAGATTTTTTACTAAATAATAGATCAAAATAGTGAATATTTAAAAATGAATAGGTTAAAAAATCAAAGGGTTTATCTTGCTGGGCCAATGGATAGGTGTCCAGACAATGGTAAAACATGGAGAGATAACATCACTCCTTTCTTGATAGAAATGGGATCTATAGTTTTAAATCCAATATCAAAACCTATAAATATAGCCAAAGAAGATATAGGATCAAGAGAATATAAAAAGGGTTTAAAAGATCTTAAAAACTATGATGGTCTTGCTACATTTATGAAAGAGATCAGGAATGTTGATTTGAGAATGGTAGATATTAGTGATTTTATAATAGCAAATATTGATCTAGATATATATCCTTGTGGAACTATGGAAGAGATTTTTCTGGCAAACAGAGAAAAAAAACCAATCATACTACACATGAAACAAGGAAAAGAAAATACTCCAGACTGGCTTTTTGGAGCGATCCCCCACCAATTAATATTTTCTTCTTGGGAAGAGATACGGGGCTATCTTAATCATATAAATATTAGCAGTAGTATAGATTCTTATAAAAGATGGTATTTTTTTGATATGGAAACAATAAAAAAAGAGTAAATGTGCAAAAAATAATAAATGAATTAAAATTAGATTTCGATGATGTTCTTATTAAGCCTAGAAGGTCTACTCTTTCAAGTCGATCAGAAGTTAGTTTAATCAGAGATTTTAAGTTCCTATATTCTCCAAGATCATTATCTTGCGTTCCTATAATGGTAGCCAATATGGATACTACTGGAACAATGGATATGGCAGATAAAATGATAGAGCATAACTGTATTACATGTCTCCATAAACACTACAGCCCTGAAGATGTCATATCCTATTTTACTTCCAGAAAAGACAAGTCAGATCTAGTATTTTATTCAACAGGAGTATCTCATTCAGATATTCAAAAACTTACCGCTATAATGAATGGCCTAAAAATTAATGGTCTAAAAACTAACAATATTTCCTTACCAAATATTTGTATAGATGTTGCTAATGGCTACCATGAAAAATTTGTTAAAAACATCAGACATATTAGAGACTTATATCCAGAGATAATTATTATGGCTGGAAATGTTGTTACCCCAGAAATGGTTGAAGAATTAATTATTCATGGAAAAGTAGATATAGTTAAAGTCGGGATAGGCTCAGGGTCTGTTTGTACCACCAGATTAAAAACAGGTGTAGGATATCCCCAACTATCAGCAGTAATTGAGTGTAGCGATGCTGCACATGGCTTGGGAGGGCATCTGTGTTCTGATGGTGGATGTAAAAACCCTGGAGATTTTTCTAAAGCCTTTGGAGCTAATGCTGACTTTGTTATGTCTGGGAGTATGTTCGCTGGGTGTGAAGAGTGCGAAGGAGAATGGAAGTATGAATATCTAGCAAATATTTCTGGTGTTCCTTTTTGGCAACCTATGTCCCCACACAACATGACAGATTCTCATGCTCAAACAACAACAAGAAAAACCCACCTAGAATTTTATGGCATGTCATCCAAGAAAGCTATGACAAAACATAGCAATGGAGTAGCTAAATATAAAACAGACGAAGGTAAGTGTGTTACTATTCCATACAAGGGACTAGCATCAGAAACCATACAAGATATTTTAGGAGGATTAAGAAGTTCTGGAACATATATTGGAGCATCTAAAATAAAAGATTTTGGTAAAAAGACAATATTTATACAGGTTACAAGTACTCATAATAGAATATATCCAAGTTAAATAAATAGAAAAAGGAATAAAATATGAATAAGTTGAATATGGTTTGTCCATTAGGTGGCACTGGATATGGAATAGCTTCTTTAAATATTCTTAAAGAATTAACTAAGCTATGTGATATATCTCTATTCCCTCTTGGTTCCCCAGCTGTTGACAATCAAGAAGACGCTACTCTGATACAAAAAATATATGAAAATCAATCTGAGTTTGATATAAATGCTCCATGTCTTAAAATATGGCATCAGTTTGATTTGGCATCTACTGTGGGAAAGGTGAAAAGCGTTGCATTTCCATTTTTTGAACTTGACTCTTTCACGAAGCAAGAGATCGCTCACTTATCTAGTGTTGATGAATTGATAGTATCTTCTAGTTGGGCTAAAAAAATAATAGAAAAAAATAAGATAGAAGTTAAAACATCTGTATGTCAACTAGGAGTAGACAGAAAAATATTTACAGGAGTATCTCCAGTTAAAGAAAATGAAGAAGAAGACACCAATAAACCATATGTGTTTTTAAATGTTGGCAAATGGGAAAAAAGAAAGGGTCACGATATTCTTATAGATGCTTTTTCTATGGCTTTTGAAGAAACAGATAATGTTGAATTGTGGCTTGTACCCTTTAATCCATTTCTAACAGAAGAAGAAAAAAAATCATGGCATGATTATGCTTATCAATCTAAATTAGCTGCTAGCAATAAGGTTAAAATTTTTAATAGATTGCCTAACCATACAGCAGTAGCAGAAGTTATGTCTTATAGCGACTGTGGAATATTTCCATCTCGCGGAGAAGGATGGAATTTAGAAGCTCTTGAAATGATGGCTTCTAATAAGCCCGTGATTATAACTAATTATTCTAGTCACACAGAATTCTGTAATCCAGAGAATGCTTTTCTTATAGAGATAGAAAAAACAGAAAAAGCAATGGATAATAAATGGTTCAATGGACAAGGAGATTGGGCAACCATTGGAGAGAAGGAGATGGATCAAATGATAGGTCTTATGAGAAAAGTTTATACAGAGAATATAAAAGGAAATAGTGAGGGGATAAAAACAGCAGATCTTCTATCTTGGGAGAATGCTGCTAAAAAAATAAATAAGATAATATTTTAATAAGGCCTTGACATATTTCCATTTTCTGCAATAATAGGGTCTGTTCTTCTCATAAAGAAACTCATGTTTTGAGATGTTATGTCCGATGGATATAATATGTTTTCGCAACCAAACTTTAAGGATACAAAAGAAATGATTAACGAACAAGAGGGCATCAAAGACTATATAGAAATTGCTAAAAAAATGATATCAAAATTTACTAGTTGTTACTATAGATCTTTATCTAATGATATGTTGTCTAATGAAGATGTGATTTCAGATGTTGCGTGTGCTATTATGATGGCAGATTGGAAATTTGACAAAGATAGGATAGGGAAAAAAGGAGGAAAAAAAGACATATATTCTTACAGAAACCAATGTGGATTATGGGCAATTAAAACATATGTTACCAAAAGATATAAAAATTCTAAAAAACTATCTTCCTATATTTCTTCGTTAGAGAACAATAAAAAGCATAAAGAATCAGATAATCCAATAGATATTATTATAAAAAAAGAAGATTCTGAGATAAAGAAGAATGGGATAAGAGAGATATTGTCATCAGATATGTTATCAGAAAAACAAAAGAAACATGTGTATATGTATTACATAGAGAAAAAGACATTATCTGTTATTGGATCTGAAGTCAACCTCACAAGAGAGGCTATTAGACAGAGTATTTCTAAGGCCCTAGTCAAGATTAAAAAATATTCTTTATGAAAACTAAAATAAATTTAATTATTTCTACGCTAGATCAATCTGAATTAGAAGGAAGAGTAGTTACGAAGATTTTATCTTTAGAAAAACAAAATCTAGTCCTTCCATATTGTTTATTAGAAGAAAATAATAAAGATAAAACTTTAAAAGAAATTTATTATAATCTATTTTCTCTATATATATTAGAAATAAATCCTAAGTGGATAGAAATAAGATTGCTAGATATAGAAAAAGACTTCGAAACAAACACGATAGATGTTTACTATGTCTGTAGTATTCCTATAGAATCGAGACTAAAAAATGCTTATTTCATTAACAACAATCAAACGCTGGTTTCTCACATTATTCAAAAAGCGTCAAGGTACTCTTGAAAATGAAGAAATAGAGATAGAAGGAAATTTTAAAAAACAAGCAAGCGTTCGTTTTGACCTATTTCCTAATGGAGAGGTTAATGTTGCTTTTTTTTGGCCTGATTTTCTTCCCCACAATGATGGTGTAAT
>Ga0209596_1001613_pt1 | contig 19300 bp, 30 predicted proteins | sample M_130807_MF_Meta_FD_187314 | JGI IMG/M metagenome (GOLD analysis project Ga0209596, IMG submission 187314) | Freshwater microbial communities from Lake Montjoie, Canada to study carbon cycling - M_130807_MF_MetaG (SPAdes) (version 2) | ecosystem: Environmental > Aquatic > Freshwater > Lake...
CTCACTATCTAAGGTTATTTTCTCATCGGAAAACAACATAAAGTGGTGAATTAAAATCTTTGCAGCTTCTTTCAAAGCATCTTTTGGATGAATAGAACCATTAGTAGTGATTTCCATAACCAACTTCTCATAATCCGTTTTTTGCTCTACACGAAAGTTTTCAATCGCGTAATTAACGTTTTTAATCGGAGTAAAAATAGAATCAATAAAAATAGTTCCAAATGGAACACCTTGAATTTTATTTTCTTCAGCAGGAACATATCCTCTACCTTTGATAATGGTTAATTCCATTTCAAATTTAACAGATGGTTCCATGTTACAAATTACTAATTCAGGATTTAAAACCTGAAAAGCAGATGTGAATTTACCTAAATCTCCAGCCGTTAATTGATTTTGACCAGTAACAGAAACAATTACAGTTTCATTATCAGTTCCATCAATTTGTTGTTTGAAACAAACTTGCTTTAAATTAAGTACAATTTCTGTAATATCTTCTACCACACCTTTTAAAGTAGTAAACTCATGATCTGCCCCTTCAATACGAATGGAAGATATTGCGAATCCTTCTAAGGAAGATAATAATATTCGACGTAATGCATTACCTACAGTGATACCATAACCAGGCTCCAAAGGACGGAATTCAAATTGTCCTTTATGCTCATCTGATTGAATCATGATAACCTTGTCAGGCTTTTGGAAGTCTAAAATAGCCATGTTAATTCTTTAATTATTATTTAGAATATAATTCGACAATTAATTGTTCTTTGATGTTTTCAGGAATCATTTCACGTGCAGGTGTAGCTAAAAATCTTCCAGCTAACTCTGAATTGTTCCAATCTAACCAATCATATTTCTTACTAGAAGAAGCTAATGAAGAAGTGATTGCTTCTAATGATTTAGATTTTTCACGAACACCAATAACATCACCAATTTTAACAGTATAAGAAGGAATGTTTACAACCTCACCATTAACAGTTATATGTCTGTGAGAAACTAATTGTCTAGCACCACGACGAGAAGGAGAAATACCTAAACGGTAAACCGTATTATCTAAACGAGACTCACACAATTGTAATAAGTTCTCACCAGTAATTCCTTTCATACGAGAAGCTTTCTCAAACAAGTTAGAGAATTGACGTTCCAAAATACCATATGTGTATTTTGCTTTTTGCTTTTCCGCTAATTGAATTGCGTACTCAGATTTTTTTCCTCCTCTTCTTTTATTTGGACCATGTTGTCCTGGACCATAAGCTCTTTTATCTAAAGCTTTATCTGGTCCGAAGATAGGTTCATTAAATCGTCGAGCTATTTTCGACTTTGGACCTGTGTATCTTGCCATTTTTATTTAATTTAAAAAGAGAGAGTGTGAATTAAGGCTTTCCTTCGACACTCTATTTTCTCTTTTGGTTTATACTATACTCTTCTACGTTTAGGAGGGCGACACCCATTATGTGGTAATGGAGTAATATCAACTATTTCTACAACTTCAATTCCAGAATTATGAATTGAACGAATTGCAGACTCACGTCCTCCACCTGGTCCTTTTACGAAAACCTTAACTTTACGTAATCCGAAGTCAAATGCTTCTTTGGAACAATCTTCAGCAGCCATTTGCGCAGCATAAGGCGTGTTTTTCTTTGATCCTCTGAATCCCATTTTACCAGCCGATGACCAAGATATAACTTGACCAGCGTTGTTAGTCAAAGAAATAATAACATTGTTGAAGGTAGCTTGAATATGCGCTTCACCCATTGCCTCTACTTTGACGTTTTTCTTCTTCTTTTTATCAGCTTTTGCCATACTATTTATTATTTAGTCGCTTTTTTCTTGTTCGCAACTGTTTTTCTTTTACCTTTTCTTGTACGAGAGTTGTTCTTTGTACGTTGACCTCTTAATGGTAAACCAGCTCTGTGACGAATACCACGATTACACCCAATATCCATTAAACGTTTTATGTTTAATTGAACTTCAGAACGTAACTGTCCTTCTACTTTAAACTCGTTAATAGACTCACGAATCAAACCTATTTGATCGTCATTCCAATCTTGAACTTTGATATTTTCATCAATACCATTTTTATCCAAAACTTTCTTAGCCGTGCTACGACCAATACCATAGATGTAAGTCAATCCAATTACACCTCTTTTTTTCTTTGGTAAATCTATACCTGCTATACGTGCCATATACCTACTAAATTATCCTTGTCTTTGTTTAAGTTTAGGATTTTTTTTATTAATCACATAAACTCTACCTTTTCTCTTAACGATCTTGCAGTCTGCAGAACGTTTTTTTACTGAAGCTCTAACTTTCATTTTTTTCTAATTTAAGGAGAAAATCCTATTTATATCTAAATGAGATACGACCTTTTGATAAATCATAAGGTGACATCTCAACCTTTACTCTATCCCCTGGAAGAATCTTAATGTAAAACATTCTCATCTTTCCAGAAATGTGTGCGGTGATAACATGACCATTCTCTAACTCAACACGAAACATTGCGTTTGAAAGTGCCTCAATAATTACACCATCTTGTTCAATCGAATTTTGCTTTGCCATAATTAATAAGATGCTATTTCATTTGTTTGTCTTCCACGAACTCTAGAACCTTCCATTAAACCATCCATGTGACGATTCAATAAATAAGTTTCGATTTGTTGAAGTGTATCCAAAACAACACCAACCATAATTAACAAAGAAGTCCCACCAAAAAACATCTCAAATCCAGAAGTAATACCAGCTGCATGAGCAATAGATGGTAAAATTGCTATCAATGCTAAGAAAATTGAACCAGGTAAAGTAATACGAGAAACCAAAGTATCAATATAATCAGCTGTTTCATCACCAGGTTTAACTCCAGGGATAAAACCTCCGCTTCGTTTCATATCATCTGCCATTTTACGAGGATTAATCATAATCGCTGTATAAAAGAAAGTAAATACAATAATCAACAATGCTAATAAACCATTGTATGAAAATCCATATACATCTCCTAAATTACGTTGAATAAAATTAGTTGATCCCTCTGCACTAGCTTTTGAAAAAATCATAACCGGAATAGTCATTATTGCTTGAGCAAAGATAATCGGCATTACACCACTTGCATTAACTTTAATCGGTAAATAACTACGAGCAGCTTCAGAATCTACACCACGAGAACCAACGATTCTTTTTGCTGTACTCATTGGAATTTTACGAACACCCTGAACAATTAAGATAGTGCCTAAAACGATCAACATAAATGCAACCAATTCTAAAACAATCATAATCAAGTTATCCTTATTAAATCCAATTTCTGCAAATAATGCTTGTGGGAAACGGGAAAGAATACCAACAGTAATTAATAATGAAATTCCATTACCAATTCCTTTGTCAGTAATTCGCTCACCTAACCATACTGCGAACATAGAACCTGCAACTAAAACAATTGTAGATTGTATCCACCACATTGAACCAGCATCTAAAGGTAAAGCACCTTTGTTACCAATCCACATTGTTAAATATGTAGGAGCTTGAAGAGCACAAATTATAATCGTAAGAATACGCGTATAATTATTGATTCTCTTTTTACCAGATTCTCCTTCATTTTGCATTTTTTGCACGGCAGGAACTGCCATACCCAACAATTGCATAATGATAGAAGCACTAATATAAGGCATAATCCCTAAAGCCATAATTGAAGCATTAGAAAACCCACCTCCAGAGAAAAGAGACAATAAAGACTCAAGTGCATTCGAATCACCTTTAGCATTAGCCGCAGCTAACGCATCATAATTAACACCTGGTAAGATGATAAAAGAACCAACTCTATATACAAGAATTATAGAAAGAGTTAATAAAATCCTCTTTCTCAATTCTTCTACTTTCCAGATATTTTTAATATTCTGTATAAACTTCTTCATTATAATAAAATAAAGGCAAAGGTAATTAGATTTCTGAACAATTACCACCTTGTTCTTCAATAACTGCTTTTGCAGTATCAGAAAACTTATGTGCACTTACACTTATTTTAGATTTTAATTCACCTCGACCTAATACTTTTACTAAGTCGTTACGCGAAATAAGACCATGTGTACGTAATACATCAGGAGTAATTTCAGTTACATTTTTACGTTCAATCAAAGACTGAATAATGTCTAAATTAATAGCCTTATATTCTACTCTGTTTATATTTTTAAATCCAAATTTAGGAACACGTCTTTGAAGAGGCATTTGCCCACCTTCAAAACCGATTTTCGTACTATATCCAGATCTTGATTTTGCTCCTTTGTGTCCACGTGTAGAAGTTCCACCATGCCCTGATCCTTGACCACGAGCAATACGTTTTGTCTTCTTTACAGAACCTTTTGCAGGAGTTAAATTATGTAAATTCATATTAATTCGATTTAAAGATTTTACTCAACAACTTCCAAAAGATGTTGTACTTTTTTAACCATACCTAATATCTGAGGTGTAGCTTCGTGTTCAATTACCTGATTCATTTTTTTTAATCCTAAAGCTTGCATAGTAGCTTTTTGAATAGCAGGACGTTTAATCGAACTTCTTACTTGCTTAATTTTAATTGTAGCCATGATTGAAATATTAACCGTTAAACACTTTATCCAAACTAATACCACGTTGTCTAGCAACTGTAACAGCATCTCTCATTTGAGATAACGCATCCATAGTTGCTTTAATAACGTTATGAGGATTTGATGAACCCTGAGATTTAGCAAGTACATTATGTACTCCTACACTCTCTAAAACTGCACGCATAGCACCACCCGCGATAACACCTGTACCAGGAGTAGCTGGTTTAAGTAGAACCTGTGCTCCACCGAATTTGCCTTTTTGTGCATGAGGAACTGTTCCTTTTAAAATTGGAACACGTATCAAGTTCTTTTTTGCATCGTCAATTCCTTTAGTAATCGCTTCAGTAACCTCTTTAGCTTTTCCTAATCCATGACCAACGATTCCGTTTTCGTCACCTACTACAACAATAGCAGAAAAACTAAAAGTACGTCCACCTTTTGTAACCTTGGTCACACGGTTAATAGCAACTAATTTGTCTTTCAACTCAGTTTCTGTAGATTTTACTCTATTTAAATTTAATGTCGCCATCGTTTAAAATTTAAGTCCGCCTTCTCTTGCAGAGTCAGCTAATGATTTAACTCTTCCATGATACAAATAACCATTTCTATCAAAAACTACTTTTTCGATACCAGCTTTAATTGCTTTAGCAGCAACTTCTTTACCAACTAATGCAGCTTGTTCAACTTTCGTTAATTTATCCGCTGCAGCGTTTTTATAAGAGCTAGATGCTACCAAAGTAACACCATTCGTATCGTCAATCAATTGAGCGTAAATCTGCTTGTTAGAGCGGAATACAGTCAAACGAGGCAATTGAGCAGTACCAGAAACTTTCTTTCTGATTCTTCTTTTAATCTTAGCTCTTCTATTTATTTTACTAAATGCCATGATATTTTAAATTATTTTTTACCTGCAGCTTTACCAGCTTTTCTTCTAATTACTTCACCAACAAATTTGATACCTTTACCTTTGTAAGGCTCTGGTTTACGAAGGGAACGAATTTTGGCAGCAACTTGTCCTACTAATTGTTTATCGTGAGACTCTAAAGTTACAACTGGAGCTTTACCCTTTAGGGTTTCTGCAGATACCTTAATTTCAGAAGGAACTTCCAAAATAATCGCATGTGAATAACCCAATGACAACTCTAAAGTTTGACCTATAGCAGTTGCACGGTAACCTACACCGATTACTTCCATTTGCTTCTTGTACCCTTGCGATACACCTGTAATCATATTGTTAACTAAAGCACGGTATAAACCATGTTTAGCTCTATGATTAGGAGCATCAGATTCGCGGTTAAAAGTGATTACGTTGTCCTCAATGATAAGTGTAACGCAAGAATCAATTTCTTGTGTTAAAATACCTTTTGAACCTTTAACAGAAACAACGTTTCCATTAAGTTTTACTTCTACTCCACTCGGGATCGTAATTGGATTTTTACCTATCCTTGACATTTTACTAATTAAATTTAATTAATATACATAGCAGAGAACTTCTCCACCAACGTTGTTTTTTCTAGCTTCTTTATCAGTTATTACACCTTTGGAAGTAGATACGATTGCAATACCTAAACCGTTTAATACACGTGGCATTTCAGAAGAACCGCTATATTTTCTTAATCCCGGACGTGAAGCACGAACAAGTTTAGTAATAGCAGGTACTTTCGTAGACTGATTGTATTTAAGTGCAATTTTAATAACACCTTGTTTCTCGTTATCTTCGAATTTAAAGTTTGTAATGTAACCTTGATCGAAAAGGATTTGAGTCATAGCTCTCTTTACATTAGAGCCAGGGATCTCAACCATTTTCAAATTAGCACTACTAGCATTTCTAATTCGAGTCAAGAAATCTGCAATAGGATCTGTATTCATTTTTTACCTAATTAAGATTTTACCAACTTGATTTTTTAATTCCAGGGATTTTACCAGCAAGTGCCATCTCACGGAAAGTTACCCTTGAGATACCAAATTGGCGCATATAACCTCTAGGACGTCCAGTCAAACCACAACGGTTGTGTAAACGTACTTTAGCACCATTAGCTGATAATTTTTGAATTGCTAACATAGCATCCCATTTTGCATTTTGTACAGCTTCATCTGTACTTGAAGATTTAATGATAGACGTCAAAGCTGCTCTTTTAGAAACATCTCTAGCTACCATACGTTCTCTTTTGCGCTCACGCGCTTTCATTGATTCCTTAGCCATCTTACTTATTTTTTAATAAATGGAAAACCAAAAGCATCTAACAAAGCTTTTCCTTCTTCATCACTATCTGCTGTTGTAACAAAGGTAATATCCATACCCATCATACGACTTACTTTGTCGATATCAATTTCAGGAAAAATGATATGTTCTTTAATCCCTAAGTTGTAGTTACCTCTTCCGTCAAATCCTTTAGGATTAATCCCTCTAAAGTCTCTTGTACGAGGTAAAGCAACAGAGATAAAACGATCTAAGAAATCGAACATTTTATCACCACGCAAAGTAACTTTTGTACCAACTGGCATTCCTTTACGTAACTTAAAATTAGAGATGTCTTTTTTAGAAATTGTAGCAACTGCTTTTTGACCAGCAATTCTAGACAATTCAGCAACAGCATTATCTACTAATTTTTTATCAGCTACTGCATCACCAACTCCTTGGCTTAATACAATTTTAGATAATTTAGGCACACGCATAACGGTTTTGTACCCAAATTTTTCAGTAAGTGCAGGAATAATTTCCTGTGCATACTTTTCCTTTAGTCTCGGTGTATAACTCATTACTTAATTTCCTCCCCTGACTTTTTAGAATGACGAACTAATTTACCTGCGGTGTTCTCTTTACGTGTAACTCTTGAAGCAACACCATTGTGAACAACCATAAGATTGGAAATATGAATTCCACTCTCTTTTTCAACAATGCCTCCTTGAGGATTTGAAGCACTTGGCTTAGCATGACGCTTAACCATATTCAAACCTTCAACTGCAGCACGGCTTTTCTTTTTGTCGATAACAAGAATTTTTCCTTCTTGTCCACGAGAGTCACCGCTAAGTACCTTAACTGTGTCTCCAACTTTAATGTGTAATTTCTTTTGCATAACTTCCACAATTTTAAAGTACTTCAGGAGCAAGCGAAACAATTTTCATAAAATTGTTTTCACGAAGCTCACGTGCTACTGGTCCGAAAATTCGAGTACCTCTCATTTCACCTGCTTGATTAAGAATAACCACAGCATTGTCGTCAAATCGAATGTAGGAGCCATCAGCTCTACGTACTTCTTTTTTAGTTCTTACTATAACTGCCTTGGCTACCTGACCTTTTTTTACGGCACCAGAGGGCGTTGCGCTCTTTACAGCAACTACGATTTTATCTCCAACTGAAGCATAACGACGTTTAGTACCGCCTAAAACGCGGATACATAATACCTCTTTAGCTCCCGAGTTATCGGCTACTGAAAGTCTTGATTCCTGTTGTATCATTATTAATGATTATTTAGCTCTTTCAACAATATCTACTAATCTCCAATTCTTGTTCTTTGACAAGGGTCTTGTTTCCATGATTCTAACTGTATCGCCTTCGTTACAGTCGTTATTTTCATCATGGGCTACAAATTTAGTAGTTTTTTTTACGAACTTACCATACTTTGGGTGTTTTACTTTTCTTTCTACAGAAACAACGATAGATTTTTCCATCTTATCGCTAGTAACAACACCTACTCTTTCTTTTCTTAAATTACGCTTTTCTTCCATTACTAAGCAAATTTCAAATTAAACAAGCCTAAGCTTGAATTAAACGTTTACCCAATTCTGTTTTCAGACGCGCAACTGTTTTTCTTGTTGCACGGATTTGTAACGGATTTTCTATTGGAGTTACAGTGTGAGATACTTTCATCTTCATCAATTTCTCTTCTAGAGTCTCGATACGACCTCTTAAGTCTGCATCTGATAACTTGGTGATTTCTTGTTGTTTCATATCTTAATTATTTACCAGGTACAACATAATCATTACGAACTATAAACTTACATTTAACTGGAAGTTTCTGTGCTGCTAAGCGCAATGCTTCTTTAGCAGTTTCGTAAGGTACACCGTCTGCTTCAAATAAGATACGTCCTGGTTTAACAACTGCTACCCAGTGACTTGGTGCTCCTTTACCTTTACCCATCCTTACCTCTGCAGGCTTAGAAGTTACAGGTTTATCAGGGAAGATTCTAATCCAAACCTGACCCTCTCTTTTCATGTAACGTGTTACAGCGATACGAGAAGCTTCAATTTGTCTAGAAGTTATCCATGCAGGTTCCAATGTTTTAAGTCCAAAAGACCCAAAAGCAATGGTGCTACCTCTTTGAGCTTCACCACGATTTCTTCCTTTTTGTACTCTCCTAAATTTGGTTCTTTTTGGTTGTAACATCTTTAATAATGTATTAAATCAATTATTTTTTCTTTCTTTTTGGAGCAGCCTTACGGTTGTTCGGAGCTTGTGATGTAGCACCACCTTTAGAACCTGCAGCAGACATTCCTACGTTAGGAGATAAATCTCTTTTACCGTAAACTTCACCTTTGCAGATCCAAACTTTAATTCCAATACGTCCATAAGTCGTATGCGCTTCACTAACAGAGTAATCAATATCAGCTCTGAACGTATGTAACGGAGTACGTCCATCTTTGTACATCTCGTTACGTGCCATTTCAGCACCATTGAGACGACCAGATATTTTAACTTTGATACCTTCAGCACCCATTCTCATCGTTGAACCAATAGCCATCTTGATTGCACGACGGAAAGAGATACGCGCTTCGATTTGACGAGCAATTCCATCAGCAACTAAACGAGCATCCAATTCTGGACGTTTAACCTCGAAAATATTGATTTGAATTTCCTTTTTCGTCAATTTTTTTAACTCTTCTTTCAGTTTATCAACTTCTTGACCACCTTTACCAATAATTACACCTGGACGTGCAGTATTAATAGTAACAGTAACAAGTTTCAAAGTTCTCTCAATGATAATTTTAGAAAGACTAGCTCTTGATAAACGTGTAAACAAATATTTACGGATTTTATCATCTTCAATGATTTTGTCCTTATAGTCATTTCCACCATACCAATTAGATTCCCATCCGTGGATGAAACCTAATCTATTTCCAATTGGATTTGTTTTTTGTCCCATGTTCTATTACTTATTTAGCACCATCAACAATGATGGTAACGTGGTTCGATCTTTTTCTAATTCTATGAGCTCTACCTTGAGGAGCAGTTTGAATACGTTTCATCATTGCAGCACTATCAACTTGGATAGAAGTTACAACTAATTTTTCATCTTCAATACTTTTTCCTTCATTTTTTTGTTCCCAATTAGAAATTGCAGAACGCAATAACTTCTCAAGACTTTTAGAAGCAAATTTAGAATTATGTTGCAAAATATTTAGAGCTTTATTTACTTCAACTCCCCTTACAAGATCTGCAACTAATCTCATCTTTCTTGGAGCAATCGGAGAAGCTTTCAAACTTGCAATTGCAGTTGTAGCTTTCTCTTCTTTTAACTTCTCAGCTCTTATTCTTTTTCTAGCGCCCATGTCACTACTAATTTTAAAAACTATCTTTTCTTATTTTTCTTATCAGCACCATGTCCACGGAAGTTACGCGTTGGAGAAAATTCTCCTAACTTGTGACCTACCATGTTCTCTGTTGCGAAAACAGGAATAAACTTATTCCCATTGTGTACAGCTATAGTTAACCCAACAAAATCTGGGGTAATTGTAGAAGCTCTTGACCAAGTCTTGATCACTGCTTTGCTGTTTGAAGCTTGTGCTTCTTCCACTCGTTTAAACAATTTATAATGTACGAATGGTGGTTTTTTCAACGATCTACTCATAACTTATTATTTCTTACTTTTCGAGATGATATATTTATCTGAATATTTGGTTTTAGAACGTGTTTTGAATCCTTTTGCAAGAACACCATTACGAGATCTAGGGTGACCTCCGGAATTTCTTCCTTCACCACCTCCCATAGGGTGATCCACTGGATTCATAACAACACCACGAACACGAGGTCTTCTACCTAACCATCTTGAACGTCCAGCTTTACCTGAAACAACTAAGCTATGCTCAGAATTAGAAACAGAACCAATAGTAGCTAAACAAGTAATCAAAATCATTCTAGTTTCACCAGAAGGAAGTTTGATAATTGCAAAACGACCATCACGAGCGTTCAACTGCGCATAAGTACCAGCTCCACGAGCAATAGCACCACCTTTACCTGGTTGTAATTCGATGTTATGGATTACAGTTCCTAGAGGAACATCAGCCAAAAACATTGCATTACCCACGTTAGGTGTAGCAGATTTACCAGCAACAACAGAATCACCAACTTTCAATCCTTCAGGTGCGATAATATATCTTTTTTCACCATCAGCATAGAACAACAAAGCTATACGAGCTGTACGATTTGGATCGTACTCAATAGTTTTGACAGTTGCAGGGATATCCTGTTTGTCCCTTTTAAAATCAATGATACGGTATTTTTGTTTGTGACCACCTCCAATGTATCTCATGGTCATTCTACCGTCATTGTTACGACCACCAGTTTTACTCTTTTTCGTTACTAATGACTTTTCTGGTACATTGGTAGTTACTTCAGTGTAAGTACTGTTGATCTTGTGTCTTTGCCCTGGAGTTGTAGGCTTGAATTTTTTAAGACCCATTTCTTTTTGTTAAATGTTATTATACAAGTCAATCGTCTCTCCATCTGCAACAGTAACAATTGCCTTTTTCCAAGGATTGTTAGGTTGCACAACGATACCTTTGTTAGTTTGCTTAACAGAGGATTTCCCACCGCCATAGGTTTGTGTACGAACTTCAGTTACGTGAACTCCATACATTTTTTCGACAGCTTTTTTTATTTCAATTTTGTTAGCACTTTTTTCTACTTCAAAAGAGAAACGGTTACGAGTTTCCATCGCAAGCGTTGCTTTTTCAGTAATAAGTGGCTTTCTAATAATTCTATTCATCACTAAATTAGTTTAGAATGTTTTCGATAACTTCAATGGAACTAGCAGCCATTACTACTTTTTTAGCATTCAATACATCAAATGTATTTACAGAATCAGCAGTAACAACTTTCACTCTTTTTAAATTACGAGAAGACAAATATACGTTATCATTTTGTGAACCCAAAATGAAAAGAACTTTATCATTCGTTAATTCAAGATTATTAATCAGTGAAATAAACCCTTTTGTTTTAATTGTATCAAAATTTACATCTTCTAATACGATTAATGAATCAGATTTTGCTTTGTAAGCGAACGCAGATTTACGAGCTAAACGTTTCAATTTGATATTCAATTTGAAATGGTAGTTACGTGGGCGAGGTCCGAAAATACGACCACCACCTACAATAGTACCTGACTTGATACTACCAGCACGAGCACCACCAGTACCTTTTTGCTTTTTAATCTTACGTGTAGAACCAGCAATTTCTGCTCTTTCTTTCGCTTTGTGTGTTCCTTGACGACGGTTAGCTAAATGTTGCTTAACATCAAGATAGATAGCGTGATCATTTGGTTCAATACCAAAGATTGCATCTGAAAGTGCTACTTTTTTAGAAGTAGCTTTTCCATTTTGGTCAATTACTTTTACTTCCATTATTTCGCGATTAATACAGTTGAACCTTTAGCTCCAGGAACCGATCCCTTAACTACTATTATGTTTTTGTCAGCAAGAACTTTTAAGATAACCAAGTTCTCCATCATAACGCGCTTGTTACCCATTTGTCCAGCCATACGCATTCCTTTGAATACACGTGCAGGATAAGAACAAGCACCGATTGAACCAGGTGCACGAAGACGATTATGTTGACCATGTGTAGCTTGACCTACTCCGGCAAAATTATGTCTTCTAACAACCCCTTGAAAACCTTTACCTTTAGAAGTACCTACTACTCCTACAAATTCTCCTTCTTCAAAGATATCTACATTCACAACATCTCCAAGGTTCAAACCTTCAAAACCTTTGAACTCAACAAGCTTCGCTTTTGGAGTTGTGTTCGCTTTTTTGAAGTGACCTTTTAAAGCATTTGGAGTTCGAACTTCTTTACGTTCTCCAAATCCTAATTGTACTGCGTCGTATCCATCTCTTTCTTGTGTCTTTAACTGAGTTACTACACAAGGACCAGCTTCTATTACTGTGCATGGCGTTGCCTTACCCTCGGCACTATAGATGCTAGTCATTCCGACTTTTCTACCAATTATTCCAGGCATACTTTATTTTATTATAATTAAACTTTAATTTCTACGTCAACCCCACTAGGAAGTTCTAATCTCATTAATGCGTCTACAGTTTTTGCAGAAGAACTATAGATATCTAACAAACGTTTATAAGAACATAACTCGAATTGCTCACGAGCTTTCTTATTAACGTGTGGAGATTTTAATACAGTATAAATTCTTTTGTGCGTTGGTAATGGAATTGGTCCACTAACAATAGCGCCTGTAGCTTTAACCGTCTTAACAATTTTTTCAGCTGATTTATCAACTAAATTGTGATCGTACGATTTTAATTTAATTCTTATTTTTTGACTCATCTGTTAATCTTATTAAGCGTTTACTTTACCGTTAATTTTTGCGATTACATCTTCAGCAACGTTACGTGGTGCTTCAGCGTAATGAGAGAACTCCATACTAGATGTAGCACGTCCAGAAGTGATAGTACGTAATTGTGTTACATATCCAAACATTTCGGATAAAGGAACGTCCGCTTTAACAACTTTAGACCCAGCTCTATCATCCATACCTTTCATCATACCACGACGACGGTTTAAGTCACCTACTACGTCACCCATATTTTCTTCAGGAGTAACCACTTCTAATTTCATGATTGGCTCTAACAAGATAGGCTTACATTTTCTCAATGCTTCACGGTATGCCATTTTTGCACAAATCTCAAAAGATAAAGAATCTGAATCGACGTTATGGTAAGAACCATCTAATAATTCTACTTTCATAGAATCAACTAAATATCCAGCCAATACACCATTTTTCATAGATTCTTTGAAACCTTTCTCAACAGAAGGAATAAATTCACGAGGAATATTACCACCTTTAATAGAGTTAACAAATTCTAGACCTGTTTTCTCTTGATTTTCTTGAGGAGATATTCTAACAAGGATGTCTGCGAATTTACCACGTCCACCTGATTGTTTTTTGTATTGTTCTCTGTGCTCAATCTCAGAAGTTATTGCTTCACGGTAAGAAACCTGTGGCGCTCCTTGATTAACCTCAACTTTAAACTCTCTTTTCAAACGGTCGATGATAATCTCCAAGTGAAGTTCACCCATTCCGCTGATAATAGTTTGTCCTGTTTCTTCGTCAGTTTTAACTCGGAACGTTGGATCTTCTTCAGAAAGTTTATTTAAGCCAATCGAAAGTCTATCTGTATCTGCTTGTGTTTTTGGTTCAATCGCTAAACCAATTACTGGCTCAGGGAAATTCATAGACTCAAGAATAATTGGGTGTTTTTCATCACACAATGTATCTCCAGTACGAATATCTTTAAAACCTACAACTGCACCAATATCTCCTGCACCTAACTCATCAATTTGATTTTGTTTGTTAGCATGCATTTGGAAGATACGAGAAATACGCTCTTTGTTATCCGATCTAGTATTGAATACATAAGAACCTGCTTGTAAGTTTCCTGAATAAGCACGAATAAAACATAAACGGCCTACGAAAGGATCCGTTGCGATTTTAAATGCTAATGCAGCAAAAGGCTCGTTATAAGAAGGTTGACGAACAGTCTCTTCCCCAGTTCTTGGATCTGTACCAGTAATCCCATCAACATCCATTGGAGAAGGTAAAATTTCCATTACCATATCCAACATTGCTTGAACACCTTTGTTTTTAAATGCAGATCCACACATCATTGGTACAACTTTACCCGCGATAGTAGCAGCTCTTAATGCATCTAAAATTTCTCTTTCAGTTAATGATTCTGGATCAACGAAATATTTCTCCATTAATGTATCATCAAATTCTGCAACAGCTTCTAATAATTCTTCACGTAATTGACGTGCTTCATCAATGATATCTGCAGGAATTTCAATTTCTTTGAAAGTCATACCCATATCGTGCTCATTCCAAACTACACCTCTGAAGTTAATTAAGTCAACAACACCTTGAAAATCGTCTTCAGCACCAATGTTTAATTGAAGTGGTAAAGCGTGACTTCCAAGCATTTCTTTTACTTGTTTACACACGTTTAAGAAATCTGCACCAGAACGGTCCATTTTGTTAACGAAACCAATACGAGGAACATTATAGTTATTTGCAAGTCTCCAGTTAGTTTCAGATTGTGGTTCAACACCATCAACAGCTGAAAATAAGAAAACTAAACCATCCAATACACGTAATGAACGATTCACCTCAACTGTAAAGTCAACGTGTCCAGGAGTATCAATAATATTCATGTGATACTCTTGATTACGATATTGCCATTTCAAAGTTGTAGCAGCAGAAGTGATAGTAATACCTCTTTCTTGCTCTTGCTCCATCCAATCCATAGTAGCTCCACCGTCGTGTACCTCACCAATTTTGTGGTTTACACCACCATAATAAAGGATACGCTCAGTAGTAGTAGTTTTACCAGCATCAATATGCGCAGCAATACCAATATTTCTTGTGAATTTTAAATCTCTAGCCATGATTATTAGAATCTAAAGTGTGAGAACGCTTTGTTTGCTTCAGCCATACGTAATGTGTCTGCTTTTTTCTTAAATGCAGCTCCTTCTTCTTTAGAAGCAGCGATGATTTCAGAAGCTAGTTTCCCAGCCATAGACTTTTCATTACGTTTACGTGAATAACCAATTAACCATTTCATAGCTAACGATTGTTTTCTTTCTTCACGAACCGGAGTAGGAATTTGGAACGTTGCTCCACCTACACGGCGACTTCTTACTTCAACGCTAGGAGTAACATTTTCTAATGCTTTTTTCCATACGTCTAACCCGCTTTGATCTTCTATTTTAGCGTCTACCAGTTCGATAGCGTCATAGAAAATTTTAAAAGCTAGAGTTTTTTTCCCGTCATACATTAAATTGTTAACGAATTTCGTAACGATAATTTCGTTAAATTTTGGATCCGGGAGAATCGGGATTTTTTTGGCTTTTCTTCTTCTCATTTCTTGAAAGCTTTAAATTATTTTTTCGCTTTTGGTCTCTTAGTTCCGTACTTAGATCGACGTTGTGTTCTACCTTCTACTCCTGCTGTATCTTCAGCTCCTCGTACGATGTGGTATCTTACCCCAGGAAGATCTTTTACTCTTCCTCCACGTACAAGCACTAAAGAGTGCTCTTGTAAATTGTGTCCTTCACCACCGATGTAAGCATTAACTTCCTTACCATTAGTGAGACGTACCCTAGCTACTTTTCTCATAGCTGAGTTCGGCTTTTTAGGCGTAGTGGTGTAAACCCTTACACATACCCCTTTGCGTTGCGGGCAAGAATCAAGAGCAGCTGACTTGCTTTTCTTAACTACTGCCGTTCGTCCTTTGCGAACTAATTGTTGAATAGTTGGCATACTTAAACTCTAACTTTTATTAATAAATAAACATCCCAAACTTATTTCGGGAACAACAAAGATATGAAATAAACTATACAATACAAGTAAACACGTGATTTTATGTGTTTTTTTCACAATTATATGTTGAAATAAACATTTTATTCACTTTATCAAAGGTTATAAACATTGGACTGACTGATATTCTTGGGGTAAGTTAAGTTATGAACAAAGTTTGAACTGTTTTGGATGCGGTGATTTTAACTATAAAATGTGTTTCAGAAAAAATGATTGAAAATTTCATACTAGAAATGTATCTTTGTTTATATGGAATACTTAGAAGGATTAAATAGCAGTCAACGCGAAGCTGTAGAACAAATAGATGGACCTATCATGGTAATTGCAGGTGCAGGATCTGGAAAAACACGTGTTCTCACCTACCGTATCGCACACATGATTAAACAAGACATTGATCCTTTTAATATTTTAGCATTGACTTTCACGAATAAAGCAGCGAAAGAAATGACCGAAAGAATCAATGCGATTGTAGGCGGTGGAGAAGCACGAAACATAACTATGGGTACGTTCCACTCTGTATTTTCTCGCATTCTACGCTTTAACAGTGACCGACTTGGTTATCCTCAAAATTTCACCATATATGACACATCTGATTCCAAAAGCTTATTAAAAGATATAATCAAAGAATTAAATTTAGACGATAAAACGTACAAACCAAGTATGGTATTAGGAAGAATTTCCGCTGCCAAGAATAACCTTATCTCTCCAGAGGCCTATGCTCAGAACAAGGAGATAATGGATGAAGATAAAATGAGTCGCCGACCAGAAATAAGCAGAGTATACATGACCTATGCCAATCGTTGTTTCAAAGCTGGGGCAATGGATTTTGACGACTTACTTTATCAAACAAATGTTCTACTAAGAGATTTTCCAGATGTACTTCAATATTACCAACACAAATTTAAGTATGTATTGGTAGATGAGTATCAGGATACCAATTATGCACAATACTTAATTGTAAAAAAATTGGCTGCTGTATATGAAAACATTTGTGTAGTTGGTGATGACGCACAAAGTATCTACTCATTCCGCGGCGCAAATATTCAAAACATATTAAACTTTAAAAACGACTATCCAGATTTTCGTGTATACAAATTAGAGCAAAACTATCGTAGTACGAAATCAATTGTAGAAGCTGCGAATAGTGTCATCTCGAAAAATAAAGATCAAATTCAAAAAAATGTTTGGACAGCAAACGAAGACGGAAAACCAATTTCAATAATAAAAACATTAACAGATAACGAAGAAGGAAAGGTTATTTCCAATAAAATATACGATTTAAAACAAGCAGAAGGATTGACTTACAATGACTTCGCTATTTTATATCGCACCAACCGACAATCAAGAGCATTTGAGGAAGCATTACGAAAATTAAATCTGCCTTATAAAATTTATGGAGGCTTATCATTTTATCAACGTAAGGAAATTAAGGATTTATTAGCTTACTTTCGTTTAACTGCAAACCCTAGAGATGAAGAAGCGTTAAAACGCGTTGTAAATTATCCAAAAAGAGGCATCGGTAAAACATCGATTGAAAACTTAATCATTGCATCCAATACCTACCAAGTAAGTATTTGGGATATCATCAATGACTTTAATCGTTATCCATTAGCTTTGAATGCAACTACTAAAGCCAAGCTTACCGAATTCGCAACAATGATTGAAAGCTTTCATGTTCAGATTGACAAAATGAAAGCGTATGACTTATCTTATGAAATAGCAAAATCATCTGGCATATTAAAAGAGTTACATTCTGAAAAAGATAAAGGTCCTGAGGAAGTGGAGCGTTATCAAAACATTGAAGAGTTATTAAACGGTATTAAAGCGTTTACAAATAGTAAAGCGGAAGATGAAAATAATACGCTTTCGGAATTCATGATTGATGTTGCTTTATTGACTGATGCGGACAATGAAAAAGAAGATGAAAAAAATCACATTACATTAATGACCATACACTCAAGTAAAGGTCTGGAATTTACGCACGTCTATTTGGTAGGATTAGAAGAAAATCTTTTCCCATCTCAAATGGCATTAAACACACGAAGTGAATTAGAGGAAGAAAGACGTTTGTTTTATGTAGCGGTTACCCGTGCAGAAAAAACATGTACGATTTCACATGCCGCTTCGCGTTTTGTATTTGGATCCTTAACAACCAGCGAACCGAGTCGTTTTATATCTGAAATAAATAAGGACTACATTCAATACGAAAACCCTTACCAAAACAGAACCGGAGGTAGATCTTTAAATTCGAATTCGGGTATTTCAGAACGTACTATTTCCCATGGACTAAATCGAACTCCTGAACCAGCGCGAAGTTTACGTTCGCTTTCCGATGTAACATCAAGACCGAGTAAAAATTCTGGAGAATTAGAATCTACATTGAAGGTTGGCTACAATGTTCTTCACGAAAAATTTGGCAAAGGAAAAGTAATACGCTTGGAAGGTACTGGAGCAGAAAAGAAAGCAGTTATCTTTTTCCCGCAAGAAGGAAGTAAAACCTTGTTGTTGAAATTTGCGAAATTGGAAGTGTTGGATTAGTTTTTTAGAAAATAGATTCAACAAAAGTAATTTTGAATTAAATAAAACATGCCCAAAATAGTGTCTAACTTTTTGGGACATGTTCAATTCTATCAGAATCTTTTAATTGTGATAAAATTTTTAATATAACTCCTGTCTCAAGCGTTCGTACAAAATCATACCAGTAGCAACTCCAACATTTAAAGATGCGATTTGTCCTTTCATCGGAATACGTGCTTTGATATCACACATTTTAAGAATATCACTACTAACCCCATCTTCTTCCGAACCCATCACGATTCCAACCTGTCCACGTAAGTTTACTTCATATAATGGGACAGCAGATTTTTCCGTACAAGCAACGATTCTAAATCCACTTTGCTGTAAATAGAATAAACTATCTTTTAGATTACCCACTTTACATACAGGTATACGGTTTAATGCTCCTGCACTCGTTTTGATTGCATCTGGTGTTACTTGAACAGATCCTTTCCCAGGAATTACAATTGCAGTTACCCCTTCACATTCTGCTGTTCGCGCAATTGCTCCAAAATTCCGCACATCTGTCAAACGATCTAAGAATAAGAAACATGCTTTTTCTTCCGTTT
>Ga0209596_1001615_pt1 | contig 19293 bp, 26 predicted proteins | sample M_130807_MF_Meta_FD_187314 | JGI IMG/M metagenome (GOLD analysis project Ga0209596, IMG submission 187314) | Freshwater microbial communities from Lake Montjoie, Canada to study carbon cycling - M_130807_MF_MetaG (SPAdes) (version 2) | ecosystem: Environmental > Aquatic > Freshwater > Lake...
AGCAAAACTCCAGCAGAAGTTTTAGATGCTGTTTGACCGTGTATAGAAAAAACCTTATCATTTAATTTGAAAACAGTGGCTTTTTCATAATTACATTCAACAAAAGACTGTTGTTGTAAGGGAGCAATTTTTTTCTTCATGAGAATTTCACCAAAGAAACCCATGTCTTTAGGCATGGGAGGAATTGATGTTCAGATTATTATACGTTTTTTTTGAAAAAAGTTTTAAGAAAAAAGGAATATATCGGGCAAAATTGTAAAGTCTATATATAGTGATTAAAACATTGAAAATCAAAATAATAACGAATGATTTTCAACATCGTGCTCTTTTGAGCACGATGCATATGTTCAATCATGTTCAGAATGAAATATCTTCTTTAGCATTTGAAAACAAAGAATACAGGAAATATCATGTCCAGCAAATTGTATATCATTTATTAAAAAATAAATACAAAGATTTTTCTTCTCAATTAATAATAAGAGCAATAGATAATGTGACCAATTCATATAAAACTAAAAGAAATGAAAAAGTTCCTAATGGTTTTAAGAAAACATCTGCCGTTGTTTATGACGAAAGAATATTATCTTTTGATGACGAAACCATATCTATCTGGACTACAGAAGGAAGATTAAAACATATTCCTGTTGTTGTTCACAACAAAGAACTATTTAAATATAGAAAAGGTCAAACAGACCTTAAATATGAGAACGGTAATTGGTTTTTGTTGTGTTGTGTAGAAGTATCTGATGAAGAAAAAATACAACCTTTAGGTTGTATTGGTGTAGATTTAGGCGTAAAAAATATTGCTGTTAGTTCTGATAAAGATATCTATTCAGGTGAAGAAATAGAGGAGAAAAGAAAACAATATTCTGAACACAGAAGAAGATTGCAGAAACGTGGAACACGTTCTGCAAAAAGAAGAATCAAAACAATAGGTCGAAAAGAATCCAGATTTAGAAAAGATGTAAATCATCAAATTTCTAAGAAGCTAGTGGAGAAAGCCAAAGGCACAAACTGTGCCCTAGTTCTAGAAGAACTAAAGGGAATAAATAACAGGGTTACGGTCAGGAAATCTCAACGAAATGAAAGAATGAGTTGGTCTTTTTATCAACTAAGGTCATTTATAGAATATAAAGCAAAAGAAGCTGGTGTTCAGGTATTATTAGTACCTGCTCCATATACTTCTCAAACCTGTTCTAAATGTGGTCATTGTGAAAAGAAGAATAGAAAGAACCAATCTACTTTTATCTGCTTGTCTTGTGGCTTCGCCACAAGTGCAGATTACAATGCTTCAGTTAATATTAAAACCTAAGGGGAGCAGTCAATCTCCCTATTGCTCGGCACTTTCAGTGCCTCGAAGCAAGCCCACGCTCTTTAGGCGTGGGTAGTTGACATCCATACCTCCCAAAATAAGATTTTGTGTTTCTTTTTTGGAGTAAATTCATAAAAAATACCTTTGAAATCGCAGCAATCAGCAACACGAAACTTTAGTTCTGGATATTCAAATTTTATTAATTCTGAAATATCTTTAGCTTTAAAATAATGATATCTTCTAACATAAAAATGTGGCTCATTGTTTCTTAAAAAATCTTCAAGCTCTCTTTTGAAACTTATCAAAAAATCTGAATCGTCCTCTGCAATTTTTTTGAGTAGCAATTCATCTGCTTCAATTTTTCTTGTGTCATTTTTTTTAATTCTTCTTGTGTCATTTTTCCTCCCAGTTTTCATCATTTGGATTACAAAACTCCATTTCACACACAATCTCAGCACCATCTGCTATCAGCTTGCGAATCATTTCTATTAATTCTTCGTCAGTGCTATGAGAATGTGCTTGAAAACTTAATTTTACAGTGGCATTAATACCAAGCATCACTCTATCAAAAAGCTCAGGATGATTTGCTAAAAATTCATCAGAATATTCTTTGTAACTTTTGTAATTCATATTTTTTATAATTTGATTTTGTTATAACTGGAAAAATAACATTCGATTATTGAAATCCAGAAAATACCTTTTAACATTGAATGACAATATTTTTTAAATATACGAAAAATACTCACTGATTGTTTATGAAATTTATTTTTAACACTTGATAGTAGTATTATAAAATAACTTAAGTGCAATTGATTTAAGTGTGAAAAAAATGCAACTTTTTATATTTTTTTTGTGTATATTATAAATATGGCAAAAGAACATATTATCGGAATTGACTTAGGCACGACAAATTCGTGCGTTGCTATCATGGAAGCTGGTGAAGCTAAAGTGATTTCGTCGTCTGAAGGAAATAGAACAATTCCTTCTGTTGTTTCATGGAAAAAGGATGGTGAAAGAATTGTAGGAGTTACTGCAAAGAGATCAGCAATTACCAACCACCAGAATACAGTTTCATCAGTGAAGAGATTTATGGGTCATAAATTTGATGAAATTTCTGATGAAGCTCAAAAAGTTACATATAAAGTTAAAAAGAATAAAAAAGGTTTAGCTGTTATTGAAATTCCTGCCATTGAGAAGGATATAACTCCAGAGGAAATTTCGGCGGCTGTCCTACAAAAAATCAAAACAGATGCTGAGAGTTATCTTGGTACAACAGTGAGTAAGGCTGTTATTACTGTTCCTGCTTATTTTGATGATTCACAAAGACAAGCAACAAAAAATGCAGGAGAAATTGCAGGATTAGAAGTAGTTAGGATCATCAATGAGCCTACTGCCGCCGCTTTAGCATATGGTGTAAGCAAGGATAAAGAAGGACATATCTTAGTATTTGACCTTGGAGGTGGAACATTTGATGTATCTATTTTAGATATTGGTGATGGAACTTTTGAAGTGCTTAGCACCTCAGGTGATAGCCATCTTGGAGGAGATGATTTTGATAATAAGATTTCCGAATGGATTGTTTCTGAATTGAAAAAATCATCAGGCGTAGATGTCAGTAAGGACAATGCCGCAATGCAAAGAGTTAATGAAGCTGCTGAAAAAGCTAAAATTGAGCTTTCTTCACAATCTTCTACTTCAATTAACTTGCCTTATATTACAGCATTTGAAGGGAATCCAGTTCACATCGATTTATCATTAACAAGAGCTAATTTTGAATCAATGGTAAAAGATTTGCTTGAAAGAATCAAAACTCCTGTGCTAAATGCTTTGAAGGATGGAGTTGACAAATCTAAAATCAATGAAGTTATTCTTGTAGGAGGTTCATCAAGAATTCCTTGTGTTCAATCTTTAATCAAAGAATTGACAGGTATTGAACCTTCAAAAGGTGTAAATCCTGATGAAGCTGTAGCACTTGGAGCTGCGGTTCAAGGTGGTATTTTGGCTGGAGATGTTAAGGATATAATTTTACTTGATGTTACACCATTGAGTTTAGGTGTGGAAGTTAATGGTGGAATGGTAGATGTTTTAATTCCAAAAAACACAACAATTCCAACACAAAAAGAAAGCATCTACACCACTGCTGTTAGTAATCAAACAGAAGTGACGATTCATATTCTACAAGGTGAAAGACCAATTGCAAAAGATAATAAAAGCTTAGGAATGTTCAATTTGTCGGGAATTGCTCCAGCACCAGCTAGAGTGCCACAAATTAAAGTAGAATTTTCTTTGGATGCCAATGGTATTCTTAGTGTAAAAGCTAAAGATATGGGAACTGGAAAGGAACAATCAATTACCATCACGCAATCTTCTAATCTTGATAAAGAAGAAATTGAAAGAATGGTCAAAGAAGCTGAAGAATATGCAGAAGCTGATAGAGAAGCAAAAGAATTTATTTTGCTAAAAAATGAAACTGAAATGCTCATTTCAAGTGTTGAATCAACTATTGAAATGTCTAAAGATAAAGCTGAAGAAAGCTTGATTAATGATGTAAGGGAAGCATTGGAAAAAACCAAAGAAGCCATGAAAACAAATGAAAGATCAAGTATTGAATCTGCAAAGGAAAAGCTCTTGAAGTGTTCTCACTCACTTTCAGAAGTATTGTATCAAAATGTACAAACTAATCCTGAGAATTCAGTTGATGAAAATGTTGTGGAGGCAGAAGTAGTGGAATAAGATCTTTTTTGAAGATTGTGTAAAGGAGGGGACTTCCCCTCCTTTTTTTGTAGGTGACTTAATCATAATGTTGTAAAATATAATTAATGCCAGATAATGTAAATTATGCACCATCAGGAAGCACTTTGATTGCGTCAGATGACGTAGGTGGAGTGCAATACCAATGAGTATACAAGATCTAATTACACTATCTGAAAAAAAACTGGCAAATTTATCAAGCTTATATACACAAGCTGAAAATATCGGGGATTTTGATCAAATGAATCAATTACTTACTGAAATTAATTCAGTGAATGAAACAATCACAAAACTCAAAGGTATCTAATGTTTTTAATTCTGTTTTCACCAAAAATTACTCCAGTTCCTGATCTCAGGCGAAGAATTTATTTATTGAAAAGACAAATTTAGCGAAACTTAATTACATAATTGAATGACAACCTTTCAAACAAATGTGTATTCATGTTGTATTGAACACCAAGATTGCCAAATTTACCAGTGTTTGTTAACCCTAAGAAATTTTGCTTCTGGTCTTTAACCATTGAAAAAACAAAATTGTTGCTATTTTTAAAAGTGAGAGCATAAATGTCATTAATTACATCAGATGCAAAATTAAATTTTGGATTTACTAAACTCAAAGAAAATGAATCTTTGAATTGTGACCTTGTATTACCAATCATCGTGAATGAATTATCATAAACGCTGAAAGCATTTTGCCTAAAATAAAAATCATAAACATCAAATTGATTATTATATTTCAAAGAAACATTTGTTTTATTTATTGAGGCATTATAGCTCACCTGCTCCACTCCATTTTCTTGAGATGCCTTCACTGCAACATTCTTAACAGGAGACACAATCCCATAAGCCTCTCCATCCCTTACACCGATGTTTCCAAGTTTTACATCATAATTAATGTTTCCTTGATTATCTGATACACGATACTCCACTTTATCTACTTTTGATTGCACAAAACTTTGATTGTTACCATGTGCAATTGTAGTGTTTTTCGTTTCAAGTTGAGAGATATTTGTCTCGCCATCATTTGCCATTTTGAATTTGAAATCCTTGCCAGACACATTTAAAAAATTCTTAGAGTAACCATCATTAAATTGTGTGTAAGAAAGATTGTAACTTTTAGTAGTGTAATTCAATGAGCTTTCAGACCGTGTAGGGTGTTGAATATTTCTTATAGCAAAGCCTTTGGATGTATACTGAACATCATTGTAGTTATCCATAAATTTTGCAGTGAAATTAGGAGATTGCACTTGCAAAGATGTGGTAGAGGCAAAGGGTCTATTCCATGCATCTGTCATCACTAGCTGTTTTTCAGAATCAACATAATCTAATTTTGCATTTTTAGTATTGATTACATAGTTGTTATAGTTGAAATTTCTGCCAATTGTTTTCGACATAGATAGTGAAAGTTGTTTTTGTTGATATGTAAGAGTGTTTTTGTTATCAACTAACACTTTAGATGCAAAAACATTCTGCACTTCATTTCGATTAAAATCTTCTGAAGTAAAAGTGAAACCTCTATATGAAATGCCTACGGTGTTTTTTGGCGCGGAGCTAGTATAGCTCATTGAGACATCACTTAGTTTCGCTTGAAAATTGTGCACCTGTGAATTATTTGCAAACGTTCCAGCATATTTAAGGTTGCCAAAGTCATATTTCATGTTTGACCCAGCCCAATTTACTTTCTTATTAGCATCAATTGTGAAAGATGATTTACCAACAGGTAAAGACAAATCTGTAGCTTGTGCCTGTGATAGTGATGCGATTAATGTAAATAAGATTGTGTTTGAGGATTTCAACATAATATAATTCTGGGTTTCCTCTTTATTATACTTGAGATTGTGTGAAAACTGGAAAACAAATTCTGTGAAAAAATATTTCATGCCTGAGCTATCATATTTTTATATTCCATCTCAGCTTTTTGTTTTGAAGTTTTTACATCTAAAACAAATTCTTTAGGCACTTCATCGTACCAAGACACAACCTCTTTGTTAGCAAGATACTCTGAAGAATTAAAATATTTTTTCAAATCTTCTTTTGATGGAGCGTTTGAAATATTTAAGTAATAAACACAACCAATTAAGAAAATAGGAAGCGCAAAAATAGCCCAAGCACCAATTTTAGTAACATAAATTGTATATAAGGTAGCCAACCATAAAGCAACCCCTAAACATGCTAAAACTTTTTTGTAAAAATTAGATACTTGAAGCCACAAAATAGGCTGTAATTCAAATTTTACAATCTGAGATTTTAAATCATCTGATTTTATGTTTTCTATAGAAATTTCACCATCATATTTTACATAGCAAACCCACACATCACCTGATAGTGGAAGTGAGTGAATTGATTTCCATCTTGGGACACTTTCTGAGATTATGTCGCATGGAATTATGTTATGCAAAATTGGCTTGAAAGCTATTGAAAATTTTCCAAGTTTTAAATCGTCTTGCACATAGCTAACAAATTTAAGTTTAGGGTAAGCATCATTTACTTTTTTAATGAGCGCTTTATGTGTTAAAAGAGGAATTTTATTTGACAATTCAACGTTTGAAATAATTGAAGAATAGATTTTTGAGGCATTTACTTCGATTACAAATTTTTTATCATCTGTTAAAATAAATTTTTGCAAACATTCATTAAAAACAAATAATGAATTTGTCGCAAGTTCCTTTATCATTTCTGCTAATTGTTCAGCTTCTTCTTTCTTTTCTTTCTCAATTCTTGCCTTGTAAAGTTCCTCGGATTCTTGCTGTATTAAAGCAAGTTTTTCCTTGTGCTTTCTTCTAATTTCTAGAAGCTCTTCATTTGAAAAATTTTCACTTAACATAATTACTTATATATACGCTTGGTGCAAAAAAATGATTCATTCATTCACCCAAATTTGAGATTCTATTCTGAACTTTTCTGCTTCTTGTTTCTTTCTTTCGGCTTCTAGTTTAGCTTCTTGTTTCTTAAGTTTGTGTTTATTGCGTTTTTGACAATTGTAAATTATTCGTGTGATTAAACCCATATAAATGTCTCCTTTAACATCTATATCATCAAATGATTCTGGAAGAGATGTGAGATTGTTGTAGGTGAGATTCAAATAACCAGTCTTCAAATTGCCAAATGACTTGGGAAGAGATTTTAGTTTGTTGTTACTAAGACCCAAGCCACCACCAATCTTCAGATTTCCAAATGACTCTGGAAGAGATTCAAGCTTGTTGTCGTTGAGCCACAAATAACCACCAATCTTCAGATTACCAAATGACTCTGGAAGAGATGTGAGATTGTTGTTATTAAGACACAAATTACCACCAATCTTCAGATTACCAAGTGATTCTGGAAGAGATGCGAGATTGTTGTTATTAAGCCACAAACTAAAACCAATCTTTAAATTTCCAAATGATTCTGGAAGAGATGTGAGATTGTTGTTATCAAGCCACAAATCACCACTAACCTTTAAATTTCCGAATGATTCTGGAAGAGATGTTAGTTTTTTGTTATTTAGACACAAATCACCCTCCACTTCTACACAATCTGAATGGATAATGTATTTCACATCATATTTGTCTAAAAAATCTGTTAGTTTTTTGAAATTATTCTTCATCAAATCACCCAAATTTGAGAATTAGCTCTGTTTCTTTCTTCGGTTTCTAGAAGCAGAGCCTGCTGCCTAGCTTTTTCTTCTTCATCTATTTTGTCTATTTTTTTATTGTGATACACTAAAATATTTCCAGGTGTGAGAATAAGTAATATTACAATTACAAAAATAAACAAGACAGCCCTTATACCATACCAGTATACTAAACCTGGTTTGCTTGGCATACTACCCTCGTTAGTGGCTATTTCGAAGCCGTATATGCCGAAAGTTAATAAAAGGGAAAAAAAGCTTATTTTAATTCCTAATATGTGGAAAAACTCTATGGTTCTATCTATCTCTTCTTCTGTATACTTTTCGTTTTTCATTCATTCACCCAAATCTGAGATTTTATTCTGAGTTCTTCTGCTTCTAGTTTCTTTCTTTCGGCTTCTAGTTTAGCTTCTTGTTTCTTAATCTTGTGTTTATTGCGTTTTTGACAATTGTAAATTATTCGTGTAATTATACTCAAAGAAATCCATCCTTTAACATCTATGTCAACAAATGATTTCGGAAGAGATGTGATAAAATTTTCATCAAGCATTAAATTATCACCAATCTTCAGATTACCAAATGATTCTGGAAGAGATTTTAGTTTGTTGCGATAAAGACCCAAATCACCACCAATCTTCAGATTCCCAAAAGATTCTGGAAGAGATGCGAGATTGTTGTTATTAAGACGCAAACTACCACCAATCTTCAGATTACCAAATGATTCTGGAAGAGATTTTAGTTTGTTGCGATAAAGACCCAAATTACCACCAATCTTCAAATTTCCAAATGACTCTGGAAGAGATGTGAGATTGTTGTTTTGAAGCTTTAAATCACCACCAATCTTCAAATTTCCAAATGACTTTGGAAGAGATGTGAGATTGTTGCTGTTGAGCCACAAATCACCACCAATCTTCAGATTACCAAATGATTCTGGAAGAGATGTGAGATTGTTATTGCTAAGCCACAAATCACCACCAATCTTCAGATTTCCAAAAGATTCTGGAAGAGATGCGAGATTGTTATCATGAAGCCTTAAACTACCACCAATCTTTAGATTACCAAATGATTCTGGAAGAGACCTAAGATTTTTGTAGCAAAGATTCCAATTACCCTTCACTTCTACACAATCTGAATGGATAATGTATTTCACACCATATTTGTTTAAAAAATCTGTTAGTTCTTGAAAATTGTTCATATTGTTACCTAAATCTATTCATTCACCCAAATCTGAATTAAACCAGCACTCTTCCTATTGGCACACAAAATTTAAGTGTGGGTATTTTTAAGTCATTGTAAGCTTGTATATTATCTTCGCTATCATCCACGGCACACACAATCTCATAATCTTTCATAATTTTTTGCACCACATTCTTCTTGAAACTTGCATGGTCAGATTGTGTGTAGAAGTGATAGTTTTCAAAATCTTCTGGTTGCATAATTAATCTGCAATCATCGTCCCAAATACCTTCATGCTTGAGCCATTGTAAAGTAGGTTTGTAACCACCTTCACCTCTTGCTGTGACAAAAAACACACAATCTGGCTTGTAAAACGAGCAAAGCATTTGAAGCAAATCTAACCCTAAATCAATCACTTCATCACCTCTGCAATCAGCATTATACCACTGCACAGATTTTATCCAAGCAGGTGCATCTTTTCGAGCAAATGCATCGAGATTCAATCTTTTAAACCTTTGAGAGCTATCTGCTACAACACCATCTATATCAAAAATTAAAGCTGTTTTCATTTTTCCAATATCTCGTCAATAATTCCATATTCTAGAGCTTCTTCTGCTGACATCCAATAATCTCTGTCACAATCTGCTCTCACTTGTTCTACGTCTTTTCCAGTATGTTTTGATAAAATTTCCATCAAATTATTCATAAGATAATTTGTTTCTTTTGCTTGAACATTAATGTCAGCAATGGTTCCTCTAAAACCTGATGATACTTGATGTATCATCACGCGAGAATTAGGAAGAATAGTTCGTTTTCCTTTTTCGCCGCCAGCAAGAAGGATAGCCCCCATTGAAGCAGCCATGCCCACGCATGTAGTAGCAACAGGACACGACACAAACTGCATTACATCATAAATAGCCAGCCCTGCATACACTGAGCCTCCTGGTGAATTAATGTAAAGATGAATTTCTTCTTTAGGGTCTTCTTTTTCAAGAAAAAGCATTTGAGCTATAATTACATTAGCCATGTGGTCATCAATTGTTTCTCCAGCAAAGATAATTCTAGACTTCAAAAGTCTAGAAAATAAATCATACGAGCGTTCAGTTTCACCAGTTTTTTCGATTACATAAGGAATTAGCATATCTTGTATAAATATACGTATGGATTACTACATATTATCCGACAATGATAAAGAATTTTTTATTGAGATCAATAAAGATACATTTCGGACTAGAATTGAATTTAATTGGATACCTGAAGAAAACTTTAAAGGTGTTGCTGTTGGGTGTAATTACAATTTCAAGGGTCATCCAGTAGGATTTTTGAAAGACAATGGCATTGTAAAAAGATTGATAGAAGGCAAAAAAAATCGGGCAATTTTTACAATTAAAGAAACAGACACAATTATTCAAGCTGGTCCCAGATTAATCAAAGATTTTGAGCCTGTGAAAGATTATAGATCAGAAGGTTTTGCTTCACACGATATATTATCTGGGCTTCATTGTCACATAGGAAAAAAGAAATCAGGTAATTATCTTGTTGGTTTTACAGAAAATTTCACTTTCAATCAAATTATAAATAAATATCAAGATTTACGTGCGGAAGAGGCAATCAAATTACCAGGATTAAAATCTTGTTCTTATGTTTTTAAATCAAGAGTGCAAAATATTCAATATGGCGTTATACCCATCCCTGTAGCTCTAATCTTTGAGCCTCGACTCAATAAAGTTGGAGATTTCTTCAGCGATGTCTCCGAGCCCATATGATTCTAACATTTTAAAAATGACATTACTACACCTATAATTAGCTGACGGAATATCTGGATCTGGTTTCTTTTTAAAATCTTCTCTTCTTATGTCCTTAATTTTACTATAAAGATTAGATATTTTCATAGCTTTTGAGATAATTTCATTCAATTGATCAGATTCGCCAACAAAATTTTCCAGCATATCTTTAAGCTCTAAGTATTCTTGAAAAATAGTGTTAAATTCTTCTAAAGATGAGCAATTACGAATTAAATCTTCAATTTCATCTTCATTCAAAGGTTCTGATTTTTTTATCCATTTATCATTTTTTAAATCATAAATTGCATCAGCTTTAAATTTCAAAAATCTTTGTGGTGAAAAATAAAAATTTATAGGGTGTTCATTTATATACAATTTGTCATTATATGTTTCAAGAGCAATTTTATTTAATTCTTTATAATCATCAGAATCCAGTTTATCTTTCAAAAAAATTGTCACATCAATATCAGAATTTTTTTTCCATTGATAAGTTAAAGTTGAGCCCAAAATCCAAATTTTGTCAATTTCATAATCAAGTTCCTTGGATATAATATCTGTTGCTTTTAATATTTTTTCTTTGACTTTTGGATTGATTTTATCATTTTTAATAACAGCTTTATCGAAGCCAGATTTTATTGGATCAACAACAGAATATTCTTTTGTTTTTGGTTTCATAAAGATGGACATCAATTATTACTTCTAGTTCAATTAAGCTTATTCCTGATTAAACAATAAATTCCACCAATACAAAATGAACCTAAAAACAATTTTGCTAAATCAATGTCTTCAACGAATAAAAATAAAACAAACAATAAAATAAAAATTAAAATTTTGTTTTCATTTATTGCATCCACAATCTTCTTCAACGATGAATTTTTGTGGTACTTTTTGCCAACAAAGAACGAGAGCATCACCTTCTTCAGTCCATTTAACATAATCATCCTCTATTATTAAATCATCAGCAGAAAAATAAGTTTGAGCCGCTTTAACAGCATTTTTTCTACTATGCTTGATATTACGTGGAGATAAGTTGTTAAGTTTTGATTTAAGTAAAAAGTTCATACCATGAAGATTACATTCTTTCAATGCTTCACTAATTACATCAATTTCTTCGGGATCAAATTCTAACCACATAATTCTATTATACATTATTGAATTACTTTACCGATAATATTTGACCTTGGTATCAAACCAAAATCTTGAGAATCATAAGAAGTGTCCGAGTTGTCACCTTCAAGAAAATAATAACCTGTAGGAATGGATTTTAGAATAAGTTCAGAAGAATCATTTTTCATTGAACTTTTTTGATTTTCATTGACAAGTAAAGTAAAAGAATCACCAGCAATATTTTCAACATATAAATCACCTGGAATACCTACCACTCTTTTAACAATTTTTTCATTATCATGTATTGCCACGATTATGTCATCTTTATTAATTTTATTGAAATCATGATCAACATAAACCAAAGAATGATTCTTTAAAGTAGGCTCCATAGATGAGCCATTAACAATGACAAAAAATTGATGTTGTTGTCTGTTGTATAAACAAATGAGCAAAATTATTGCAATTATTTTTAATATTTTAATTTTTTGTAATCTGCAAGAAAATTTCTTTAACTTCATCTGATTCATGACCCCCGTTATAAGGAATGTAAATGAAGTGCATGAAATTATTTTTTATTCTTGCACGTTCTCTAACTGTAATTGCGCCTGAACTCAAAAAACACTTTTTCTTTAAAATGTTTTTTTCATTTAAATTTCTACCATTTTTGTCACATAAAACAATACTATAAATACCTTTGAAGTTTTCACCGAATACATGCAAGCCATAATCACCTAAAAATTGGATTATCTCGTTTGCATACTTAAACGATTTTAGTTTAGGGTTAATAGCAATGTCTTTTACGTAAAAAAATTGATAACCATGAAAAATTTTTACGACAAAACCGCCAATAATAAAACTTGAAGGAAGTGTGTATATTCCTGTTAAGATGTTTTCATCTGGATTAAAAATCTCAGAGTACAAATCGTGATCCACATCTACTGGAAAAGAAATTAAATTTGCCAAACTTACTTTTTCAATTTCTGTAAGTTGATCATTTAATTTAATTATAGGTGAAAAAAAATTTTGATGGTTCACAAGCTTATATTACAAATCACTTGTAATTGAACCTATTTGAATCTAAATATTTTCGGCATTTGGTAATAAAATGGTGGAGCGCAGCGGAGTCGAACCGCTTTCCGCAATAGCTGTCATGCTTGCTTCTACATGTTTAGAATTTTGTTTTTACTTGAATTGATAGGAACAAAAAACAAATCCACACAATCTGCATATCGCTTTTACATCATTCGATCATAGATGTTTTTTGCTAGATTTTATTCGAAGAGAATAACACCCTACTAGCTTGGTGTTCTATTCTCCAGACAGCACTAGGCTACCATTGCAAGACCAGCCTTAGCGAAGCTAGGATTGAATCTGCGAGTTTTTTTAGCATTTTTGCCATTTATTTTTTGATTTTCTTTTAAAGTGTCCCGAAAATCACCCACTACATGCAACAAACACCCATACAATCACGTCGAATTCCTGGGCGCCCCATAAACTTTTTAAAAAAAATGTCCCTACATTCCTGCAGGGACTAGGAGACCAGACCAAAAAGATTATCTAACTGGAATTGTCAAGCCCAAACCAAAAACTACTCCTTCAGAACCTTGAGCGGCATTGAAGTTTTGTCCAAGGTTGAAGCCCTTGTAACCGGCATAAGCTTTTACTTCCCAGCCGGAATTTCGAACAACACTAAGAGAAACGCCTGTACCAAGGTACATGTTAGTCTTTGTGAAATTGCTGTCAAAAGCCCCAAGCGCAACGATTTGGAGTCGATTACCAAGCCCTGTAACGTTGAACAGAGGATAAGAAACAGCAGTATAGCTTGTATCTAAGCCATCTTTGAGATACAAGAAAGAGAGGCTACCATCTGATACCGAAGTATTCATTGATTGCGACTTAACTTGTGGCTTAACTGGTCGAAGCCCGATTTTCTCCTGTGCAGGAGCAACTGTGGCAAGAACGGCGAGAGCTGGAATAATTGTTAGAATTTTCTTCATGTTTATTACCTAATATATTATACGTTAAATATTCATAAAAATTAAAAGATCTTGATTTTTTCTTAATAATTGTTTTGCTCTGTGAACTCGCGCTCTAACTGTAGCCAGAGTAACATTTGTTTCTATTGAGATTTCTTCATAAGACAATCCTCTCATGAAAGGAATCATTACATCTTTTAAGTCCTGTGGCATGCTTTTTACTGCTTGTTTGAGGGCTTGAATTAATTCATTCTTTTCATAATTTTTTACAAGATCTGAGGATTTGTCTTCAATGTACATTTCTTGGAATTTATTATCATCAGCGAATGTAGACAAATTGTCAATAGAAAAAGCAACTGAATGTTTCTTTTTAATTCTTGTTTGATCAATACCAGCATTTTTTACAATTGTTGTCATCCAATTTATAAACTTTTTATTTTGATCAAATTCATCAAATTTACGCCAAGCTTTAATATAAGCAGCTTGCAAAACATCATTCGCAAGCTCTGGATCACGAACTACACTTAAAGCAACCCCATAAAGTTTATTACGAGATTGCTTACATAATTTTTCAAATTTTTCTTTGTCAGTGTTTTTTGTCATTTCAGATATATTATCGTTATTTTTTTTCATTTTTATTCTCATGTAATGAAAACATTACATAAGCTATAATCAAAAAATGTTATAACTGGAAATTATTTTATTGGCTCCACATCTTGAATAGCAAGTTCAACCAGAGTATCTCTACCAAAAATATTTACATAGGCTTTTATTTTACCTTTAGATTCATCAATAGATTCTATTTTTCCACTAAAATCAGCAAAAGGACCAGAAATAATTGAAACAACATCATTAGGTTTGAAATTAGACTTTGGGCTATCTTCTTGAGAATTTTCTAAATTTTTCAAAATAGTTTCAATCTCTTTCTCTGCTACTGGAACAGGCTTGCTACCTGATCTAACAAAACCTGTTACCCCATCTGTACCTTGAACAAGCTTTTCTGTATTATCGTCTAAGTGCATCTTCACAAAGATGTAACCAGGAAAAACTTTTTTATCAGCAACCACTCTTTTTCCTCTTCTAGTTACATATTCTTTCTCTGTAGGGATAATAATATCCAAAATAGTATCTTGCCATTGTCTTTGAGCTACAGCCCTATTTAACAACAAATCTCTTGTTTTATTTTCACGACCAGACATTACATGAACAGCATAATAATTTACCATAATAATATTATACGAAAAACGCTTTGATTGTTTCTATTTTTTTCTTTATAGTTTTGTCTGTAATTTTTTTACCAAAATTTTGTGTAAAAATTTGCGCGATTTTTGAAATACTATGACCCTGCATTAATAAAATTACTATCTCTTTTTGATCTTCCGGTAAACTTTCAATAAAAATTTTACTATAAACATCGCGAATTATTTCATTTTCTGATTGAAAAGTTCTTTCGGGTAAAATATCTTCAGTATAAACACTGTGATTAGCTAGAATTTCATGATCTTTTTTGAACGTTTTAATTGAATCAGAATTGTGTAATTTGTGTTTTTTTTCAAATTTATCCTTCTTTTCTTTCTCGAAATCATATCGTCCAGCACAATAAGACTTAATTTCTCTTAAATTGCTTGGGCAATTTATAAAAGATTGTGTATCATTGCATGTCAACAAATGATAGTATACAGTGGTGTGTAAAAAAGTGGATAGAGATGTAGAAGATTGGGTGTTAAATCTCTGAAACGCAAGAATTGCCCCATGTCTTGCATTTTGCAAAACATCATCAAACACACAATCTGTAAATTTCAACAAGTGTGAATGAGAAATTTTTTTAAGCATTGATTCATATCTTGACAATAAACAATCAAGATATATCTCACCATTATTAGATTGATATTGACATACTAATTCATGGTCTGATAAAGTATTTAAAAGATTTTTCATTTTTTCTCCGGCTCCAATCGTGAATCAATGATTCTGTTGAGCATGTTATAATATTATTTGTTTTTTATTTTTTTACCTTTATATTTACACCTAAATCTATTAATTCTTTATGAATTTCTTTTGATAAATTAGGAAAACCAGTTAATTTTAAACCATCACTTTCAATTATTATTTCAAAATCTTGATTCATTAATTCTTCTTCTTTAATCAAGCCTTTTCCGCCCCAGATAAATTTTTGATTACTGCTTGAAAGCATTGAACCGTAAACTCTTAACTCAAAATTATATCTACCTGATATTATCACATCTGTAAACTTGAGAATTTTTTCATACTCTGGAATTTTTTTTAATTCATGCTCATAAAAACCTGTAAAAATCAATACACCTTTTTGAAATGGAGAGCCATCTCGGTGTAAATATTCTAATAAATGCAATAAACCCTCAGGCTGGAGAAAAGGCTCGCCTCCACTTATTGAAATACCATCAGTTTTTGAATTTAGAATTGTGTCTGCTAGACTTTCAACACTTATTAACTTTTTAGCCTTGAAAGACCAAGATTCTGGGTTAAAACAATTCGGGCATACCAGATTACACCCTTGAAAATGAATTAAAAATCTATTACCAGGTCCATTTACAGTAGTATTTGGTGTCAAACCCATTAAATTTAATTCCATAAATTATATACGAATTTTATAATTTAAAATCTTTATAAATTATTATCGGATATCCTGCTGCTTTTTCTTAATTCTATAATCGGAAGTTTATTTGCTTTATCAAGTTCATTTAGTCTCTCACTAAGTTGGGAAGTATTGTGCCCTTGATTACTGAAATAATCTGCAATCTTCTTTATTATATGTTCTTTGCCAGCTATAATTATTTTTGCAAATTTATACCACACAATCTAAATTCACTAAATCAATTGTTAAAAATCCTCTTAGGATCGCCAAATGTTATTCTATCTGGAAGGTCGTAAATGCTTTGATATTTACCCACACAATCTAAATCAAACAATGGCTCAATAATGTCTATTTTATTACAAAGATTTGTCCATCTCACACTAATTTTTCTTGGATAATAATCGTCAGGAATATTTGATGCTATATTTTGCCATTCATTTTCGGCATACATTCTTAAAGCATCTTGATTATCTGTATGTTTAAAATGTTTAGTTTCCGCCTCCACATAAATAGATTTGTGTTTAGGCTTATAACAAGACACTCCGATGTGCAATTTGCTTGGATATAACTCATGAACATTCATTCTGTTAAATGATTTTTCCACTAACGATTTATATATTTCATAAGTGTAAGGGATATTTCTCATTTGAGGAGGAATGACATGAGAATGACCAATAGATTTCAATGGCTTGCCGTACCACATTCCATAATCGGGACTGAGTGAACCACGAAGCATACTCCACCATTGCTCTCCAAGAATAGAGCCAAAAGATGCTCTAAGTTGAGATGAAGATTTAGAAAACAAATCTTCAATAGTATATATAAACCTAGCGCCTAATCTCGCATTCATTCTTCTGGCGATTCCAGGTAAATCTGTGAGTTTTAAATGTTTCATTTTCTCTAAAGCATCTTTTGCCTCAAAATAAACAAAACCATCTGGTTTAATAATTTCAGAAGCTATTTTAGCAAGAAAAACATTTGAAGATGCTCCAAATGATGCTTTCACTTCATGCCCGATTGTGTCTTGAATTTGCTTATTTATTTTATCTCTTAATTGACGACAAAACTCTTCTGAGGCATTGTCCACAGGCAGATAACATGCAAATTCATCAATAGACAGAGGCTTCACTTTCGTAAAGGTATCACATAAGATTGTAAAAATTTGATTATGAATTTCTACATATCTTGAGGGTCTAGCAAGAACAACATTCAGATTGGGTGCGAGGAGTTTTGCCTCCGAAACAGGTGTGCCAGTACGAATGCCCAGTTTTTTAGCTTGATACGAGGTGGCTATTGCGCAGGATGTATCAGCCATAACAGGAACAACAATGGTAGGTTTTCCGCGAAATCCTGGATTATCTTGCATTTCTACAGAAGCATAGAAAGAATTCATATCAATAAACAGCACTCGGACACCTGGTGTCATACTATTCTTATACGATTTTATTATTATTTATTTTTATAAATATTCAACAATTGATTATTAAATTCTTGAAATCTTTGGTCTTGTCCATTATTAAGCCAAGAATACTTAGGCACTAACAAGTTTCTTACAGTTAGTAACTTGATTCCAGGGGTTACACTAATAATATTTTTTGCATCTTGAACTGCTGTAATTACTTCAAGATTGCCAAAATTCAATAATGGTAAAACACTCGCTTTAATTTGTTGAATTTCTAAATTACTCAAAGGTTGTCTATTCATTAACTTTGTAAAAATTTGTTTGAAAGCGGCAAAAGCTGGGTATTTTTCAATAAATTTATCTAATGAGCCAAAACGATTGATATATTCGGGCAATTTTTGCATGATTAAGCTTTCTGTTTGCGCTATTTTAAGCATTGCCTTTGTAACATAATTAGCCTCTTTGTAATAATTTTGTGAATCAAGATCATTAGCAATCATGGCTAATTTTAAATATATTTCTTCTTTTTTTGATGGCATAATAATTTCATTCCAGAATCATATAAAAAACCCTGTCAACTGCCTCGCAAAAAGGCTTAAAGGTAATGTTGGCTGCTATTAATTTTCAATGCTTTGCACCTTTGCCCGATATATTCTTTTTCAGTATTTTTTTTAAAAAATGTATAATATTTTGAAGGCAATTCCTCCAACGACTAAAGTCATTGGCTTCCTTGCCACTACTATCGTGAAATTATTATGATTCAAAAAACAAATATAAGTGTTATCAAATTTAGTGAAGAAGCGGAATACACAGGTGAATTAATTGTTGAAATGCTTGGGGATGGGGCAAAGTGTTCTTATGATTTAGTGAATTTTCTTGATACCAGTAAGAGATTTAAAGGCGAATTTGAATGTGTTTATTCTGGATTAGCTCCAATAATTGAAAAAATTGAAAAATTAATTAATGCACTCTCTGAATCTAATTAAAGACATAAGTTCAGATCTATGACAATTAAGTTTCATTTTAGAAAAAGAAAAACAATTTTCTGGTTGAACAATTTTAAAACTTAAGTTTTCAAGAAGACCACAATCTGGAACATCTAACAATTTCACTTGATAATTTCTATTTTTTAAAAACATTTGTTTAGATAGCATACCAAATACATAATCTTTTTGGTAACCGTAAATTTCTTTAAAATTTTCACTAATTATTAGCATCAACATATTTATATCTAAATTTCTTAAACTAAAATGATAATCTTTAATATAATTGTGCAAATTCAAAGAGTTAATATTATAATTATTTTTTAAAATTTTTTCAAAATCAAAATTATATTTGTCTGAAATTATCACACAATCTGAAATATCCAATTGCGGCAAACTATTTATATTTGCTTCTTTAAGGCAAAGAAGAGGAAGTTTTGGGGTAATTTGTTTCAAAAAATTATAGTCCTCAATGAATTTTTTGTTGAGAAAAAAATTTGCAGATTGTGTGATGGCATTTTTGTAAATTTCTTGATTGGAATGAAAATATTTTGTTTCATAATAGTTTGGTTTTGAAA
>Ga0209596_1001616_pt1 | contig 19278 bp, 11 predicted proteins | sample M_130807_MF_Meta_FD_187314 | JGI IMG/M metagenome (GOLD analysis project Ga0209596, IMG submission 187314) | Freshwater microbial communities from Lake Montjoie, Canada to study carbon cycling - M_130807_MF_MetaG (SPAdes) (version 2) | ecosystem: Environmental > Aquatic > Freshwater > Lake...
TCACCTCAATGACCGTCGCTCATTCCTCAAGGGCGTCTCACTCGGCACCGGAGGGCTTCTGCTCGCCCCGCTCTTGCAGAAGATCGCCGCGGCCGCGGACGGCAATGTCACGCCGTCGAAACGGGTGATCTTCTTTGTGTTCGACAATGGCTTCAAAGACGATGGAGCCGTCCCTGTAGGCACGGATCTGGTCTCCGACAAGACGCGGCAGTTCTCTCTCAAGGGGCACAAGCTGCCTCTCGACATCGAGCCGTTCGCACCGTTTCAGGATCGAATGACGCTTCTGCACGGCCTGCGGTCCCATACCGCAGTGGACCACGGCGGCTTCTTCGCCGCGCTTTCCGGGAGTGCGGGTAACAAGCACACTCCCCAAGCCGAATCGATCGATGCCGCCATCGCCAAGATCGCGCCGGGCGTGTTCCCGCTGTTGCACCTCGGCATCGGTGGAGGCACGACGGCGTACTGTTGTTCGGCCTGGGGCAAGAATCGGCCGATCGCGGCGCTATGCCGACCCGAGCTGGCGTACGAGTCGCTGTTCGGCAACGTCGGCGCGACGCGGAACGACTTTGCGGCCCGGAAGAATCTGCTGGACTTCGTGACGGACGACGTTCGCCAACTCAAGTCGGAGATTGTCGGACCCGAACGAGAGTTGGTGGACTCCCACCTCGATGCGATAGAATCGCTCTCCAAGCGAGACGGGCTGCTCGCGAACAAATTCGATACGGGAGCGTTGAAGAAGCACGCCCCGAAGTTAGAACCGGCGAGGACCATGACCGAGACCGTGGCGGCACAGTGCGACATCGCGGCGGCCGCGCTGCTAGCGGGGCTTACCAACGTGGTGACGATCACGGCGGGTCTCTGCAGCATCCCGGCAAACTATTCGGGCATCTCCGACGTCCACCCGCACGGAATCGGGCACGGCCTCTTCGACGTCCTCTCGAAGTATCACAACTACCTGGCCACGCAGGCGGCACGGATGCTGACGAAGCTGCAGGAGACGAAGGAAGGCACCGGCACGATGCTCGACAACACCCTGCTCGTCTTCATGAGCGATTCGGCCAACCAGCAGCATTCGTGGAAGGGGGCGAACTGGCCATTCGTGCTGGTGGGCAACCTCGGCGGCAAATTGAAATCGGGGCAGTTCCTGTCGTACCCGGTGTCGAAGCGGCATACGCATTACGTGGACGGCAAGGAGATGGGCAAGGCGGGCGATGCGAACCCCGCGATCAACGCGCTCTACTGCACGCTGCTGCACGCGTTCGGCGCGCCACGCGACACGTTCAACCGGTCCGCCAGTGCGCCGGATGCCCCCGCCCTCTACGGCCCGCTTGCGGAGTTGCTCGCGTAGCGATGACGTGGAATTGGAACGAGATCAACCACCCATGCCGATCCTAGAGACTTCTATGAAATTCACCTTTTCGATACTGCCCTTGGTCAGTCTGCTGGTCTTCGCTCAGACCGCCGCGAACGCCGCTGGCCCTGTTGGGGATGGGACTCACCTCCGTTCGTTCCTAGACGCCCATTGCGTGCGATGTCACGGCGAGAAGAAGCAGAAAGGTGACGTGACACTGCACAACCTGAGCGCCAAGCCGAAGGGGGCGGCCGAACTCGATTTGTGGAAGAGGATTTACGAACAGGTTGAGGGATATCAAATGCCCCCGATCGATTCCAAGCAGCCGATCATGGCCGAGCGGCAGCAAGCGATTGAGTTGGTCAAGGCGGTGCTGAAGGCCAGCGGCGCGGGTGTGGACGAACTCAAAGCACTCAAGCCGGCCCGCGGCAACTGGGTAGACCACGACACGCTCTTCTCCGGCAAGTCCTTTGGAGAAGCTGCGACGCCCGGCCGTGTCTGGCGACTCTCGCCCGAGAGTTACAAGCAGTTCTTCACGCGACTCGGTCAGCAATTCACGATAGACACCAGCAGCATCAAATCGCCCTGGTCGTTCGCCAGGCTGTGGGATTTCGCCGACTACTCCTCGTCCCACCGGTTAAGCGACGCGGAACTGGACCACCACGTGCGGAACTGCACGTCGGTCGCGAAGAGCATGGTGCCGAAGCTCAAAAACACCAGTGGCCCGATCAAGAAGATGGGGGCGGTGTTAGGCGCCGGCAAGTCGGCGACGCCGGAACAAGTGGACGCGGCGGTGGCGGAAACGTTTGACTTCCTGCTCCAGTTGCCACTCGACGAGGCCGCATTAAAAAAGTACCGCGACCAATTGACCCGCGATCTGCAGTCTTACGACGCGACGATGGCCGTGGAGCGTTTCCTGATCGCGGTGTTGTGCCACCGCGAGGTGCTCTACCGCGTCGAGCAGCCGCAAGGGGACGGGAGGCGAAGCCTTCTGGCGCCGCGGCATCTAGCGAGAGCAATTGCCTTCACGCTCACCGACCGCGAGCCGGATGCGGTGCTCTGGCAGGCGGTAGCGGAGGGGAAGTTGACTTCCAGCGAAGACGTGCGCAAGCAGGTCGAACGCATCCTGAACGATCCCGCCATTCCGAAGCCGCGCCTGCTGGGGTTCTTCCAGGAGTACTTCGGCTACACGTCGTGTGAGGACGTGTTCAAGGACGACAGCACCATTTCGGAGATGCAATTGATTGCCGTCCAGGGGAGGGACTTTTTCGGCGGCCATCTGGCCAGGGACACCGACAAGCTCGTCGAATGGGTGCTCGCCTCCGACGAGCAGGTACTGCGAACACTCCTGACGACGCGTAAGTCCTTCATCTGCACCCCGGAACTGGACAACTACCGCACGGACCTGGCCAACACGGCCGCCGCGAAAAAACGTGATGCCGAGCGGGCCAAGCAGGCCGGGCAGCCATTCGATGAGACGAAATACAAGGTCAAGCCGATCGAAACCCCGCCCCATTACATCTGGCAACAGATGCAGATGGTGTACGGTGTGATGCCGAAGGTGGAGTGGAAGAAGAGCCATCCCGACTGGTTCCTCGCGCCGGCGCCGAACGGCCCCGAAATCACGCGGGACGAATGGGCGAAACTGCTTCCGTTCGATGCGAATTCGGCTCAGCGGCTGGGAATCCTGACGCAGCCGAGTTGGTTGATTGCTCAGTCGGTCAACTTCGACAACCACGCCATCCACCGCGGCCGCTGGATTCGCGAAAAGTTGCTCGGCGGCCGGATTCCTGACGTGCCGATCACCGTCAACGCAATGCTCCCGACCGAACCGCACCATGGACTACGCGACCGGATGCGCGTCACCCGCGATGATTACTGCTGGAAGTGCCACAAGCAGATGGACCCGATGGGACTGCCGTTCGAGCAGTTCGATCACTTCGGTCGTTACCGGGAGCAAGAGATCGTCGTGGACAAGGAGAAAGACGACGCCATGCGGGCCAAGAATCCTACCCGCAAGGTTCGCGCGATGAAGCTCGTGCCATTCGACACGACAGGCGCCATCGAGGACAGCGGCGATCCGGAATTGGACGGGCCTGTGAAGGGGCCGTTCGAGTTGATCGAAAAATTGTCGAAGTCACAGCGAGTCGAGCAAGTGTTCGTGCGGCACGTGTTCCGCTATTTCCTCGGCCGCAACGAAACGCTGGCCGACGGACCGACGCTCGTGGCCGCGCACAAGGCCTATCGGGACAGCGGCGGCAGCTTCAAGGCGCTGCTGGTCTCGCTCCTGTCCTCCGAGTCCTTCCTCTTCCGCACGGTTCGCGTCGCGGCGTCCAAATCGTAAATTGCTCCCGATGCCTTTTCCATATAGCTTTCCTGCGCCGACCACGATTTCCAACTAACCCACGCATAGACCAAACTCCGAATCATGAACCCATCTCAATGCCTCAGTGATCGTCGCTCATTCCTTAAGGGCGTCTCACTCGGCACCGGAGGGCTCCTGCTCGCCCCGCTGCTGCAGAAAGTGGCTGCGGCCGCGGACGGCAACGTCACGCCGCCTGCCGGGAAGGCGCCCGCCGGGCTGCGCCTGGCGTGGGACCGGAGCAGTTGGAACGTCGAAAGATCGGAACCCCTCTGCAAAGCGGCGGGCATTGAGGGGCATCGGTATTTGAGCCCCCTGGCAAGCACTGTCGAAAAAATCACGCCGATCATGGAGACGGGGCAGGCGGATGCCTACCTCCTTTGCACCCACAATGATCTTGGAGCTTACCTCGACGACGGCCGCATTCAGAAATTCATCGAGCGCGGCCTGAAGCACAATCCGAACTTCCGCGGCGCCTTTCTTCAATTGGGCTGGTTGGTGCATGACGGTGGGCAGGAAACCGGAACAGGCGAAATCAAGACCGGGGATGACTATGAAAAATCCGACCTGGCGCGAGTGCAGGCGAAGCTCGACAGAGAGCGGAAGGTCATCGAGGCGAAGGTGGACGCGATCAACAGGAAGCTCGGTCGGCAGATGATCTTCCTCGTGCCGGTGGGCGATGCCATCATGGAACTCCGGCGGATGATCGCCGCGGGCAGATTCCCCGGTGTCGCGAAACAGTCGGCGGTGTTCTCGGGCGACTCGATGCCCCACCCGGGCGCGCTCTCCTTTGAACTGGGACGTTACTGTCACTTTGCCGTGATGTACCGAATGAACCCGATGGACCTGGATGTGGTGGGTGAGACGAAATCGGCCGAGCAGAGCGCGATCCTGAAGAAACTCGCTTGGGATATTGTCTCGAAGTATCCGCATGCTGGCATTGCGAAGTATGACGTGTCCGCCAGGTCGGACGTGGCCGGAAACGCCGCGCCGGCCGCCGGTGTTGTTGCACCTGCCAAGACCGAAGCCCTGAAGGGCTGGAATGCGACGCAGGATCTGCCCGATGACACGGTGGTCACCGATTACAACGACTACATCGAGAGGCTGCCGAAGGCGGAACGGCCCGGCGTCTCCGACGTGAAATACTACGTGGACGGAACGGGACGCAACGCCGTGGCGGTTCTCGTCAACGCGGGCGGCGCGCAATGGACCCATCTGCTCGTCTATGACAAACAGAACAAGCGGACCGGCGTAACCAGGTTCGTCGCCGGCAAGTGACGGATGCCGGGCGCCGGCGTGCCAGCAGACAGACAGACAGAAATGTCGCCGGAATTTACAACGCGGCGATCGGCTGCCGCGCGCCAACCGGAGCCGCCCCGCCTCGAAGGGTATCGAATTCTTTTTTCGGGATTCTTTTTGCTCTAAGTGAAATCAACGGGCAGGATTGTCCGCGCATGAATCCATCCAAAACCGCATCAACCTCCCGAGTGAAAACATTCTCCAAACTGTGTGCCCTTCTTGCGCTCGGCGTTCTTTCGAATGCCGGCTTCGCCGAGGAAAAACCCAAGGCTCAAATCCCCGCCGCCGGCGCCGACGGCTGGATTTCGCTTTTCAACGGCAAGGATCTCGCCGGCTGGGAAGGTCTCGAAGGCTACTGGACGGTTGTGGACGGCGCGATCCAGTGCTCCGAGACCAAGCAAAACTCCAAGCAGACCGATTTGATCCTGCTCGCCTCGAAAGACAACCCGGAGAAATTCGCCAACTTCGAAATTCGCTACAGCTTCAAATGGGTCACTCCCGACGGCAACTCGGGCCTTCAAATCCGCGGGAAGATTGACAACGCCAAGATGTTCCATGTCGGTGGCTATCAGGCCGACATCGACGCGGGCAATGCCTACACCGGCATCATCTATGACGAGGGTGGTGTCGCCGGCGGCCGCGGCATCATGAGCAAACGCGGCGAAAAAACCGTCTGGGACGCCGAAAACAAGCGCACCGGCACGCCTCTCGACAAGACCGACGCCGAAATCAAAGCCAGGATCAAGCCGGTCGGCGAATGGAACGATGTCGTCGTCATCGTCGATGGGAACCATATCACCTACAGCATCAACGGCCAGGTCACCACCGAGATGATCGATAACAGTCCCAAGGCATGCAAAGACGGCGTCATCGGCCTCCAGATGCATGCCGGACACACCATGACCCTCCAGTTCAAAGACATCAAAATCAAGATGCTGGATAAGAAATAGCCGGCACGCGCACCGCCCTGTCAAAGCCTGCGACCGAGAGAATGAATATCAGAAATATCGGAATCATCCCATGAATGAGGCGTCTCCCGACCGGCTGATCTGCCATTCGATCGTCACTGGCATTACTTCTCGTGCGCGGGGCGTCTGCCCCGGATTCCCTGCTGGGCAGCATCACGTTCTTGTGGAATTGGCGGGGACGCGGGCCGGGCGACGCCTGGTCGGGTTGTGGCAATTTTTTTGTCGGGCGGCGGGGAGAAGTGGGATTTCGGCGGTGCTTGCACTCGTTCTGGCGGTGACTGTTCGGGATGGGGCTTGTGCCGCGGAGACGGCGGACGGGCAGTTCGCTCAGGCGTTTTTCAAGTCTCACTGCACTGGTTGTCACAACCCCAAAAAGACAAAAGGGAGCCTGGATCTTAAGGCATTGGAGCAGTCGCTTGCCCAGCCGGGGAAGCTCGATGCCCGGACCATGACCAGATGGGAGCACGTGTTCGACCGTGTGGCGCGGGAGGAGATGCCGCCGGCGGATGAAGAGCAACCCACGATTGCGGATCGGCAGGCGTTTCTGGCCAGGCTGGCTCCGTTGGTAGCCGGGCGGAGCCGGGCCCGGCAGCAGGCGGATGGCCGCACGCCCTTGAGGCGGCTCAATCAGGTCGAATACGAAAATACCATTCGCGATCTGCTCAGCCTGCCGGCGCTGAATGTCGCAGGGGTGTTGCCACAGGATGGGCGAAACGCGGATTTCGACAACATCGCCGCGGAGCTTGGGGTGTCACCGCTTCATCTCCTGAGATACCAGGAGGCTGCGAACGTGGCTCTCATGGCTGCGGTCCCACGGCATTCCTTCGAACCGCTGAAATTCGCGATGACGGGCGAGGAAATAAAAACCCTTCGCAAGCATGTTCCAATGTACGGTACGGGCATCCGCTTGAACTTAGGACAAAGGGAACAATTAGCCAATTCACCATTGATTCCGGAACCCACGGCCGATGGCATGTATCGAATCCGGATTCTGGGGTATGGCTTGGTTACGAATGCCAAGGCATACATGATTTCGATTGCGACAGGAGTGCCCTACAGGGTATTGCTTGGACTTTGCGGCAATACGAACGCCAAGCCATACCCGGTCGGAATCTCCCGCTTGGAGCCCACTGGTAACAACGAACGCATTGTGGCGTGTCGGGATTTCCCGCAGGACGTACCCGCGGCAGTGGAGATCGTCGCGCCGATTTGCAAGGGTGAGAAGTTCGAGATTTACGGATGGATTCTGACCAAGCCCGTGGCAGGAGCCAACCAGCCGGAGTCGCCAGCCCTCATCGTCGATCGGCTGGAAATCGAAGGTCCGATCGATTCTTGGCCGCCGGCCAGTTACAGGAAGCTGTTTGGCGATCTGCCGCTGGAGCCGAAGAAGGAGGCGGCACCGGCCCCGGCGGGCAAACCCGCGCCGAAGAGCGGCAAGCCGCAGCCGGTGGCCGTGGAACCCGTGTCCCAGAATCCCGAAGCAGACGCCAGGCGGCTGCTGCAAGCCTTCCTGCCGAGGGCGTTTCGGAGGCCAGTGACGGCAGATGTGGTCGAGTCCTATGTGGCCGAGGCGCGTCAGGCATTGAAGGACGGCCAGTCGTTTGGTGACGCCATGTCGGAAGCGTATCAATCCGCCCTCTGTTCGCCTCAATTTCTCTTCTACTCGGAAACTCCCGGGCCCCTCGATGACTATGCGCTGGCTTCGCGCCTTTCGTATTTCCTCTGGCGCTCAATGCCCGACGATGCCTTGATTGCTGCCGCCGCCTCGGGCCGCCTGAAGACAGCGGAAGGATTGAGGGCCGAAACGGAACGGCTGCTGGGCGATCCGAAGAGCGGGCGATTCATCAGGGACTTCGTTTGCAATTGGTTTGAATTGAAAGATATCGATCGGGCGACGAAGACCAACCCGATCAGCAGAGGGGCGGATGACTGCTTGTGGCATTCCGCGGCGCACGAGACGCTGCTGTTTTTTCAGGAATTGCTCAACAAGGACCGCAGCGTGCTCGAACTGATTGATTCCGACTGGACCATGCTCAACGAACGGCTTTGCCAGCACTACGGCTTGTTCGCGGAGCCAGCCGGCCTCGTGAACGGGAAATCGGAACCGGCGCCGGAAAAGCAGCCGCTTGTCGCCGGGGTGGAATTCAAACTCACGAAGCTGCCCAAGGGAAGCCATCGGGGGGGAGTATTGACCCAGGCCAGCGTGCTCACGACGACGGCCGACGGGCAACGCACCAGCCCGGTTCTCCGTGGGAAGTGGGTATGCAAGAAGATTCTCGGTATGGACCTTCCACCTCCGCCGCAGGACGTGCCCGCATTTGAAGTCGATACCCGCGGGACAACGACCATCCGTGAACAGCTTGCGAAGCACCGTGCGGATCCAAGCTGCGGTTCGTGCCACAAGGTGATCGATCCGCCGGGCTTTGCGCTCGAAAACTTCGACCCGTTCGGTGTTTGGAGGGAGAAATACAACCCGAAACTTCCGGTGGATTCCGTGGATGTGTTGCCCGATGGCCGGCGGTTTGAGGGAGTCGATCAATTCAAGGCGCTCCTGGTCGAAAAGCCGAAGCCAGTTGTCCGCAATGTTGCGCGAAAATTACTGACGTTTGCCACCGGGGCCGAATTGCAGTTTGCGGACAGGGCGGAACTGGACCATATAGTGGAGGATGCCGGGGCAAAGCGATACGGATTCCGGTCGCTCGTCCACTCCATCGTTCAAAGCCGGATGTTTAGAGAAAAATAGAAGCCAACCCCAAAAATACCAAGCACACCCATGCACCCCATCAACTTCAATCCCGCCCTAGTTTCCCGGCGGACGGCGCTCCGGGTCGGGGCCATCAGCATCGCCCTGCCGTTCCTGGATATCTTCCAGCCTCATGGTTTACGTGCGGCGGAGACGACGCCCGGGGCGGGCGATCCCACGCGGCCGCAGCGCCTGCTGCTGGTGGCGCGACCGTTGGGCTATCATGCGCCGAATTTTTTTCCAACCAAGGCAGGTCGGGACTATGAGTCAACGCGGTATCTCAAACACCTGGATTCCGTGCGGGATCAACTCACCGTAATTTCAGGCATCTCGCACCCGGGCCACAACCATCACACTTCTGAAATTGGCTTCTTCACCGGGGCGCCCAAGGAGAGAATCACGCAGACTGCCTGCTGCTACGGGCTCGAAGGAGTCAATAACACAGTCTCATTCGACCAATACATTGCAGAACGCCTCCCAAGCGGCACCCGGTATGCGAACCTTGTGATCGGCGGGGAGTACCTGAAGAAGTCGTTCACCGCAACCGGCGTCAATGTGCCGTCCATTGAAAGCCCCTTCGAGGTTTTCAAGAGGCTGTTCATCAACGGCACGCCCGAGGAGATGGCGCGGGAGGTCCGCCGACTGCGACATGGACGGAGCATTCTCGACCGCGTCACCGGAACGGCGCGGACGATGTCGCTCAAGATGGGGCCGGATGACAAAGGGCGCATGGATCAGATGTTCACGACCATTCGTGAAGCGGAGAAAATGATCGTGCGTCTTCAGAGCTCGGCCGAGCAGGGCAAGCCGAAGGTTGAATATCAGATGCCGGCCACCGAGCCGAAAAAAGAGGAAGTGGTTGAACTCAGCCGGCTGTGGTTCGACATCGCCCGGCTCGCTTTCCTCACCGACTCCACCCGCGTGATCATGCTCTCGTTCAAGGAGACGGGAGTGCCGAAAATCGGCGACAAGACGCTCGGCGACCATCACGGCCTGTCCCATCATGGCAAGGACGAGAAGAAAATTGCGGAGCTGTCAGTAGTCCAGGAAACAGAGATGGCGGAATTTGGGAGGTTCCTCTCCGCGATGAAGACGACCAGGGAAGGCGAGGGAACCTTGCTCGACCGGACGACGATCTTTCATGGAAGCAATCTGGGCGACGCTTCTACTCACGGTTGCGAGAATGCCCCGATTATCGTGGCCGGCGGCGGCCTGAAGCATCAGGGGCATCTGGCGTTCGATCAAAAGAAGAACAAGAACCTGTCGAATCTCTATGTGCGATTGGCGCAGCACATGGGAGTCGAGACGGATCGGTTCGGCATGAGCGACGGCGTCATCAGCGAGATTTGATCGACCGGTCGGGATCAACCCGAGGGAACGGAATTTCGCATGTCCCGATTCGTCACGTCTCAGCCGCATGTAATTTTTCTGGGTTTGCTTCCGCCTGTGCAAGGGGAAGAGGCCAGGTCGCCGGCCAGGAAATCCGCCCCGCTGCAATCGCCGGCAGTCCTCGGCAGTCACATGGTCCTGCAGCAGGACATGCCGGTGCCTGTCTGGGGCAAAGCCGCTCCGGCGGAGGAAATCACGGTGGAATTTTTGGGCCTGAGGAAAACCATCGCCGCGGATGATGCCGGCAATTGGAAGGTGACACTCGATCCGCTGGCGGTTTCCTCCGAGTCGCGCACGATGACGATCACGGCGTCTTCCGGCGTTGATGTTCTCGTTCGGGCTGCAACTTCACAAGGAATTGGACGTCCCGATCGGACTCATCGTGAAGGCATACCCCCCTCACTCCACGACGCCCGTCCACGTTCTGACCATTTCCGGTGCGGCGGGCGCGAATGCAAATTCCTGCTAATGCAATGCCACCCGGAAGATTGCTTGACCGGGCTCCACCCTGAAAAATATCCAAATCATCCATGACTCATTCCGCCACACACTCCGACGCCCGTCCGAGTTCCGACGGTTTCCGGTGCAGCGGACACAAAAGCAATTTGGCAGCCGTTTGCGTCGCCATTGCCACATTGCTGGCAACCGCGATCTCGAGCGACGCGCAAGATCAGAAAGACCCGCCCAAGGAGTTTGCGAACTCCCTTGGGATGAAGTTCGCATGGATTCCGCCGGGGACGTTCCTAATGGGGAGTCCGACAGAAGAGAAGCATCGCAACCCCATTGAAATCCCGCACAAGGTCAGGTTGACCAAGGGCTTCTACATGGGCGTCCACCCCGTGACGCAGGACCAATGGTTGAAAGTCATGGGCGGAAAGAATCCGAGCGGTTTCGACAAGGAGAAGATGGGCGACAAGGAAAAACTGAGCGCGACGGAAAAGTTGCTTCTGCCGGTCGAATCGGTCTCTTGGAACGACTGCCAGGAATTCATCAGGAAATTGCAGGAAATGGACATGAAACCGTATCGCCTGCCCACCGAAGCCGAATGGGAATACGCGTGCCGTGCCGGAACGACGACGCCGTTTCACTTCGGCGAGACCATCTCCACCGATCAGGCGAATTACGATGGCGATTTCGTGTATGGCGATGGAAAAAAGGGCACGCGCCGTCAAAGGACGACTCCCGTGGGGTCCTTTCCCGCCAATGCGTTTGGTCTGCACGACATGCACGGCAACGTCTATCAGTGGTGCCAGGATTGGTACGGCGATTATCCGCCACGCGACGTGACCGACCCGAAAGGGCCTGAGAAAGGCCTGGCCCGCGTGCTGCGCGGCGGCTCTTGGAAGAGCAATCCCCTGAGCTGTCGCTCCGCGGAACGTCTCCGGTATGAGCCTGGGGCCCGTTTCCACCTGTATGGCTTCCGAGTCTGCTTCTTCTTGAACTAATGCCCATGAGACTAAGATCAATTTGGATTTGTGAAATGAACATTCTGCATCTGACCCTAGCCGCATTGGTGCTGACCGTGGCGGTGCAACCCAAGGCCATCGCCCAGCAGCCCGCGGACTTGAAAGAAGTCCGTGCGTTTTTCGACGCGCATTGCGTCCGCTGCCACGGCGAAAAGAAGCAGAAGGGCGACGTCTTTTTGCACAAGCTCACCACTCCGAAGAAAGGTGCGGCGGACCTCGATGTGTGGACCAAGGTTTTCGACCAAATCGAAACCCGGCAAATGCCCCCGCAGGACGCCGATCAGCCGTCCTCTGCCGACCGCCAGGTGGCGGCCGCCTCGATAAAGCAAGCCCTGGCAACCGCCGGCCTGAAGACGGACGATCTGAAGCTGCTAGCTCCGTCCCGCGGCAACTGGATCGATCACGAAGCGCTCTTCTCGGGCAAGGCGGTGGGCGAACCGGGTACGCCGGCCAGGGTGTGGCGGGTCTCGGCCAGGAGTTACAACCGGCTCTTTGCTCGCATCGACGAAGCGTACGGGCTCGATTTGACGCGCGGACTTGGCATATTGGGCGGTGGTGCCGCTTATGGGCCCATCCAACAACACCAGGCAGCCGTGACACCGCCGTGGGGGTCGCCCCGGCAGTGGGATTTCACCGACTACTCGTCAACCCATCGGGTGAGCAGCGCGGAGATCGAGCATCATCTGCGGAACTGCAAGGTGGCGGCGAAGAAATTGATCCCGGAACTCAAGAAAACCAAGGGGCCCATCCAGCAGGTGGCGCCGTTGTTTGCCGCCGGGAAAATGGCGAAACCTGAACAGGTGGACGCGGCGGTGAAGGACTTGTTCGATGTGCTGTTCCACATGTCCCTCGAACCCGCGGCGCTCAAAGCGTACAGCGATCAGGCGATGAAAGACTTGGACGCGTATGGATCGGAGATGGCGGTGGAACGGCTGCTCATTTCCGCGTTGTTTAATCGCGAGGCGATTTATCGCATCGAGGAGCCGGAGGGAGGCGTCCGACGAGGCATCATGGCGCCGCGGCACCTGGCCCGAGCAATCGCTTATACCTTAACCGATCGCGAGCCGGACCCCGAGTTGTGGAAGGCCATTGACGAGGGGCGGCTCAAGACAAGCGCGGATGTCCGCGCGCAGGTCGAACGCATTCTGAACGACCCGGCGATTCTCAAGCCGCGGATACTCGGATTCTTCCAGGAATACTTTGGATATGCCGCGGCGGCCGATATGTTCAAATGCGACGCGACGATGACGGAGTTTCAAGTGCCGGCCGGTCAGGGCAGTTACTTCCACGGAGACCATCTGGTTCCGGACACCGACAAGCTCGTGAAGCTGGCGCTGGAATCTGACAAGGATGTGCTGCGAACCCTTCTAACGACCCGGAAGGCGTTTATCTGTGCCAAGGACATCGACCAACACTTCCTGGAGGTCTTGCCGGCCGTCACTCGCATGAAAAACAAGGACCGGGAAGAAGCGGCAAAGAAAGGCACGCCCTTTGATGAGAATGACAAGAAGTATGTCCGCAAACTGACGCCACCGGGGGGGGACATTTTTACTCAGATGCAGATCATGTATGGTGTGTTCCCCAAGGCAGACTGGTTGAAAAAATACGGAAATCCCCGACTGAGTCCGGAGCCGCAAGGCCCCGAAATCAGCGCCGAGAAATTCCCTGAAATATTCAGCAAAGGCGAACCGTTCGACGCCAATCCGGATTGTCGGATGGGGATACTGACTCAACCCAGTTGGCTCGTCGCCATGTCGAACAACTTCGACAATCACCCGATCCACCGCGGGCGCTGGATTCGCGAACGATTGCTCGGGGGACGAATCCCCGTGGTTCCGATCACGGTCAACGCGATGCTCCCGAACGAACCGCATCATGCCATGCGCGAACGGATGCGGGTGACCCGCGAGGAATATTGCTGGAAATGCCACCAGCAGATGGATCCGCTGGGGCTCCCTTTCGAGCAGTACGACCACTTCGGGCGCTATCGTACCCAAGAGATCGTGGTCGATAGGGCGAAGGACGACGCTCTTCTTGCCAAAACGCCCGATCGCAAGTTCCGACCGATGACGACCGTGCCAAACGACACGGCCGGTGCTATCGTCGATAGCGGCGACCCGCAACTCGATGGACCCGTCAAGGGACCGCTCGAGATGATCGAGAAATTGGCGAACTCGAAAAAAGTGGAGCAGGTTTTCGTCCGCCACGTGTTCCGCTATTTCCTGGGACGCAACGAGACGCTCGCCGACGGCCCCGTGCTCGTGGCCGCGCACAAAGCCTACAGCGGCAGCGGCGGCAGCATGAAAGCGCTTCTCGTGTCGCTGCTGTCCTCGGATGCATCGCTGATTCGCATCCGCGACACCGAATCCAAGAATCCCTGACGCGGACTACGCCCAAAATCCAGTGTCCAATCTTTCAGAAAAGAACGTCATTGATTGAGAACTTCTCCGCAACTATCATCCAACTGTAGCCGTCGGGTGCTCACCCCGGCATCGCCCGCAAACCTAAACATAGCAAGACCCCGAACATGATCACTCGACGCAAACTTCTCAAGGGCGTATCCGCCGGCGCCGGCGGGCTCCTTCTCGCTCCGCTCCTCCAAAAGATCGCGGCGGCCGCCGAGGGCAACGTTACCCCTCCCAAGCGGGTCATCTTTTTCGTGTTCGACAACGGCTTCCAGGACGATGGCGCGGTTCCTTTGGACACCCCCCTTGCATGCGACACGATGCGGCAGTTCTCCCTGAAGGGCCTGAGGCTGCCGTTGGACATCGAGCCGCTTGCGCCGTTCATAGATCGGATGACGCTCCTGCACGGCCTGCGGACGCACGGGGCCGTGGACCACGGCGGTTTTTTCCACGCGCTTTCGGGGAGTGCGGGCAGCAAATATACGCCTCAGGATGAGTCGATCGACGCCGCAATCGCCCGCGGAGCATCCACCGTGGTGCCTTTGTTGCACCTGGGCGTTGGGTCTGGCCAGTCAACCGGCTATTGCTGTTCGGCCTGGGGCAGGGCGCAGCCGATCGCGGCCATCTGTCGGCCCGAAATGGCCTACGAATCGCTGTTTGGCAGTGTCGGAGCCACTCAGAATGATTTCGCGGCCCGGAAAAACCTCCTGGATTTCGTGACTGACGACATCCGCCGGTTGAGATCGGTGGTCGCCGGGCCGGAACGGGAGTTGATGGACTCGCACCTGAGTGCGGTGGAATCGCTCTCCAAGCGGGACGAGACCTTGTCGAGCCAGTTCGCCACAGGCGCGTTGCAGAAGCACGCGCCCAAGCTCCCCGAGAAGCGTTCGGGGCTCTTCACCGACACCGTGGCGGAGCAGTGCGACATCGTCGCAGCGGCGCTCGTGGCGGGTCTGACCAATGTCGTCTCCATCAGCGTGGGCTTGAACTCCCTTCCCCAGAACTACTCGGGATTCTCCAAGCAGGGCCCGCACGGCCTCGGTCACGGCAGCGGCGACAAGGAATTGGGGCTTGAGAAACCTTTTGAGCCTCTGGCGCACCTCCGTAACTTCCATGCCCGCCAAGTGGCGCGCTTGCTGACGAAGCTGAAGGAGACCCCGGAGGGCAACGGCACGATGTTCGACAATACCGTGCTCGTCTTCATGAGCGATACCGCCAACCAGCAACACTGCTGGAAGGGAGCGAATTGGCCTTTCGTGCTGATCGGCAACCTGGGCGGCACTTTGACGTCGGGTCAGTACCTGTCTTACCCGGTGACGAGGCGTCAGACGTGGGACAACGCCGGCGTGGCAATGGGCGCTGCGGCCGACGGCAATCCGGTCACGAACGCCCTTTATACCACGCTCCTGCACGCCGTCGGCAAACCGCGCGACACGTTCAACCGTTCTTCCGCCGCGCGGGATGTCCCCGCCCTGTACGGGCCGTTGCGCGAATTGCTGGCGTAATTCGGGTTCCCATCCGGGAGACCGGACGCTTGCGGCCTTTATGTTGGAGTTGTTCCGCTATTTCCTCGGCCGCAACGAAACCCTCGCCGACGGACCGACGCTCGTGGCCGCGCACAAGGCCTATCGGGACAGCGGCGGCAGCTTCAAGGCGCTGCTGGCCTCGCTCCTGTCCTCAGAGTCCTTCGTCTTCCGCACGGTTCCCTTATTTGCAAAGAATTCCCAACGAATACTTCCGCGTGGCGGCACCCGCTTGGCACTGCTACGAGGCCGGCATGCGCCTACCACTCCCCGCCGCCATCCCGCCCTGACGCTTTCCGGTGCGGCGGGCGCAAAAACAAATTTCTTCTAATGCAATGCCACCCGGAAGATAGATTCACCCGGCTCTCAATAAACAAACCCGAATCCGCATTTTTATCCATGACTCATATCTCCACACCCACTGACGTCCGTCCGAGTTCTGACCGCCTCCGGTGCGGCGTGCGCGAAAGCAAATTCCTGCGCTTCCGGATATGGATGCAGCATGGCAAGAAGGAGATTAAAATGAAGCAGTTCGTGTTTGCGGGTGTCTTGGTTATGAGTCTGGGGTCGGGCATGTCGGCCCGGGCCGACGTGACGTTGTCGAAAATATTCACCGATCACGCCGTGCTGCAGCGCGACATGGCCCTGCCGGTCTGGGGCACGGCAGAGCCGGGCGAAAAGGTGACGGTTAAACTGGGCGTCGCCGAGGCCGCGACCGAGGCCGACGCCCGCAGCAACTGGTCCGTCCGCCTGCCGGCCCAGAAACTCAACGCCACCGGCCAGGATCTCGTGGTCAGCGGCAAGAACACGATTACCGTCAAGGACGTGCTCGTTGGCGATGTCTGGCTGTGCGGCGGGCAGTCGAACATGGAACTCCCGCTGAAGGACTGCGACTCCAAGGCGGACATCCCCACAGCCGACTACCCCACGTTGCGACGCATCAGGGTGGTGGGTCCTTGGCGCGCGGGCAGGCCGACAGTTGCCGAGAAGCCTCTGTGGGAGCCCTGTAATCCCACCAACGCCGGCAACTTCAACGGCACGGGTTTCTACTTTGCGCGCCGCATTCAGAAGGAGACGGGCGTGCCCATCGGCCTACTCGACACCAGCATCGGCGGTTCGCCGATCGAAATGTGGATTCCAGCCGAGGGCTATGCGCTCGAATCAGCGGTGGCAGATTTGCCAGCTTCGAAGAATGGGAAAGAGCATACCAGTGACTTCTACAACAGCATGATCAAACCCGTGGTTCCCTTCGGCATCAAAGGCGCGATCTGGTATCAGGGCGAAGCGAACGCTGCTACCGGCAAACTCTACGACTACAAGATGCGGGCATTGATCAAGGGCTGGCGCAAGGTCTGGAATCAGCCGCCTGCGGCGGGATCCGGCGTGACATGGGGCAAATTCCCCTTCTACTTCGTGCAACTCCCCCCCGCCGGGGCGGACACCGCCAATCCGGCCGGCACGGGTGAGCGGAGCCAGGCCGGACTCCAGATTGCGCAGATGCGGAGCCTGCAAATGCAAATTCCCAACACGGGCATGGCGTCCACTTACGACATCGGTCACGGCGGCCTCCACCCCTATAACAAGTTTGACGTCGGCGAGCGCCTGGCCCTATGGGCCTTGCGTAACGAATACGGCCAGAAGAACCTGGTGGTCAGCGGCCCGATCTACAAGGCGCTGAAGATCGAAGGGAACAAGATCCGTATCTTCTTCGACCATGCAGGCAGCGGGCTGATGGTCGGACGGAAGTCCGGTCGCGAGCCGACCGTGGAGGTCAAGAACGCCACGCCGGGCCGGTTCGCCATTGCCGGCGACGACCAGAAGTGGGTATGGGCCGACGCGGTCGTTGATCCTGCGACCAACTCAGGACTGGCGGCTGACACGGTCGTGGTCTCCAGCACCAATGTGCCCAACCCGGTGGCCGTACGCTATGCCTATGGTTACCGTGGCAAGCTGTACAACAAAGAGGGGCTGCCGGCTTCGCCCTTCTGCACGGACCGATGGACACTGTTGCAGCCTGAAGGAAAGAAGCTTCTGCTCCTCCGGGGGTGGCCGCAAACCTGGGACACCGAGTTCACGCTGCAGGCGCCTGATGATACGACCGTCGAAGGAACGGTTCGCGGCGGCAAGCTCGTGAAGCTGCGGGTGACCCCGGCCGCGCGGCGGGCCGACGTGGTGGTGGCGGCCCCGTACCATGATCCGCTGGCCTTTGAAGCCGATCCCCCCGGCGGCGAAGCGCCGTTGTCGGTTCGTTTCGACGCGACACAGGTCACGAGCGACGCAGGCAGGATCGTTTCGTACGAATGGGATTTCGGCGACGGCCGCACGGCCAAAGACATGACGGCAACTCACACCTACGAAAAGGTCGGAACCTATACGGCGACTTTGCGGGCCAAGGCCGGGAAAGGGGAAACGGAGATCGCGAGCCGCGTCATTACGGCGACGACCGTGGATACAACCGCGCCGAACGTTGTCGCCGTGACCGCCCCAGACCGGCCCGGACGTGGCGTCGTTGTCGCCTTTAGCGAACCAGTGCGGCAGGAAGATGCGGAGGTGGCTGCGAACTATATGATCGAGCCGGGAATCAAGGTGGCGTCGGCTTCGTTGAGCGCGGACCGAACGAGTGTGACCCTGACCACGTCGCCAATCCCCGGGCTTGGCGAGTATTCCGTCACAGTGAACAACATCCGCGACCGGGCGAAAAAGCCCAACCTCCTTGCCGAAACCCGAAAGACGTTTCGATACGCGCCGCTGTTCGCGTGGTGGAAGCTGAACGAAGGAGACGGATTCGTTGCGGCGGACTCGTCGGGGAACAAGTTCGGTGGCGCTTTGATAGATGGCGCGATCTGGACGAACGAGGCGGGACGCGTCGCGCCGAAATTCGCCGGGAGTTTTGTGAAGTGCGAGACATACCTGGAGGGGTTGGCCGTGCCGTTCTCGATCGCCTTCTGGGTCAACCCGGCGACGGTCCAAGGCGATGTGGTGAACATCTTTGGCAACTTTAGCGCGAGCGCCGACGGTGTTTTCGGGATGATGATGCAACAGGAATACAAGACCAACCGGTACACATTCGTTTATGCAGACGGGAAGAAGAGTAGCAGGCTGGGATCGGTACGCCTGGATGCCGGCCAGTGGCAACATGTAACGATCGTGTGCGACACTGAAAAAGACTGTTGTTACGTCAACGGCGTGGAGCAGGCCAGCGGCAAGGGGCTGGGAAGTATTGCGCCCAACCTCAGCCAGCCATTCTGTCTGCCGTTTTTCTTTGCACCTAACGCGCGTGAATTCCACGGCCTGTTGAGCGATTTCCGCATCTACCGCACGGCGTTGTCGCCGGCGGAGGTGCAGGCGGTGATGAAGGAGTAGATGAGCGACATCGGCACAGCGCTTCAACTGGAGCAGCTCTCCAAGCGGTACACGGACATGCTGGCCGTGGATGGCGTGGATTTCTATGTCCGCGCCATACCCCCTCACTCCCCGGCGCCGATCCCGCTCTCGCCGTTTCCGGTGCGGCGGGCGCGAAAGCAAATTCTTGCAGAAATCCCTAACAAAACCGGGGGCGAATGCTAGACTGCAATGATGAACACGCCCTACCTGCCCATGAATATTCTGAATCCGAACCTCATCACCCGTCGCTCGTGCCTCAAGGGAATCACCTTGGGCGCTGGGGCCGTGGTGCTCCAGCCGTTCCTGAACGCGCTTGCCGCCGAGGCCGCCGGCAAGGTGGCTCCTCGCTTCATTTTTCTCTTCGAGAGCAACGGGCTCTGGCCGAGCC
>Ga0209596_1001617_pt1 | contig 19273 bp, 12 predicted proteins | sample M_130807_MF_Meta_FD_187314 | JGI IMG/M metagenome (GOLD analysis project Ga0209596, IMG submission 187314) | Freshwater microbial communities from Lake Montjoie, Canada to study carbon cycling - M_130807_MF_MetaG (SPAdes) (version 2) | ecosystem: Environmental > Aquatic > Freshwater > Lake...
AAGTGTTGGATACGTCTCAGCTTCCGTTTTCGCAATGGAATCGTTGTAGTACACCGTTGTGCGCTCGGTAGCCAGATCAGGCGATTGACGAATCAGCACCACATTGGCGCCCAAAAAAGCCAGACGCGTGACAACTTCTTTGGCCACTACTGCGCTCGCGAAGGGAATATCAACCATGACAGCGATATTGGCGGACGTCACAGTCAGCGCGCTCGGTACGACACTTGCCATCACCATGAGAACTTCACCACCGTCAAGTCCATATAAGTCGACTTTGTTTGGATTACGAACATCATCGGTAAACAACGTCGAAGAGAACTGCCACACATCGATTTCCCCCATCAGGAGCGCATTCACAAAAGCTGCTGTTGATGTATAGACACTCGTATCCAGTGGTAAAATTGATGACGTTGATCCGCTGACTTCTGCAGAAGGAGTCGCAACTCCAGCGCGGGCAATGGAATTCCATAATGCTCTCACTTGAGGCAAGCGTGCAGACTCGGGCGTTCCGGTTTGAGATGATGCAAGCCCCGCTGCCAATAGGTCTGGCGTCGCTGTTGATGAACCAGATTCAAGAACAACAATTGCTGCACCATCAGCACCTGTGTCGGTAACAGGCTGTTGCAACACAACAGGCTGTGTACCAACAGTTGCCAACACCACCGCAAATTCAGTAGCCGTCATATCGTCAGCAAAATCAACGGTGATGTTCAGGAGGTTCTCAACATCCGTCTTTAGCGCTTGCAGTCCACCAGTTGTGTAGGAATCTGCAACGCGTCGTGGCTGTTCCGTCTTTGCAACATCAGCCATTGAACCAACAGGAATAGAGACTATTGTTCCGCCTTTTCCTTCTGGCGTGACGGCAAATAACGCAAGTGATGCAACTTCATTACGCGAATTGATAACAGCAAGTATCTCAACTACCGACGACGGAATGTCTATCGTGCCTCGACTATCAATACTGTTTCCACCCGATGCATGAAGCAGTGAGTTTGTCCCAAGAAATAAACCACTAGGTAGCGCAATGACCGACAGCCCAGATGTCACCATGGCAGCGATCATGCGCCGACGCCGACGTGCAGGAATCGCAGTCATTGAGTTCCCACATATAACGAACAATCACGAATGATTGATGCGACCGACGACGATGTCATTGCGTCGATTGACTCGCCACGTGCGACTGCCTCACGAAGGGCACTACTTGATACATCGACAGGATTCATCGTCACGTTTAACACTCGTGCATCACGAAGAAACCCTAGGGCCGTATTGGTGGTTTCGTTGCGATTCACTATGACGATCGTAGAGAGCCTGACTACGTCAGAGGCACGATGCCAGGTCTCTAAGCGCTCCGCCGTGTCGGCCCCCACTATGAGAAAAATCTCGGTGTCTGGCTGGTCGGAAAGGATTTCTTCCAGAGTGTCGACCGTAAATGTGGGGCCGCCCCGACGAATTTCTCGATCATCAGCCCGTAACCCGGATATTCCTTGAACAAGGGCATCGGTCATGTCCCACCGCACCTGTGCCGCCGACACCTGACGGTCTCCCACTTTTTGCCACGGCTCGTTTGCCACCATCAGAACTATTTCATCAAGCCCCACTTGGGTTTGCACAGCTAAGGCTGCGGCACGATGACCCAGGTGCGGCGGATCAAAGGTCCCCCCGAGGATGCCCAATCGGCGAGGCACAGTAGTAGTCACGTGGCGAGTGTAGAAGGAATTAGGTACTAGTTGCCTGCGGAGAAAAAAATATTGCTCTGGCTCTAGCAAACACCGCCCACTGCTGGTAATGTCTCCAATTCCCCCCGACTAGGAGCCCCTCCTTGTTGGTCTCATGTGCCCGATATCACGGAACACATGGGAACAAGCCCTACGAATACACGGTTGAACACTGCATCATGAATGACTCTATTGGTCTCTATCTAAACGACATCGGCAAAGTTGCCCTTCTTACTGCTGAAGACGAGCGCGAGCTCTCTAAGGCCATCGAAGCTGGCCGCGATGCCGCAACACGCCTTGAAGCTGGCGAGCGCGGAGCCGCCCTTCGCCGCGACCTGCGTAATGCAGCCACAGCAAAGGATCGTTTCATCCGTTCGAACCTGCGCCTTGTGGTCTCCATCGCACGTCGTTATCCATTGCCACAGGGCATGGACCTTCTTGACCTCATTCAAGAAGGAAACCTTGGTCTTGAGCACGCAGTTGACAAGTTCGACTGGCGCCGTGGTTTCAAGTTCTCTACTTATGCAACCTTCTGGATCCGTCAGGCCATCGGTCGCGCACTTGACCAAAAAGCAAGCCTCATCCGTATTCCTGGTGATCGTTCCGCCAGCCTTCGTGCAGCATTGCGCCAGGCCTCAGGCGACGGCGAGACACTTGATGCCGGCAACGCAGAGCTTCACCGCCTCACCACTCCTGTCTCTCTAGACAAGACCGTGGGCGACGACGGCGATGCAACTCTTGGTGACCTCATGGCTAACGGCCAAGGAACACCTGAAGATGCCGTTATGGCAATGGTTGATACCGAACTTCTCGACGAACTTCTTGGCACCCTCGATGATCGCGCCCGCTATGCCGTTGAAGCCCGCTTTGGACTTCTTGATGGTGAGCGCAAGAGCTTCCGCGAAGTCGGCGAAGACTTGGGCGTTACAGCCGAAGCTGCTCGTCGCCTCGTGAGTCGTGCTGTTGAAGGCTTGCGTGATGATGCTGAGCGCATCCTCGCAGTCTGACAGTAATCACTTATTTAATTCCCATTGCGCTGACCCCTCATTTAGCGCAAGGCTAGGAAACTATGGCTCGTAGCTGGACACCTTCTTCATGGCAATCATGTGTTGCCGAACAACAGCCGCAATGGCCCGATGATGCAGCGCGCGAACGCGCCCTTGCACAAATTTCTGGCTTCCCACCGTTGGTGTTTGCTGGCGAGGCTCGTTCATTGCAGGCATCACTTGCCCAAGTTGCTGCAGGTAATGCATTCCTGTTGCAAGCAGGCGACTGCGCTGAAAGTTTTGAAGAGTTTTCCGCAAACAACATTCGTGAAAAATTACGCGTCATCTTGCAGATGGCAGTGGTGCTCACGTATTCAATGGGAGTTCCTGTTGTCAAAGTTGGTCGTATGGCAGGACAGTTTGCAAAACCACGCTCGTCGCCGTTTGAAAAAATTGGTGATCTTGAATTGCCATCGTTCCGCGGACACATTGTCAATGACGTGCACCCGAACGCTGAAGCTCGAATCCCCGACCCACAACGAATGGTGCAGGCGTACCATCAGTCGGCAAGCACACTGAACCTTCTTCGTGCTTTCACAAAGGGCGGATTTGCTGACCTGAATCGGGTGAACGCATGGACGCAAGAATTCGTCGCTTCAAGCCCAGAGGGCCAGCGCTACGTTGCCCTGTCTGCAGAAATTGAGCGCGCACTTGATTTCATGCGTGCGTGTGGCATTGATACAGAGAACTACTCATCACTGCACGAAGTAGATGTCTACACAAGCCACGAAGCGTTGTTGCTCGGCTACGAAGAAGCACTGACTCGCCAAGATTCTCTTACTGGCCAGTGGTACGACTGCTCAGCACACATGTTGTGGATCGGCGAGCGCACTCGTCAGCTTGATGGTGCACATGTTGAATTCCTTCGCGGCGTTGGCAACCCCATTGGTTGCAAGGTTGGCCCCACCACCTCTCCTGAATTTGTTCTTGAATTGTGCGAAGCACTGAACCCAGCCCAAGTGCCTGGCCGTCTCACACTGATTAGCCGAATGGGTGCAGACAAAGTGGAAGATTCATTGCGTCCATTGCTTCATGCAGTGCGTGATGCAGGTCATCCTGTTGTGTGGGCATGTGACCCAATGCATGGCAATACATTTACTGCACCAAACGGGCGTAAGACACGCCACTTCGAATCAATCGTTGATGAGATTTCTGGTTTCGTTCGTGCGCACAAAGCTGAAGGCACATGGCCAGGTGGAATTCATATCGAACTCACCGGCGACGATGTTACCGAATGCACTGGCGGCACAGATGATCTCACTCATGATGATCTCGATGATCGCTATGAGACAATCTGCGACCCGCGCTTGAATGCTCGCCAATCACTTGATCTTGCATTCCGAGTAGCCGAACTTATTCGCGACGCAGTCTGACATGTCAGTTCTAGATTCGGCGTTTGGCCTTGCTGATGCATGGCCCGTTGCAGAATCATCCATCGCAATCATTCATGCAGGTGGAACCGAATTCCATGGCGATGAAGATAGGCGCCAACGTCTTGCGTCGGTCAGTAAACCTCTTACCGCCTGGGCAGTTCTCATTGCTATCGAAGAAGGCAGCATTTCGCTTGCTGACACTGTGGGACAAACAGGCTGCACCGTAGAGCACTTACTTGCTCATGCAGGCGGTTACGGCTTTGACGGGGTGAAACCTCTTAGTCGACCAGGCACCAAGCGCATCTATTCCAACACAGGGTTTGAGATGTTGGCAGAACATGTTGAACACTCAACTGGAATCGCGTTTGTTGAATACATTGACGACGCAGTGTTTGCTCCGCTCGGAATGCATGACACGGCACTCGAGGGTTCATGTGCAAAAGATGTGCACTCGACAGTAAGTGACTTAGTTCTTTTCTTAGAAGAACTTCGCTCCCCTACCTTGATTGCATCTGAAACATACTTGCGTGCGATTTCTCCAGCGTTTCCTGACCTTGCCGGCGTCGTGCCTGGCATCGGGAGTTTTGATCCGTGTCCATGGGGGCTTGGCGTTGAAATACGCGGACACAAAACACCGCACTGGACTGGAACACGAAACTCTTCTTCGACCTTTGGTCACTTTGGTGGCATCGGTACGTTCATGTGGGTTGACCCTGTTGCAGATGTTGCGTGCATCATGATTGCAGAACGTGAATTCGACGAGTGGGGCATTGAGTACTGGCCCGCATTCAACGATGCAGTTCTCTCCTGTCTCGGCCGATAACCATGACCTCAGTTGAAGCGCCTCGCGGCATCACGAAGTTCACGATGGGTATCGGCATTCTGCTCGCCTGTGCATTCGCAGTCACTGTCTCAAACAGCATGATTTTCCCAGCACTCAGTGACTTGCAAGATAAATATCAATTCAGTGATGCGGGTCTTGGATTCATCGCTGCGTCAGGATTCTTTTCATCACTCGTGGTTCAGTTGGTCTTTGCACCGTTTGCCGATCGCGGAAAACCGAAGCGCCTCGTGCTCATCGCGTTACTTCTCGCGTTCTGCGGCTCTACCTTGTTTGCCTTCGGCGGTTCACTCTGGGTATTCGTTCTTGCCCGTATGTTGTCGGGTGCATCGCTTGGAACAAGTGGGCCAGCCATCAGAGCCATCGCTGCCAACATCGACAAATCACGTGCTGCAGAACGCCTAGGAAGGCTTCGCGGTGTGGAACTTGCTGGGTTCACAGGCGGACCATTGATTGGTGCTTTTCTCATCACGCCATTGGGCTTGCGTGGTGCGTTCCTTATCTTTGGATGCATTGCCTTGGTTGCATTTGTTGTCGTGCTGCCAAAACATTTGCCATCACTTCCCACCACCAACGACTCACGCAAGCCAAGCATTGAACTTCTCCGCTTAAAGCCAATCCGCGCAGCCGCGCTTGCATCTCTTACTTTGTTTCTTCCTGTCGGCATCTACGACTCTTTGTGGGATCGCTACATCACAGACCAGGGTGGCAATAACTTCATGGTGGGCATGACATTTTTGTTGTACACAATTCCATTCATTATGTTCGGGGCAGCAGGTGGACGCCTTGCCGACAAACGTGGTGCTTCAAAAATGACTGTCGTTGGAATCGCCATGACTATTCCACTTGTTCTTGTCTATGGTTATATTTCTTCTCCATGGGTACTTGTGGGCTTTGCACTAATCGAAGGCATCATTGGTGCATTGTCTATTCCAGCCACTCAATCACTGATTGCTTCTGTCGCACCCCTTGGGCGAGCAAGTGCAGCTCAGGGACTCACGGGTAGCGGAGATTTGTTAGCCGCCACACTGATGAGTTTGATTGCTCCGATTTTGTACGGCTCATTTGGCCCTGGTGCCACATTCGGTTTTGCCGCCGGATTAATGGCAATAACAGGAACGGCGGTGGCCCTCATGTTGAGAACCACCGCCGACTCGCGTTCTACGACCTAAGTCGCAATTCTTTTTTTGATTATTTAGCTGAGGCGCTCAATGATCATTGCCATGCCCTGGCCACCACCGACGCACATGGACTCCATGCCGTAGGTCTTGTCTTCCCACTGAAGACCGTTGATGAGGGTTGTCATGATGCGAGCACCGGTCATACCGAATGGGTGACCAAGCGCAATTCCACCACCGTGGATGTTGAGCTTGTCCATTGGAATTCCGAGGTGCTTTGCTGAAGGAAGAACCTGTGCAGCAAATGCTTCGTTGATTTCAACAAGATCGATTTGATCGATTGTCATGCCTGCGCGCTTGAGAGCTTGACGGCATGCTTCAATTGGACCAAGGCCCATGATCTCTGGGTTAATGCCAGAAACACCTGATGACACAATGCGTGCAAGTGGAGTAAGGCCCAACTGCTTTGCGCGTGTGTCGCTCATAACAAGTACTGCTGCAGCACCGTCGTTGAGTGGGCAAGCGTTTCCTGCGGTGACTGAACCGTCTGGACGGAACACTGGCTTTAACTGTGATGTTGCTTCGTATGTTGTTCCTGCACGAGGACCGTCATCTTTTGAGACAACAGTGCCGTCTGGAAGCGTGATCGGTGTGATCTCGCGCTCGAAGAAACCATTTTCTTGATGAGCAACAGCCAAGTTGTGTGAACGAACACCAAAGTGGTCCATCTCTTCGCGTGTGACGCCTTCGACTTGAACAACGTTCTCAGCGGTCTGACCCATAGCGATGTATGCGTCCGGCAAACCAGTTGGTGGTGTCCATATTGCAGCTCCACCTTCTGCGCGCGCACGAGTGCGCACTGATGGATCTTTGAAAGTTGCGTTTGGTGCAGAGTCGCTTGCACCTGATGAATAGCGGCTCACTGTCTCAACGCCAGCAGCGATGAAACAATCGCCCTCTCCGGCGCGAATGGCATGAGCAGCCATACGAATGGTCTGCAACGATGACGAGCAGTAACGGTTGACAGTTACTCCAGGTACATCATCAAGGCCAGCAAGAATTGCGACCATACGACCGATGTTGAATCCACCTTCACCTGCAGGCTGACCGATTCCCATCATGAGGTCTTCAACGTCGGAACCTTTCACTTGAGGAACCTTGGCCATCAGTGCACGCACAATCTGGGCTGCAAGATCGTCAGGACGCATGTCCTTGAGCGAACCCTTGTTGGCGCGGCCAATTGGGCTGCGGGCTGTGGCGACAATAACTGCTTCAGGCATGGGGTCTCCCTTGTTTGTGGTTCGCGTATCGAACCAACCTCTCGAGAGTAGTCAACTTGCAACCAAAATCAGTCCTCGAACTGAGCACAGGCTATTTCCGCCTATTAGGGTCGGGCTTTATGGATTTCCCTGTTGTCTCACTTGCCGATATCAACCTTTCCTCGCAAGAGTTCTGGGCCATGCCCCGCGACTGGCGTGAAGGTGCCTTCAAGACTCTGCGCGACGAAGCGCCATTTCAATTCTTCGATGAGTACGTCATGGAAGATTCCCCATTCCCTCCGGGCCGTGGGTACCGAGCACTCACTCGCCACGACGACATCTGGCATGTCAGCCGCAACGCGTCACAGTTCTGCAGTGGTCAAGGCTCAAACATCGGCGACCTGCCAGTCGAGCTCAACGAGTTCTTCGGCTCAATGATCAACATGGATGACCCAAAACATTTCCGCCTTCGCAGCATTGTGGCAAAAGGTTTTGGGCCGCGTGAAATTGGTCGCGTGGAAGACCTAGTCAAGATTCGTGCTGCAAAAGTTGTTGACCGTTTGCTATCGGAATTTTCTGAGCGCACATGTGACTTCGTTGAGCAAGTAGCAGCCCCTATGCCATTGCAAATCATTTGCGACATGATGGGCGTCCCAGAGTCAGACCATTCAGAAATTTTCCGTTGGACAAACACCATCCTTGGCGTTGGTGACCCGGAATTCGTTACGTCATACGACGACCTCATCACTGTTGGCATGGAAATCTTTGCGTATGCACAAGCACTTGGCGAAGACCGCAAAGCAAACCCTCGCGATGACATCACGAGCGTCATGATGGCAGCTGAAGTGGACGGCGAATCACTCACCGCTCAAGAGTTCGGCTCGTTTTTCATTTTGCTAGTAGTTGCCGGAAACGAGACAACCCGCAATGCAATCACTCACGGTATGAAGTTGCTCACTGACAACCCAGACCAAAAGAAGATTTGGTTCAACGACTTTGATACACACAATCGCACTGCGGTTGAAGAGATCGTTCGCATGGCTACACCAGTGATTCACTTCCGTCGCACTGCACTGCAAGACACTGAAATCAATGGACAAAAGATTCTCGAAGGCGAGAAGGTTGTGATGTTCTATTCGTCCGGAAACCGTGATGAACGCATATTTGCCAACCCACACGAATTCAATGTCACTCGTGAAATTGCACCTGCTCAAATTGGCTTCGGTGCTGGCGGCCCTCACTTCTGCTTGGGTGCAAACCTTGCGCGTCGTGAAGTATCTGTGATGTTCAATGAAATCGCACGTCGCATACCGACCCTGCGCGCAGAGGGCGAACCTGCTTACCTGCAGAGCTCGTTCATCAACGGCATCAAGCGCCTTCAGTGCTCCTGGTAACTGACTCAATGTGTAATTGCGCAATTGTCTTCACATGTTCGGTTAACGGGTGCTGCGGATTCAGCCTGTAGCCACTCCAGTGTTCCAGCACACGCCGTAGAACTAGTTCTTGTTGTACCAATCGCTGCAGCACCATATGCACCTGACTACGAGAACGATTGGTGAGATCGGCAATGTTGGAAGCCGAATGCTCCATTGGGCTGCGCCCCAAAATGCACAAGACATCACTCTCAACACCAGGGCTCAAGACTTTGAACGGATTGTCATCACTGACATGTGGAAATCGCATACCACTATGTGTGCATGAAGCAGGGCTGTTCGGAAATTCATACGAAATCCGCACCCGACTTTCGAAAAAGTGTTCGATTTTCCGAACACTTACGTTGATGCGGTTCGCTTGCGTTGTAGGAAAAACCGAACGCTATTCCGCAATCATGCAAATGTCGGCAACGACTGCGGCGTGATCACTCGGTTGAATGCCGCCAACTGCATCAATTCCTGCAAGCCAAATTCGTGATGGGTTACCAATAGGTCGAGGACGGGGCCACGACACGAAGAGATAATCAAGTCGACGATTCGGCCATGTTGAATCATCGATGTACGGATTATCGCGACGCCACGTAAACCCTGCGCCGTCTCCAGCAACTTCCCATAAATCTGTAAAGACAAGTCCAGGCACTGCAGGAGCACTGCGTCCGGTCAACATACGAATTTCATCAGAGTCAGGCACCGAGTTGAAATCTCCTGCCATGAGAACTGGAACATCGACTTCAGGATCGTTGCGAAGTTGGTCAACAATGCCGCTGAGTGCTTCACATTGAGCAATGCGTGTTGCGGACGAGTCGAATTTGTGATCAAGGTGGGTACACACAGTCCACCATCGACCGTACGGAGTCTCGAGTTGTGCAACGACTGCACGGCGATAACTGGGAGCACCCGTTACATCGGGAAGTCGGTGCACTTCCCACGACACAATCGGCCAGCGCGACAGAATTGCATTTCCCAAACTGACACCGTTGTCATACCAGGGGCCTTCCGTACGAGCGACATGCATGTTGAGTTCATCGGCAAGCCATTGCACCTGATCGAGGCCGCCTTCTTGCGCCCACACTTCTTGCAAAAAAACTATGTCAGCATTTTCATTCCGCAACGTAGTGAGAATCGCCTCTTGGCGATCACGCCATGGGCCGAATTGCCACCACAAGTTCCAAGTGAGAATGCGTGCCTCCATGGCGCATACGGTACAACCCCATCGGCGAGACTGGAGACGTGACCACCTCCTCGCTCTCCCCTCTCGCTGGCGTTTTCGGTGGTGGTGGGCTGTTCGGTATTGGCTATGCCCTTGGAGTGATTGACGGTCTGCGTGAGCGTGGCATCGACCTCACAGGGTGCCCCATGCTTGGCACGTCTGCTGGATCATGGGCTGCTGCCGCAACAGCCCTCTCTGTCCCTTTTCACGACCTCGTACACCTCGTGGTCCCGACCTTTCCGAACCCACGCGCAGGAGTGCTTGCAGCGTCAGCTCGTGAAGCCTTTGGCGAAGCTACAGAAAGTCATGTACGTGTTGTCGTGACAGAACTGCCACGAATGAAACGTGTTGTCTTGTCCGGGGCTGATTATCCATTAGCGGACCTCGTCGCTGCATCATCGTCAGTGCCGGGATTACTCGCCCCGCAGATAGTCGGCGGCAAACGATACGTGGACGGTGGTGTTCGGTCCGGTGTCAGCGTTGATTTGGCAGATCCTGCATCACTGCTCGTTGTCATTGCACCATTGGCTGGCGCAATGTTCGGCCCCTTTGGTCGTTTTGTTGATAACCGCACCGATGCAGAACAGCGCGACTGGTCAAGTCACAATCTCGGCCAATTCCTTGAGTTCTCTCCTCGCAGTGCAACAGCCCACATTGCTACACGGCCTCAACACCTGTTTGATAAAGCACGCGCAATTGATGCGTACCATCACGGACACTCTGAAGCTGTTGTTCGAACTATTGAGTAGCCAAACTGGCGCGGAATTCGCCTTCAACAATTAACGCAGCAATTTCAGGAGATGGCTCACTGAGTCGTTCAAGAGTGACACCAATAATGTCGCCTTCAAATCGATACACGTGCGGATAGAAACCAACCGGTGCACCTGTATCCATGCCGACATCAAATGATTCACCACTCATTGAAAAGACAATGGGCACGCTTCGTTCAACATACGTGTGAGCCGCTGGAGAATCATCAACCAACAAGACTGCGTGACCACCTGCACCGAAACCGCCGTCATAAACAAAGTCAACAATGACTTCGTGGCGACCTGGTGCCAAAGGCATTGCAGACGTAGCAACGAAGTGATCGTGCCCCATCCAGTTGTAGTGATACACCGGCCGACCTTCATCGTCGATATATAAACTCCATCCGGCCATATTGCCGCCCTGACACACAATGACCCCGCGCGACCCACCGACAGGCACAACAACTTCAGCAGTGATACGAAACGAGCAATTCTTGAGGTTCACCACTGAACGTTCTGGCATACGAATGTGATCAGCGGTGTATGTCATTTTTTTCAACCCACCGAGATTCTCCGGCGGCACTATTGTCATTCCCAATGTCGAGCCAGGTTCACGCAATGGATACACATTGTTGCGTTTCGCTTCAGCATCAAACACTTGCAGCAATTCAGTGAGTTTGTCTGGAAATTCTGCAGAGAGATCAACACCTTGCGAGAAGTCCTCTGCAATGTTGTACAGCTCCCACTTTTCTTGCGGGCCATCAAACGGAACTGTTCCGAATCTGTTCCATGGCACTCGACCATGAAAGCACGATGCAATCCAGCCGTCGTGATAAATCGCACGGTTACCGAACATCTCAAAATATTGAGTAGTGCGTGTTGACGGCCCGTCTTTGCCATCCATTGCGTACAGCATCGACACGCCATCAACCGGAAGTTGTTGCAGTCCGTTCACCAATGTTGGCATTTCCACGCCAGCAGCAGCAAGAAGGGTTGGCATGACATCGACGACGTGATGAAACTGCGTGCGAAGTCCGCCACCATCAGTAAATCGCTCTGGCCACTGAACCGCCATTGCATTTCGTGTGCCACCAAAATGTGATGCCACTTGTTTCATCCATTGAAACGGGGAATCAAGAGCCCAAGCCCACGACAAGTTGTAATGGTTTTCGCATCGAGCAGTTCCGAAATCATCCATGTGCTCAAGGAGCCACTCTGGATCCTCTGGAATTCCATTTTGAAATGACGGTGCACTCCATGCTCCGTGCACAGTGCCTTCAGCCGATGCCCCGTTGTCGCCAGTGATGTACATAAACAATGTGTTGTCTGCTTCGCCCATTGCTTCAACAGCATCTAGAACTCGACCAATTTGTGCATCAGTGTGTGCAAGGAACCCCGCAAACACCTCCATCAAGCGAGAAGCGACTGGCTTATAACGATCAGGATATTCATCCCATGACGGAACTTCGTCTGGTCGTTCCGTCAGTTTCGTGCCAGCAGGAATAACTCCGAGCGCCAACTGACGTTCGTAAATCTCTCGGCGCAGAACGTCCCATCCCTGATCAAACTGTCCCTTGAATTTTTCAATCCACTCTGGGGCTACATGATGCGGGCAATGCATCGCACCAGTTGCGATGTACGTGAAGAATGGTTTTTCTGGTTGTGATGCTTTCTGCACTCTCATCCATGAGATTGCTTTGTCTGCAATGTCCTCTGTCATGTGATAATCGTCGCGACCCTCATACGGCATGACTGGCGTGGTCTGGTCAAACATCGGCGGTTCCCACTGCGATGCTTCAGCATTCAAGATGCCGTAGAAACGTTCAAACCCGAGACCAGTTGGCCAACGATCAAATGGGCCCGCAAGTGTTTGTTCCCACATTGGCGCCAAGTGCCATTTGCCGAATGCTCCGGTGGAATAACCGGACTGTTTCAGAATCTCCGCAACACTCGCTGCTTCCTTCGGAATAATGCTGTCGTAGCCAGGAAACACGTTTGCACCCTCGGGAATACCACCCATATGCACTGTGTGGTGATTACGCCCGGTCAACATTGCTGCACGTGTTGGTGAACACAGAGCAGTCGTATGAAATTGATTGAATCGCAATCCGTTCTTTGCTACACGGTCAAGTGCCGGAGTGGGCACTGGCCCACCAAAAGTTCCGCACGTGCCGAAACCAACATCATCCAAAAGAATCAGCACGATATTCGGAGCACCCTTCGGTGCTTTCGTAATTGATAACGGACTCGGAGTTGAATCCGCGACTATGTACCCCTGCGTTCCTTCAAAAGGCGCCGTGGGTTGTGGCAGAGACGATGTCATCTCAGCCAGCAAAACCCTTATTGTCGAATGCTCCGCGAACACGATCAACAATTGCAGCATCACCCGAGATAACAATAGCGCCGTCGGCAAGTTCCTTGCTCCATGTGGACCGTTCAGATAGAAGAACTAACAACGTCGCACGTGACATCTTCACCATGGTCGTGGCTCCCCAACCGTCTGTTGGCACTGCTACTGAATTTCGAACATGCAAGCCGGCAGTTTCATCACCAACAACAAATGCGATGTGGTGATTAATGCCAGCAATCTTGTCGGGGTCCACAATGACGCGCAATGTATGAATAAGACCCACTACAGATGCTTCACCAAGGAATTTCGGATTAAAGCCGTGCTTCATGAAGCGGTCCATCGGGAACGAGCCATCAAGATGACGAGCACGAGTGATTGCCCAGTTGCGAATGTTGGCAGCTGGTGTGCGCTCTGCAATCACGCGAAGACACGATGCCAAAAGGTTCTTCTCGTCTTGTGTTGCACCCTCAGACTTGGCAAGCCACGTTCCAAGCTCTGTGGCCCAGCGAATATCATCGGCCGCAAGGGCTGCAGCACACTGCGTTGCAACAGCAGCACGTCCACCAAAACCAGCAATCAATTTCTCGTATCGAGACTGTGGCTCTTCGGGGAACAACTTGGCTTCATCACCGTCAAACCATCCGCGCAGACCCATGAAGATCTGGCGTAAGTGGTGTTCGGTTACTCCGTACCGCTCACTTGTGAGGTAGTCCACGTCGTACATTTCTGGCAATGTGATGCGCGATGACAACTGGTCAGCTGTCCATCCCTTATTGATGCCACGAACTGATTGGTCCCACATGAATTGAATTGAGTCGCGATACCGAGTTGACTTTTCACGAATATTGTCCTGACCGACAAGAGCTGGCCCATGTGTGGCAACCAAGTATTCAGGCGCCCATTTGATGATGTTGTCGATTCCCGGAATCAATACTCGAGGGTCACGATATTCCTCGCCACGAATTGCATACACATTGAATAGCACTGGCCACACCGAGTTGTGCACGCATGTGCCAATTGATGGGAAATAAAAGTTGATCGAATCATCTGAATCGCTTGGCGAATACTGGTACTGAACAGGAAGGCCAGCAACAGCGATGGAGCCCTTTTCCTTCAGTACTTCAGTGACAGGAATATGTCCTGGAGTAAACGGTGCATGTACAGGGTTCTTGTAGAAGAGACCAAGTCCCACATTCACTATTGCATCGGGGCCCTCAGTGGGCATCACAATTGCAAATTGCTCAACCAACCCACGCGCATATGCGGGCGAGATTTCACCCAAGGTGCGCGCTTTGTTAAACGCAATTTTTTCATGCCCGTAAATTGGCAGTGGCGACGCATGGTTTCCTTCGTCAAGAATTGCTTTCGTGCCTTCTACGTAATGGAAGTGCGTGTAGATAACTGCAGCAATGGGTGCTGACGTGAATTCACGCAGTCTGCGCAACGCTTCGCGCATCTCTTCAATTGATTCTCCCGTGTCAACTGCAATGATTCCTTCTGGTGCTTCGATAAACGTCTGGTTTGACAGACCATTGCCCACCAAGCACCAGACACCCGACCGCACTTCACAGAAATCTGCTCGCACAACTTCGTTTTGGGCTGCATGCCACTTATGGACGCGTTGACCACCAGGGATGGTAACGACGTTTGTATCTGATGTATCAAAGCTGCGAGTCACGATGGGTCTCTTCTTTCGGGAGTACCCATCGTGTCACATTTGATCAGCTACAGCCGCTGGTGGAACCGCATGATGGGCATGCGTGGCATGAACCGGCGCGCTGCATCTGGACGCCACACATCATGCACATTGGTGCATCACTATGACGAGCAATTCCATAGGGGTTTGAATGATCAGACAGTGGCGCTGTTGGAGCGATTCCCATCTCGATTTGTGTCACCAACTCTGAAACTGACTGGACTGACTTTGGATCAGTTGCAATTTCAGTGCCGTTGGTGGTTTCGATTACTGATTCTTCAACACCAGGAAGTGTTGGCTGAATGCGCTCATCACGACTGAAGATGCCAAGTTCGGCACGCTCGTCGTATGTCATGTATTCAAGTGCCAAGCGACGGAACAAGTAGTCCATAATTGATGAAGCCATACGAATGTCTGGATCATCTGTCATACCTGCAGGTTCAAAGCGCATGTTGGTGAATGCTTCAACGAATGCACGCATTGGAACGCCGTACTGAAGGCCATACGAGATGGACTTTGCAAATGCATCCATGATGCCTGACAAAGTGGAACCCTGCTTTGACACTGTGAGGAACAACTCGCCTGGGCGACCATCGTCATATTCACCGATGTTTGCAAAACCTTTACAGTCAGCAACACGGAACTCGAATGTGCGACCACGACGTGAACGTGGCAACTTCTGACGTACTGGCTGAGTAACGATCTTTTCTACAACACGCTCGATAACGGTGGTGACTGCATCTGCCTTTTCAACATCTGTTGAATCATCATCTTTCTTAGCGGTGCTAAGTGGCTGGCCCACCTTGCAGTTGTCGCGGTAGATAGCTACTGCCTTGATGCCCAATTCCCATGACAACATGTGCAACTTTTCAATGTCTTCAACTGTCGCCTCTTCAGGCATGTTGACGGTCTTTGAAATTGCACCAGACAAGAATGGCTGCACAGCACCCATCATGCGCACGTGGCCTTCGTAATGGATTGTGTTGTCACCCATAGAGCACGCAAACACGTTGAGGTGGCTTGACTCGATGTGTGGAGCGCCCAAGATTGACTTGTTCACATCGATGTACGCAACGATGTCGTCTACTTGCTTTGAGTTGTAACCCAAGCGGCGAAGCGCGCGAGGAATGGTTTGGTTCACGATGCTCATTGAGCCACCACCAACCATCTTCTTGAACTTCACAAGACCAAGGTCTGGCTCGACACCAGTGGTGTCGCAGTCCATCATGAGGCCGATTGTGCCGGTTGGTGCAAGCACAGTGGCTTGTGAGTTACGAACGCCGTACTCTTCGCCATCGCGAACAGCTGCATCCCATGACTCCATACCTGCATACAAAAGATCATCTTGTACATCGGACATGTTCAAGATTTCACCGTGCGCATCACGATGCATGTGCAATACGTTCAACATGTACTTTTCGTTCTCAGCAAAGCCAGAGAATGGCCCCATGCGACTTGCTGTGCGAGCACTTGTTGCATACGCATGACCAGTCATGAGCGATGTAAGAGCTGCTGCCCATGCACGACCACCATCTGAGTCGTATGCCATACCAAGTGCCATCAGCAATGCGCCGAGGTTTGCATAACCAAGACCAAGCTGACGGAACTTACGGCTATTTTCGCCAATCATTTCTGTTGGGTAGTCAGCACGGCCGACAAGGATTTCCTGCGCGGTGAACATGACTTCGATTGCGTGGCGGTAGGCCTCAACGTCGAAGCGGTCGTTGTCATCTAGGAACTTCAACAAGTTCAACGATGACAAGTTGCAAGCCGAGTTGTCGATGTGCATGTATTCAGAACATGGGTTTGAGCCGTTGATACGACCTGTCGCAGTTGCTGTGTGCCACTTGTTGATGGTGGTGTCGAACTGAAGACCTGGGTCTGCGCATTCCCATGAAGCCTCTGCAATTTGGCGCCACAAGTCACGTGCACGGATGGTGCGAACCGGAGTGCCGTCTGTAACTGCATTGAAGTTCCAGTCGCGGTCTTCCTTGACTGCGTGCATGAACTCATCGGTAACACGTACTGAGTTGTTTGCATTTTGATACTGAACACTGAATGAGTCAACGCCATCAAGGTCCATGTCGAAACCAGCATCACGGAGAACACGAGCCTTGCGCTCTTCCTTCACTTTGCACCAGATGAATTCTTCAACGTCTGGGTGATCAGCATTCAAGATAACCATCTTTGCGGCGCGACGAGTTTTGCCGCCTGACTTGATAGTTCCGGCAGACGCATCAGCGCCGCGCATGAATGACACTGGGCCAGATGCTGTGCCACCACCTTCGAGGTGTTCAACACTTGAACGAATCTTTGACAAGTTGATACCTGAACCAGAACCACCCTTGAAGATTGTTCCTTCTTCGCGATACCAGTTGAGGATGGCTGACATCTTGTCCTCGACAGCAAGGATGAAGCATGCGCTTGCCTGTTGTGGGACGCCCTTAACGCCGATGTTGAACCAGACGGGGCTGTTGAACGCTGCGCGCTGTGTAACAAGGATGAATTTCAGCTCTGCACGGAATGCTTCTGCTTCTTCTTGATCTGCGAAATAGCCGCCTTCGATTCCCCATGTGGAGATGGTGTCTGCAACGCGGTCGATGACTTGGCGAACTGAGTGCTCGCGCTCTGGTGTGTCAGGTGTTCCGCGGAAATACTTCTGGGTAACGATGTTGGTTGAGTTCAACGACCAATCCATCGGGAATTCAACACCCAACTGCTCGAATGCAACAGTTCCGTCACGCCAGTTGGTAATACGTGAGTCACGCACTTCCCATGCCACTTCGTCATATGGATGCACTCCGGGTGTGGTGAAAAATCGGCCGATTCCGATTGAAAGTCGATCTGGTGCAAGTGACATGGCTACCCCTAAGTGTATGTAATTGTTCGAAAGTTGAAGTCTGTTGAGAATAGCCCACACCACTAGATGTTGTGGGTGACCCCCTCCCACAAGCAGTTTTGCTACAAGCAGTGGTGAGATTACAGCACTGTAGTTACCCCCTTGTCAATGACCCTCGGGAAAAACCTTGCTGCAGAACGGTTGCGGCGCTCACGAGAAGGTCCGAAACCCAAAGATCCCTGAGCCACATCGTGTGATATGACCCTCATCCGCCCGTGAATCGCCGCCACCGACCACCCTTTGAACCTACGGGCATTGCCCTGTGGATTGGAAGTGGACAGGGGTGTGAATTTCACATTCTTTCTGGGGAAAGCCCCTATTTTTCAGGGGATGACGCTGTGGGCTTTCTGTGTACAAACTGGCCTGCCCTGTGGACAAAGTCGGCTACGCAGGCACCAATTCGACTGTCACGGGGATTCCACTGAGAATTGCGTTACCAGACAACGGATCCAGGAACTGATCATCGGTAAGAATATTGGAGTTCACACCAGCTTTTTCAGAGGCAACGGCCATCTGTGTCCCTGGAACTCCGTGGCCCCACCCGTGCGGAACGCTGACAACACCTGGACGCACTGAGTCGGTGACCTCAGCTGGCACAACAATCTCGCCGACACGACTTGCGATGCGCAGAGGCGAACCGGTGATGACACCGAGACGTGCAGCGTCATCAGGATGAATCTGTGCTGTGCATGCGAGTGCACCTTTAGTGAGAACTTTGATGTTGTGCATCCATGAATTGTTTGACTTCAATTCGCGACGACCAACTAACAACATTTGATCAACGTCTACAGATGCAATTGATGCTTCGAGACGTTGCAGGTCATCAATGAAAACCTGCGGTGATAACTCAATAAGACCACTCGGTGTTCGCAACATGTCTGGCAACCGCGGTTCAAGTGCACCCAAGTCAACTCCGTGTGGATTATCAATCAACATGTCAAGTGACAAACCATTCGGAACAGCACCAAACGCCGAACCATACGGGCCCATTTGAATCACTAAATCAAGACTGCGTGCAGTTCCCCGTCGACCCTTTGCATTCAGCGCACTCAGAATCTCTTCTGCGTCACGACCAAAAATTGGTGAGGAAGAATTAGCAACAGCTGACAACACTGCTGCATTTATTGATTGATCATCTAATGCTTCTGCATCACAATCAGCACCAAGGCCTTGGAATATTCCGGCCATCTTTAGCAAAATATCTGCTTCATCGGGAGTAGCGGGATCTCGGTTCAATACAGGCTCGCTGTAATTAGCAACATTACGCACCGCATACAAATACAAACCAACGTCGTAATGATCTTTCTCTAACGATGACGGTGCTGGAAGAATCACATCAGCGTGACGCGTTGTTTCATTAACGTAAATGTCAATTGACACCATGAATTCAAGTTCAGCTAGCGCTGCGTCTAGTTGCTTGGAATGTGGTGTTGACAGCACAGGATTTCCCGCAACTGTGACCATGCCACGAATTTGATTTTCACCAGGAGTGATTATTTCCTCTGCCATTGCAGCAACGGGATACTCACCCAGCACTTCTGCCCTGTTGCTGACGCGACTATGACCGCGACCCATCGCAAA
>Ga0209596_1001618_pt1 | contig 19272 bp, 28 predicted proteins | sample M_130807_MF_Meta_FD_187314 | JGI IMG/M metagenome (GOLD analysis project Ga0209596, IMG submission 187314) | Freshwater microbial communities from Lake Montjoie, Canada to study carbon cycling - M_130807_MF_MetaG (SPAdes) (version 2) | ecosystem: Environmental > Aquatic > Freshwater > Lake...
TTTTTAAAATCATTTTTTTTTTTTTTTTTATTTATGTTATTGTAATTTACTATATGTTTTATAAGCACTTATTTCACTTAAATGAAATATTTCACCAACTTTGTTAACGTGTTCCAGTGTTTCACCGTATCGTTTAGTTGTTATCACAAAATAATCACCAGTAATAATTAAACTAGCGTCTAAAAATTCTAGTTTAGTTAATGAAGGTAATTGTACATCATTAACCCTCTTTTTAAGCAATATTTCAACCTTTGCAAAGATTGTTTCATCATTTATTTTCATTCTTTACTTTTTATACAAATATACTAATATTTATCTTAAAAGTCAATGTTGATTTAACAAATAATTTTTAGTATGTTTGCTAAAATAAAACTTAAAATAAAACTTAAAATAAACTTATATGAATAGAGAGATTTATCCAAAAGTAAAAATAATAATGACAAATTCAATTAAAGAAGCGAAAAACTTTGATGATGTGAAACTTAGACCAGAACATATTATTTTGTCTATGTTATCAGAAGATGATAATGAATGTACAAAAGTACTAAAAAAACTAAAAATAGATACGTCAGAACTTTACGATAAATTATCTGATTATGTTAGAAAAAATGATTTAACCCCTAGAGGTTATACATCGGTAAAACGAAATTTACCTTTTTCTGAAGAAACAAAAGCTGTTATTTACAAAGGTGTAGATAAAGAATGTGAAAAATTAAACGATAACATGATTGATACTACACACATCATGTTAGCAATTTTAGTATCGAAACAACCAGTTGTCGATTTCTTAAAAAATGTAGGTATAACATATAATTCATTTAGAAAAATTATGATAGGAGATAAACCAGAAGAAATAAAAAATGGTGCGTTAGACGATGAGACTAACGAAGAAAACGAGTCATTCAAAAAGAAAACAAAACCTAGCGACCCAAAAAGTAAAACACCAGTATTAGATAACTTCTGTAGAGACGTATCAAAAGCAGTTGAAAGAGGGGAAATTGACCCAGTTGTTGGAAGAACAAATGAAATTAAACGAGTTTCTCAAATATTATCTCGTAGAAAAAAGAATAACCCAATCTTGATTGGTGAACCTGGAGTTGGTAAAACATCTATTGTTGAAGGATTGGCACAAATCATTTATGAGGGTAATGCACCTAGAACACTTATTGGGAAACGTATCTTTACGTTAGATTTAGCTTCTATTGTTGCTGGTACAAAATATCGTGGACAATTTGAGGAAAGAATGAAAGCTATCCTAGAAGAATGTAAAGCTAACCCAGATATCGTATTGTTTATCGATGAGTTACACACTATTATTGGTGCTGGTAATGCTTCTGGTTCACTAGATGCTTCAAACATCTTTAAACCAGCTTTGGCACGTGGTGAGCTGCAAGTAATTGGTGCTACTACACTTGATGAGTACCGTGAAAACATTGAAAAAGATGGTGCTTTGACTAGACGTTTCCAACAAGTATTGGTTGAAGAACCTACACTAGATGAAACAAAAATCATTTTGATGAACATCAAAGAAAAATACGAGAAACACCATAAAGTAAAATACACTGACGAAGCAATTGAAGAATGTGTTAAATTATCTGATAGATATATCATGGATAGAAGTATGCCAGATAAAGCTATTGACGTATTGGATGAAGCTGGTGCAACAACAAATGTTAGTGTTGAAAAACCAGATAACATAAAAGAACTAGAAGCTAAAAGAAACGATATTAACGAAAAGAAAAAAGAAGTAGTTGTTAAACAAAAATATGAAGAAGCAGCTAAACTTCGTGACGAAGAGAAAAAAGTTACTGAAGAATTAGAAAAAGCAATGATTGATTGGCAAACAAAATTAGATAAAAAAGTTACAGAAGTTGGTGTTGATATCATTTCTGAAGTTGTATCTATGATGACTGGAATTCCTTTGACTAAAATCTCTACTCAAGAAACAAAAAGACTTATGGCTTTGGATAAAGAACTTATGGGTAAAGTTATTGGTCAAGATGATGCTGTAACCAAAGTAGTTAAATCAATCAAACGTAACCGTATTGGTATAAAAGATAAAAATAAACCAGTTGGTTCATTTATCTTTTTAGGTCCTACTGGTGTTGGTAAAACACTTTTAGCTAAATTGTTAGCTGAACAAGTATATGGTGATGCTGATTCACTTGTAAGAATGGATATGTCTGAATACATGGAGAAACATTCTGTGTCTAGACTTGTTGGTCCACCTCCAGGTTATGTTGGTTATGAACAAGGTGGTCAATTGACTGAAAAAGTTAGACGTAAACCACATTGTGTTATTTTGTTTGATGAGATTGAAAAAGCACACGAAGATGTTTTCAACTTATTATTACAATTATTGGATGAAGGTATGCTTACAGATGGTTTAGGTCGTAAAGTTAATTTCAAAAATGCTCTTATTATTCTTACATCAAACATTGGTGTTAGAGAGGTAAACACTTTTGGTAAAACAATGGGGTTTGAAACAGCTGAAAGTATTGTAAATGAAGAAAATAGAGCTCGCTCAATCATTGAAAAAGCTTTGAAGAAAAAATTCAAACCAGAATTTCTTAACCGTATTGATGAAGCAATCGTATTCAGAGGATTAACTCAAGAAGATATACACAAGATTATCTATTTAGAAATTGCAAGTTTAGAAAAACGTGTAATTGAAATGGGTTATAATTTAACAGTATCAAAAGAAGCTATCGAATTTTTAGGTAAACAAGGTTATGATGAAGCTTACGGTGCTAGACCACTAGCTAGAGCAATTCAACATTATGTTGAAGACCCAGTAGCTGATGAGATACTAAATGAGAATATCAAAGAAGGTGAAACCATAGAAGTTTCATACGATTCTAAAAAAGAAGAATTGGTTATTAAACCAGCCAAACCAAAGAAAACTAAATAAAATAATTAAAGCCACAATTTTTTGTGGCTTTTTTTATATTTATAAGTATGAAACCAGTTATTAAACAATTATTAAGAGAAAGACTTCTAACCAAAGATGAGTTAGATGTTAGAGATGTTGCTGATTTCGTGAACTTTGCAAAAGAACATTTAGATATTGACGATGATATAAAAATTGAATTGGCGTTTGAAAAAACTCCAGACCTTATAACAACTGCTTATTATCAAAATAGTGAAAATCGTTTAAAAGTTTACGTTAAAAATAGAGCTATTATTGATGTATGTAGGTCAATAGCCCACGAATTAGTTCATCATAAACAAAACCTAGAAGGAAGGATAACAAACCCAGAAATCGATGGTGCTGATGGTAGTGATATTGAAAACGAAGCAAACGCTGTTGCTGGTGTTATAATAAGAAAATGGGGTAGAATACACCCAGAAATATACGAATAAAATTATGCCATACGAAGCAAGAGGAAAATGTGTTTATAAAAAAGATACTGATAAAAAGGTAGGTTGCACCAAAGGTGATGTTAACGATTATTTAGCAGCATTGGCTATAAATGTAAAAAATGAAAATATGGAAAACAAACTAAAAGGTGGTAAAGCTGATAAGTTAACACCAAAGAAAATAGCTGATAAATTTGACATTAAATTAAAAGATGTTAAAAAACAAATAGAGTATGGTACATGTGTTGAATGTGAACATACTGAAGATAAGGAAAAAGCAAAAGAAATCGCAACAGACCACGTGTCTGAATTTCCAGATTATTATAATAGATTAGACAAAATGGAAAAACAAGCAGAAAAACACTGGGGTAAAAAAGAAAAAACAACTGAATCAAAAAGATTGGTTAAAAAATTACTTAGAGAAAATTTAGAAAATAAAAATATTCAACAACAAGTTCAAGCAGAATTACAAAGATTAGGTTTAGACCCTAATACTCAAGTTTATATATCTGGGGAACCAATTTCTTGTGATAATCCAATGAATGAAGGGTTAAAAAATACTTTAGTTCAAGGTGTTCTTATGTGTGCTTTAACTCTTGGTGTTCTTTCTTGTAATAAGGAATCTGATGTAGTTATGATGAAATACGTATATGATACTGAAGGTAGTTTAGAATACTCAGCAACAAACGCACAAAATACTAGAGCTACTTGTTTAGTTCCTTATGACCATGTATTAAGTCCAGACGAAATTAGAGCTGAACAAGATAGATTAGCAACAAAATATGAAGTTGAAAACAACATACATGTATTGAACGATACATTGGTAGATGTGGATAATAATTCTACCAAATCACCAGATATAGATTACTCTAAATAATGAAAGAATCAGACTCAAAAGATTTAATAAAAAAATTGTTAAATCAAAAAATAGAAGAAGGTAAGTTTACTAATTTAGCAGCTGGTGTTGGATTAGCAGCTGGTGCGTTGTTTGGTGGAAATGCACATGCACAATCTACCAACCCAATGGGTAAAATAAAAGACAAAATACATCAAGTTGATTCAATGGCTAGAGAAAAAATTAGTCAATTAAAAGGTGATATAAAACAAAACCAAACACAAGAAACAAATACACTAGAAGCTATAACTAAAAAATATGATAATATGTCCAAAATGGATAATAATGTTGCTTATGGTATTGGTGAGTCATCTAATCAAATGTTTGCTGGTCAAATTGCATCACAAAATGCGTTAAGAAACTATATGCAAAAAAATAATATTAAACAAGCTAGTGTTAGTAGAGAAAACTTAGAACATCATACATTCCAAAAACAAGATGGAACATATGTTGTAATATCAATATTTAATTTTAATTAAGTATGTTGTGATGGATTTTTCGGTTCACTACCATGTTCTGGTTTTGTACCATGGTCATCACCATGTTCTGCACCATGTATGTTTAGATGGTGATTAACACATTCAATTTGAGCTGTATCACCAGCTTTAATTTTTTTAGGTACTGATTTAATTACATTATAAATATTTTTATCACCTTCCATACATTCACCATAAGCATGTGCCAAAGCTGGTATTCTATTTTTAAAAGGTTTATATGATTCAATGTATAAAGCGGAGTAAAAAGCCAATACTAATAAAATTATTTCATATAATTTTGTACCAGTAGTAACCGCTTCGATAACACCATGTAATATATGTGAACCATGTATTGCTGAATGAGCAACAGTCATAAGACCTTGAGCACCAACTATTGTTATTGTCGCATAGAATAATGTTGCTGCTAAATTATTTATGTTTTCATCATTAACTACTTGATTAACAATATCACCTTTAGGGTTAGTAACCGCATTAACAACACCAACAAAAGCACCAATGGTTCCTAATAAAGTTGTTGCTATTACTTTGAATATACCCATAACAATATTTTCATGAATCCACTCACCAGCTTCTTCTAACATAGTTTTTTTGATTTCTTTACCATCAATCCAACCTTTTTTAACCATCCAGTTATAAATTTTTTTAAATAGAACACCGATAACATCTAGTAATTTACCACTTGCTAATAATAAACCAACAGCCAATGATTCAGTTAAAAGTTCACCATCTTCGTTAATATCAACAACGCTTTCATTTATAAACTCATCTAAAGATAATCCATTTTCAATCATTGATTCAAATAAAAACTTATTAATTAAATTTTTATTTTCAGTATCATTCTCATCAATAGCCATAATTCTTTCAATCAAATATGATGGATTTTTTTTAACCAAATATAAACTTTCGTTTAATAAATTTGCTTTTTGTATGTTTTTAATTTTATCGTGTCTTCTCATAATTTTGTTCTATTATAATATAAATATAGATTATTTGTTTAAAGTTTCACCAATATATTCATAACTGAAACATAATCTAGTATTATCATACACATGGTTCTTATATGTATTATCACTAGTTACGTCTTTTCTTATTTTTTTGTTTTTACTAGTTGGTTTCCATAACGGAGAATTCTCCCAGAAACTACCCAATCTAGGGTGGGCCGTCCTAGAAAAATATCTATATCCTTGGTCTATATGGTGTTGTGCTATTGCTGTTGAAAATCTTACACCAATCCCCATGCCTTGAAAATCTGGTAACACAACATTCCTATGACCTCTCCATGCATTTTTAAGAGTTCCACTAGGTAGTGTAATCGAGGCGAAGAAAGATACAACTTGGTCATTCCAAACTCCCACATAACATCTAGATGCTTTATTAACGTTCCCATCTAGATAGTGATGGTCTTTAAACATTCCCCAACTATCATTTGTTGTACGATATATTTCGATATTGATTTCTGGTCGGACAAAAAAAAACCATCCATCAGTTCACCCGTGTCCGTATTGATTACCCAATCTGGTTCCAGCCAATCCACAATGTCCATGTGGCAACTCGATATGACAATGTTTTGCAAGTCATTATTCTTTACATATCTTGCTAACGCCATAGAGGCTGCTTTAGCGACAGTCCTATCAACGACTGAGGTGTATTCATCTATTACCACATTTGATTTAATCTTACGAGCTAAATCAGCCCTAAATTTCTCACCGTTGGATAATACATGGTAAGGTTTATACCATGAGGGTATAGAATTGAAACCAACCGAACTTAATCTATTGATTCCATCTTCTGGGTTGTCAAAATGTGATATTACTGATTTGTTTGGTTCCCATTTGGGTTGTTCTTCAATACCAAATTGTTTTAGCATAGTTGATTTACCAGAACCACTTGAACCTACAATTACACCTATTTTAAAATCTTTGGGTAATTTGGTTGGAACTTTCCATGGGTGAAAGGTTGATGTACCGTCAAATCTACAGTCGAATGCGGTCTCACTTGCTTCTATGAATTCATCTCGTTCAACACTAGATGTTAGAGGTGTTTCTTCTCTTTGTAACTTTTCTATAATCTTTTCCATAAAACATTGTTTATAATAATTATTTACATAAACAAAAAAAAGTCAGAACGATTGAAAAATCACCCTAACTTTTTAATATTTTTACGGTAAAATTATTTTCTTTTACCTTCAGTTAATGTTCTAAACTTAGCTTCTAACGCAGCAATTTTACCTTCTAAAACAGCTGTTTTATTACTTTGTTTTTTCGATTGTTCATTAATCCACTCTTGTTTTTTAACAGCAACTGCTTCGTTTACAATGTTATCGATTAAATCTACTAAGTCAGATTCTTTAATTTTAACTGTTTTTTTTGCAACTTGATTCACGTTTGACATAATTTTTAAATTTTAAATAAAATCTTATTTTCTATTATAAATATAGTAGAAAATAGAAAAAGTTTATATGTTTATTAAATTTTTTATTATTTTTCTACTCTTATAACATCAAATAAATGTAATAGTACGTATCTATCAAATTTTTTTCTAAAACAAAATATTTTAATCGCCTCTTCAAAACTATCAGCACTGATAGTTGTTATTGATTCCCCAGATTTGTTTAATAATGAATATTTCTTCATGATGGTTATTTTATTAATAAATATAACAAACAACCACCATAAAGCAATACTTTAACATAATTTATCTGCAACATGTGAAGATGCATATGCTTCTGGTTTTACCTTGAAATCATAACCCATTCCCAAGATGTATCCAACTGCTTGTTGTAAAGCTTTGTTAGACTCATGTTTAGGGTCTGGATTGATGTCAGCGTGTACCTCTAATTTTATTTCATATAAATCCAACAAAGGAGCTATCTCATAAGCAATCTCAATTGACTTACCAACCTCATATACCATTCTCTCGTTAACCAATTCTTTGTTGCGTTGTTTGAAAGTATGATTATATACAGAAGATACAATCATACCACCACGTCCAACTATCACACCACCACCCAAGTCTTCACTTGTTGTAATAAGAATAACTGTAGCAAATTTATATTCACTACCACCTACTTTTTGTGAGTCAGTTCCTACACAAACTTTAAGTAATTTACCTTCTTCTAATTCTTTGTCAAATACTTCTTCTAAGTATTCAAGTATTGGTTTTCCAATCTCTTTATCATTTCTTTTCCATTTCATTGTTTTTATGTTTTAAAAACTTATTATAATAAAAAAGGGTCCTTTTGGGACCCTTTATCTTTTTACATTAAAGCAGTTGGTAATAACTTCTTTAATTTTTGATAATTTTCGGCTCCAATGTCCTCTTCTTTCACAGCAATTCTATGTAACGAACCCCCATTTGATTTATCCAAATAGGTTATGTCGTTAGGTATCTCTTGAATCGGGTTTCCAATCAAATTCAAAAACGTTAGGTTTTTAAGTAACCCAATCTCTTTTGGTAACGATTTAATTTTATTTTCAGTTAATACCAACATCTCCAGATTGGTTAAATTACCAATTGAAGGGTGAAGCTCATGCATCTTAGCATTACAAATGATTAGTTGGTCTAGTTTACTAAACTTACTAATATCTGGCATTTTTGGTATTTCTCTTGTCATAAATCTTATCGTTGGTGTTTCTATGTCTATCAATTCAAATAAACTTTCAGCAAAACCAAATTTAATTAGATAATCTAAATATTTGTTATTTTCTATTCCTTTTTTATACTCCTTGGCCATACCAATTAATTCTTCATAAAAGAAATTGGTAATCCCCTCACTTTCAGCTAACACGTTCTCAAAGATACTAACGTTACTTCCGTTCTGTCTGTCTTTCAACTGATTTGTTTCAAAGTGAATCTGAAACAATTCTTTCGTCTTTCCTTCAAAGAACAAATTAGGTATTATTATATAAATATCAGACTTATCTCCATTCGGCTTTCTATGTCCATCAGTATAACTTTTAAACATACCGTTACCCTTTCTAGCTGTACACCAGTTAGCAAAATCTTCAAAAGCAACGTTAGCTTCTGTTGTTTTAGGGATAAATAATGTAAATTTTCTATCTCTAACTGGTATTTCAGCTTGGCCTATGTCAACAAATTTCTGTAACGTTCTTTCCAAAGCACTTGGCTCTTTCTCAATAAAAGGGTCAACTGCATCAAACAACTGTGACAAAGATTTGTATTGGTTGATATCCGTAGGGTCATTTACATGTATTAAAATGTAACTACCCTTGCACAACTCTTTGAATTTTCTTTTTCTTTTGTTATCCTCAAAAACCGTTAAATATTTATTGGCTTGTGGTAAATCCTCAACAACCAAACGAGTTGCCATCTCAACACCATCTTTTTCTTTATTTTTTAATAAACGAACAAACAAGTTCAACATCCATTGAAGATACATTTTATTATCGCTTGGGTCAGCAGCAATCATATCAGAAAAAACACTGGAACAAACACTAATCATTTGCGAAATACGTTCTTTTTCATTTACCTTTTCAGATAAAATAGCCAACACAACACCAGTATTAGATGTAATCACTTTAGGTGAATAACCATCTTTTACCAATGAATCTAATTTCCTATTAACAGTTTTATCATCACCGTCACACTCAAATACATCAAATGTTTCAGCCAAATATGTTAATCTATCTTTAACGTTTATTTTCTCCATAATATTTTTTAGTGTAAATATACACCAAAAATTTCACTTAATCAATACCTAAACCAAGAATCTATTGAAAAAATCCTCATCAATATACTCTTCAATTCTTCTTTTTAAAAACCACACCAATCCATCGATGTTGTCGCTTTCCCTATCAATAATATCTAACATAACTTTGTTAGGGTCTTCACCATCAGTTAATCGATATTTTATTTCCTTCATGTAATCCATTTTTGTACTCTCAGTCAATACTTCAACAACAAGATTATACGTTTCCCATCTAGCTTGTTTATCTTCATCCAAAGAATCCATAACACTTATCATGTGTTTATTGTAAGCTTTGTCTAAACTTGTACGATTACTATTTGTAGATTTGAATAATATATTTTTCGCTTCCATATATATAAATTTTATTAAAGTTATTTATCTATAAATATCTAGCAATGGTCAATAAAGATGAATTTTATTCAGTTATTTTTACTGTATAAAACTCTAATTACTAAGTAGTTATATGTAAATTATTGGGAATCAGAATTGTTAAATTATTATTAACAATTTTGAGCTGTTTAGAAGGTTTTAGAAGTTTCTAATTTTGTAATATAACCTTTCTAATTCTGGGGTTTTTGTCTGTAAGTTTTCTATAATTTCAATACAAACTTCGTTGGGGTCTAGGTTTTCGGTTAATTTATATTGAAGTTCTTTTACCTTCAACATATCTTTTAGTGTGTGTTTAAATTCTAAAATAACTTGATTGTATGTAACCCAAGCCATTTTATTTTCTAGGTTACCAATAATAAGATTTTCCGTGAGCTTATTTTCATATTCGTGCTCTAGGTAAGTGTTAAATTCTCCGTAATGTTCTCTTAACACCAATCTTATTTTAGTTTTTAGGTTCATCTCATTAATTCATCGCAACGTTTTTAGACAATTGATAATCGTCAGTAATTTTATTAAATATCCAATCTTTTATAACTTGTTTTATAAAATCATCACCCATCTTAAATTTATATTTCATATATTCATATAAGTCTTTCGGTGAAATAATTTCTTCATCCGCTTTTACCATAATCATAGGTTTTTCAAAGTATTCACCACCTTCACGAGAATATTTTTCAACTGGCTCATAAGCCTTGTCTAAAAATTCTTTCATTTGTTTAACCATACCACCATGAATATCTGCTTCAGAGATAAGTCTCTTAAATTGAGATTCAGTTATTATAAGTTTCTTTTTCATATCTATAAATATCTAGCCTATAAAAAAAGGCCCGATGATGGGCCTCTTTTTTTAATTTTGTTTTAAGCTTCTGTTTTTGCTAACAGAGTATCGATTACCGCTTGAAACTCAGCTTTAGATTTGAGACCTACAATTTTGGTTCCATCAACTTCTACACCATCTCTTAAAAAGATTACGGTTGGAATACTTCTAACACTGTATTTAGCTGCAACTGTTCCATGTTCATCAACATTTAGTTTACCAATTGTAACATTTTTATCTTTGTTATCATTATGTAAGTCCTCAATTACTGGTCCTAACATTCTACATGGACCACACCATGGAGCCCAAAAATCTAATACTGTGATGTTTTTTTCTTTTAAAACTTTTTCAAAGTTCTCTGTTGTTACTTCTACTGCCATTTACTTAATTTTTATTTTTTGTTATAGTTATAAATATAATATTCATATTAGAAAAATCAATGACAGATACAATTTTAATTAATAATTTTTTAAGTCGAGAGTTTCCAGACAACCACCCAATCATTTACATTTATGTATGTGGTCAGAAAAGGTCTGAAAAAACTGCGATTGATAAAATTATGACATTATCAACACAAATATTTTGTCCACCTTTATCCGAATTTTTTGTTTTAGAAATTGTTAAAAATTTTTTAGAAGATAAGAAAAATTTATATAAAAAAGGGTTAATTAAAGTTAAAAGTTTTTATGATTAATTAAACGATAAAGCAAAGTACTCTTTTGTTATCAATGCTGATTTATAAAAACCAATTTTAATATCGTTATCCATATCAAAAAAATCAGCAATATATTTCCCACATGTTTCATCATCAAAACCATATATAAGCACTAAATCATTACCAATCTGAATGATGTCAGACGTTTCTTTTTTATCCAAATTACCAGACTTTAAAGATAAATTTAGTGTCCTACAATAATTTATATATGTGGAGAAATGAGACCTTTTGAATAGGACAATAGAAGACTCACAAATGGTCATGAAAACATAATTATCAAATTTAGTCATTATCTAAAATATTCGTTAATTTCAACATACTTATATTATATATTTATACTATGGACAACAAAAACGTTACAACCGAAGAAGAAAAAGAAGTTTTAGTAATCGAAACTCCAGTTGATGAGTGGGATAACCACATCGGTGACCTTGTTATCTTTTAATTATGAATGACTACGAAACACATATGATGATGAAGTTTTTAGAAAGGAATTACCCAGTTTCTAGAATCAAAGACAATATGCGTTTTAAAAGAGCAATCATTTTAGATAATGGAGTCTCTTATTTGTTAGGTGATGCAACATCACACATTCAACTAAGACTACAACTTAATCAAATCCTTAAAACAGTTTTCTACTGCGATGAAAATACCAGTAGAACTGTTTTAAAGAAGTTCTTAAACCTTTGATTACCATTCTTCAATTTTCCTAAGTGTCAATTGTGTCCAATATCTACAATTATATCCATCTATACTACCTTCCATTTCTTGTATTTGTATAACAACTGTTTTATCATTGTAGTTTAATAACTGACCACTAAATGGTCTAGAACTACCACCTAACATTTGTTGTGTCATTCCATGAACTGGGTCTTCAACAATCGTTTTATTCCAACCCATATAACTTACACCGTAATGTTTTGTTGTATCACTATTTAAAATAAACTTTCCAGTTCCAGGGAAATTCAATGGTTTATAAAATGAGTAAGTTGTTGAGTCTTTGATGATTGTTTCTATATCAAACATACTACCACCCCACCTCATACTAGAGGTATTTTTGGTTGCATCAAAATGATTAAATTTTGTTTTTTTACCAGTTTCATGGTTATCAACATACATCACAGCATCAATTACCAAAAATTTACCCCACAAAGTTATTTTATTTGTAGTATCTTTATCCCATAGGTAATCTGATTCTGGTTTACCCTTTGGATAACCATTACTAGGATATGGGTATTCTTTTTGACAAGATGCTAATGATACTAAAACAATAGCAACAATTAATAATTTACCAAATAAATTTTTCATACAATTTGTTTTATTTATACAAATGTAGTGAATTTATTTCAATAAAACAAATTTATAATGAATCTATTTTCGAATTTAATATTTCTAAAAACTTTTCTTTAAGGTGAGCACCATAAAAATCATTGAAATATTTAGCAATTACATCAGCAAATTCATTATAATGCATGCTATATTCATCAGTAAGGCTTTGGTCAATTGCATTATATAAATCTTCACTTGGTGATAAAGTTGGTTTAGTAGGTTCAGTAGGTTGATTACTATACATATCGTTTTCAGATAAAGCTTTTTTTAACCTATTTATTTGGGTTTCTGTTAGTTTTATTTTCATAGCTATTTTATTGATAAATATCCTAGATTTATTAAAAAATTTTCATTATAATTATACATGGCAAATTTAGATTTTATAAGTGATTTAAAATTAGGTAATGAAGGTGAAGAATCTATCATAAAATACCTATTGGGTAAAGGTTGTGAATACATCGATTCCAACAATAATAACAAGTATGACCTTAAAATGATTACAAAAGGTGTAGAAACAACTTACGAAATCAAAACAGATGTAAAATGTGCACCACTATTTGATACTGGAAACATCTTCATAGAATATGAATCCAGAGGAAAAGCATCTGGTATCGTTGTTACTGAAGCTGATTGGTTTGTAACTTACTTCCAATATCTAAACGAAGCTTGGTTTATCAAATCTGATAAACTAAAACAACTAATAAATGAAAATGATTTTCCAACCTTTAAAGATGCTGGTGATATCGGAAGTGCAACTCACGGATATTTAATTAAAAGAAAAGACTTTAAAGAACATTTCTATGTGTGCAAAATCTAAAAAACAATTATTAGTAGAATTAATACCAAAAACATGTCACTACTCCAATGTTAGAACAACTGTTAAACCTTCTGAATGGGATAAAATACGATTTATATCGTATGAGTCCGCTAATAACAAATGCGAAATATGTGGTGATACTGGTAAAAACCAAGGTTTCAAACACGCTGTTGAATGTCACGAAATCTGGGAATACGATGACGAAAAACATATCCAAAAACTAATTGGATTAATTTCACTCTGCCCTTATTGCCATTTAACCAAACACATTGGTCGAGCAATCGCAATGGGTAAAGATAAAATTTGTCACGTACAAATGTCAAAGGTAAATAATTGGACTCAACAACAAATTCAAGAACACATTGTAGCCTCATTTGAGCAGCATAAAGAACGTTCTAAACATGAATGGGACTTAGATATATCCATGCTAGAAAAAGAACCTTACAACATAAAATTAAAGGTGTTGAAAAAAAGGATATTCGAGGTTAAAAAATACAAACGAAAACCCAAAAAGAAAAAAGTTGCTGGTGAAGCTAAAAAAGTTCACCCAAAAGCTAAGATGGCCGCTGCGTTGAAACCAAAAGCACCAGCAAATAAACGACCACCTAAAAGTTAATAATGTATTAGTGACCAATTACCAGAATGGTCTTCAACCAATGCTGTGTTCGATTCAACCCAATCACCAGAATTCATGTATTCAATTCCATCGATATTTCTAATTTCAGCTTTGTGTATGTGACCACATATAACACCATCAAAATTTAATGACTTTGAATGTGATACCATGTGATTCTCAAAATCACCAATGAAGTTGGTAGCACTTTTTACTGAATCTTTTATTCTTTTTGATAATGAAAAATATTCCTTGCCTCTAAATGCTCGGTATTTGTTATACCATTTATTTAACCAAAGAGTTAAATCATAACCAACAGAACCAATTTTCGCCAACCATTTCATTTCGTTAACAAAAACGTCAAAAATATCACCATGCAAAACCAAATACTTCTTGCCGTTTAAAGCGTATAACTCAAAATTTTCAACGATGTTTATGTTACCTAAACTCATTGGTATAAAATCATGTAAAAAATCATCGTGATTTCCTCTAACCCAGATTACCTTAGTCTTATAAGCTTTTTTCATTATTTTCCTAACACACCTCATGTGTTCTTGTGACCAAGAGTTTCCTCTTTTTAAAGCCCACCCATCAATAATGTCACCATTCAATATAAGGGTTTCGCATTTTATTTCATCTAAAAATCTAGATATATCTTCAGCCCTAGAATAAGTTGAACCTAAATGTAAATCTGATATTATAACTGTTCTGTAATTCATAACCAATAACCAACGTCTTTTTTAAAATATTCCTTATTATTTTTCTTGATTGTGTTGTTGATAAAATATTTTATCATTTTCCAAGTACCTAATTTTTTAAAACGTCTATCATCAGTATATGTATATTCATTTAAAATAACATATTTTTGTGGGTCTATTTCTTTGCTCAAAAAATAATCTTCACAATGCATAAGTGATTCATCAAACCCACCAACATTTAAAAAAGTTTCTTTATTTATCATCATATAAGAACCAACAACAAATGGTTTATCTAATTTTGATAAGTAAAAAATCATATTGCAAAAGCCATAAACAATTTTTATTCTTAAATTGTCCTCAATGTTTAATAAACAACCCAATAAATCAGCTTTCTTTTTTTTGAAAATCTTTAAAGAATATAAAATTAAATTTGTATTTTTAAAATAAGTGTCGGAATCCAAAAATAATAAAACATCACCTTCAGCTTCTAAAGCCCCCATGTTTCTACCAACAGATGGTAGCCCTCCTTTTATTATTTTTAAATTCGGTAATAAATCAAAATAAGAATTGATAATTTTGATTGTATTGTCAGTTGACTCAGCATCAGCAATAATAACCTCCACATTTTGTGGTAAATTCTGGTCAACCAAACAATCTAATAACTTACCTATGTATCTTTCTTCGTTTTTACAAGGTATAACAATTGATAACATTATTTCCATATCTATAAATAGATACGTAATGTGTAATTCAATATTAAGAAATCATCAAATTTATTTAATGATTATTTATTTTGATTATTTTTAATGACTCTTTTTAACAACTCCTTCATTTCATCATGATTGTCCAAGATAACCTTATATTTATCAGTTCGTTGGCCATCATCAGAACCCCATGCTATTTGACAGTTGGGACATTGATAATACCCAGAACTACCGTCAAAATCAATATCACCATCAGAAGCTTCAATAAAAAGCAAATGATTAAACCTTCTAGGGTTTTCTGGTGTCCAACCATAATCTCTTTTGGCTATTTTTAATAAACCTTCCTCACCTAACTTTGGATATGACTCTTTCAAATAATCCATCACATCACCCTTGTCCCAAGAATGATTACACTCTGGACAACAACCACTTGCATTTTCTTCTGTAATCTTATAAAATTTTACCATCTTTTCTAATTTGTTCTTTGTTCTTTTCAACATACGTTTTGCAGAAATCCAATACCGCTTCATATATCGTTTCTTTTTTAGTTTCTTCTCTGGCACCACTTCCATACTCAGCCCATGTTGCACATTCATTGAACCACATTCTATGAGTTTCTACTTCTTTGAATTTCTCAATAGTACTGAAATATCCCATTCCTTCTATACGCTCAACAGCGTACATCAGCAAATCCCAATCCTCTTTGAAATTAAGCGTTTCAGAATCATATTTCTTCCCGTTTATTATATATGATTTTTCGTATCCATGTAAATAAAACGCTTCTTGCATTTTTGGGTCACAAAAAGCGACAATCAATATCTGATTACGGTTAAATTTAAAATCAGCCTCTAATTGTTCCCCAGTTCTAATCTTAATTGGAGTACCTCTCATTTCATGATACAGTTCCCAATTTATAATACAGTTTATATCCATAATGTTTATTTTTACAAATATACGCTTTATTTTTCATAAAATGAATTCTTTAATAACAAAAATGAATATTTATATAAAAATATAAACAATGAAATTATTTTTAAAAGAAAATTATAAAGTAGAAAACTATTCAGTTCCATCAACGCAACAACCCATTGACGAAATCGATGATATCGCAAATAGTATTTCTGACAATATTTCAAAAGAAATAAAAATACCAGCTGACGTGCTTAATAGTTTTGCAATCAAATCAGAACTTAACCCACAAATCTGGAAAGAAGATAAACTTAATTCTAGTGTTCGTACAAAACTAATTAAAATAGCAAACGATTTTTTTAAAGAACTTAAACTACCATCTGAAGTAAAAATGAAAGATATTATCTTTACTGGTAGTCTTGCAAACTTTAACTGGTCAAAGTTTTCTGATATAGATTTACACATCGTATTGGACTTCAGCCAGATAGAAGCGGAAGAACAATTCAAAGAAGATTTTTTCTATGCTCAAAAAGCACTTTGGAATCAAGCACATGATATTACTGTATACAAATATCCAGTTGAACTTTATGTTCAAGACAAAAAAGCTAAACTAGTTGCTTCTGCTGTTTATTCTGTAAAAAATGATAAATGGATTCTTCAATCTAAAAGAGAAGAATTCAAAGTGAATAAAAAAGTAATTAAACAAAAAGCGGATAGATTTATCGATAATCTTAAAGATATCAGAAAAGATTACGATGAAAACAAGTTGCAATCAGTTGTTGATAAAGTGCAAACACTTAAAGATAAAATAAAAAACTATAGAACAAGTGGTTTAGAAGATGGTGGTGAATATGCAATCGAAAACCTTGTATTCAAAACTCTTAGAAGAACTCCTTTTATGGACATCTTAGATAGCTACAAAGCCAAAGCATATGACAAACTTATGTCTGTCAAAGAAAATATAAAAGAAGCACTTAGACTTATCACAGAAGGAAACGATAGATACGCAACAAAAAGAGATTACTATACAACCCTTTTCAAAGTTACAAAAGCAAAACAACTATATGGTAGCGACCCTTATTGGGAAAACGTTCAAGATGGTCAATGGGTTGGTGCGGTTATCGTAAATATCCACGGTAGAATTTCGAAAGTATCTACTTACACAGCACCAGCTGGTCAAGTTAGAGCAAACGATTTAGGTATGAGAGGTGAAAACCCACATTACATGGAATTTAAAATAATGGCTGGACGTGGTATCGAACACCCAGATACAGAATCTCCAAACATTCAACCAGCAAGAACCAGAGGTGGTTTGGGTTCAGAAGAATTTGAAGAAGAAGTTGAATTTACAATGCAATTACCACAAGGTGTTAGTTTGGAAAATGGTGCAACTACAATATCATTCGGGTTGCCAAAACCTGGCTCGCCAGCATCAGATGCACACATAAAAGCTTACCTAATATATGGTGATTTAATACTAGACTTCGTGGAAAACAATTTGAAAGATAAAATAGGATACGTTGACGGAACACAAGACGATGTAGCAAAAGATAAAACAGCTGACAAATGGCAATACAAATTTGACAAGTTAGCCAAAGAAAAAGAAAGAGCTGCAAATAAAGCACAAAGACCTATAACTATTGATGCTGATAAACAAGCTGAATTTGAAAAAAGACAAGCAGATGCAATCGCCAGAAGAGATGCGATGTTAGCAAGAAGAAATAAGAAATAAATAAGGGGCCATATGGCCCTTATTTGTTTAAAACGGTAAGTCATTATCTTGGTTTATATTCTCATACCACGCAATATCATCTTCGGTGTCATAATCAATTATATTGGAATTAAAAGCATCAAGTATCAACTGAACTTCATCTCTTAATTCTTTAGGTGCGTATGCGTTGTTGTAACCCATAAACTGATTGATAACTAATTTTTTCTTTAATTCTGCATCCTCAGATTTAAACACATAAGGTCTAGTATATCTTAAATCCAAAGTGTGACCTTTGTACCTAAAAATACTACACGTACCATTATTTACATATGAGGAATAAGTACCAACACAATGCTGCATTGTTTTACCCTCTGCAATCAATTCATGGTTTGTTCTTAACAATTCAATCCCACTAAACTCAGCAAAGTCCCAATAAACCTTTCTTATGTTTAAATCAATTATGTGCTCAAACTCTAAGATAATTTTTACAATCTCTTTTGAATACAAATCATGCTCTTGTTTTAATCGTTTTAAACCCCAAGAACAATTTACCTTTTTACCCAAACTAGCCGCCATCTTTGTTGTATCTCTAAAATAAGGAGAGTTTAAAAATTCTGGTTTTAAACTTTCAATATTCAACAATACCTTTTTCTGCTCCTTCCAAACTTTTACAAAATCCCATGGACTGTAATCACCACGATTATCTGATAACATCTTAGCCACTGGATAAGGGCACTTAAAAACATGTTTCAAAATCTCTCTATCATTGTATAATTTGTATTTGATTATCGAAGCAAAAGACAACGCACCACCATGCACACTCTCAGATACATTCCTTAACCATCCAAATTTTTTGAGCATAAATTCATAAACAATATTATTACCGCTTGGACAATAAGCACTTAAAATGTTCATAGTTAAAACCTTGACTCTTTTCATTCCATCAATAAAATAAAAAGATTTGGTTTTATGTTTATAAGATATGGCCCAATTGTTTGATTCTCTGCTATAAAACACAGCGTTTATTGACATACCAAACTTTCTGGTTAATGATACTACTCTAAAATCACCGTTGGGATATTCAAACAAACATAGTTTGCTTTCCGTAT
>Ga0209596_1001624_pt1 | contig 19234 bp, 22 predicted proteins | sample M_130807_MF_Meta_FD_187314 | JGI IMG/M metagenome (GOLD analysis project Ga0209596, IMG submission 187314) | Freshwater microbial communities from Lake Montjoie, Canada to study carbon cycling - M_130807_MF_MetaG (SPAdes) (version 2) | ecosystem: Environmental > Aquatic > Freshwater > Lake...
AATAGTTTAATTGATTTCATAGAAGCAATTGGTTTCGAAATTGGTTTAAAAAATTAATCGTATTGATAAAAATATCAAATTAGACGTAATCAAACCACATTCTGCAAAATCGAGCACCGCCTATCCTAGGATAGAATAAATATATTAGACAATACAGGTATATATAAAAAATAAGCAGCTTATAGAAAATATTCTATAATACACTGATAGGCAATAGATTAAATGTAATAAACGATATATATAATAAATAGTATGAATTTTTATATTTTACTATATCGTTTTCGTAGATTTTTTAAAAAAAATGAAGCCCATCTCTAAAAAAGGACCGGTAGTCACTAAAAAGCGCAACTAATTAATAAATAAGCCTTTAAATCAAGTTTTTGCGGCTACTTTTTAAAAGGCACTTTAACAATCACCGTTTCCCCTTTGCCTTTATCGTTGGTTATGCTTTGTATAGTCCATAAATCAGTTAAATTATCGCCATCAATAATACTACCACTATAGTCGCCCCAGGATTGGCCATCGGTTGCACCCTTCCCTTGACCTACGTTGACCATGGGACGAACGGTATTTTTGGGATCCTTGGCATTGCGGTAAACAAACCTTGGACTGATGAAACTGTTTTCACTTACTTCCTGGAATCCAATTAAAACATCCAAGCGTTTATTAACCGCAATGGTGGTTTGAATATAATTAGTAGTATCGCTACGAATAATGCCGGTTTGAACCATGGCGCCTGTTTTTGCATTGATTTGATGCCACTGCACTGCAGAGCGACCTTCGCAATTGACTGCTTGTGAAAACCAGATGTACCCACTTTGAAAAACTAAGTTTTTTGGATTACGATCACCACTAGATACTTTTTGTGTGGTGCCAAATTGGGAAGATGGTGGGGGGTAATCCATATATTGTAATTGATGTGGCTTGGAAGATACTTCCACGACATAAGGAATTCCCTTTTCATCTTCCACTACTTTTTTAATAACAAATTTTTCATCTTCAATGGAAAAGAAATATAAATCATCAATCGCATCCTGTATAAAAATGGGATGACCCAAACTTCCTTTAAAATGATACACCGTTGCATCCTTGCCTGCTTTGGCTTCCGCTGTTTTTAAAACAAATGTATTTTCAACTCCACCCGGATATGAATAGCCAATCCATTTTTTACTATATCCAATCCCTCCGCCATCCACTTCGGCTGTCCTCGAAACTGGATACACATTCCATGCGCTTAAAGGATTATTGGTTTCAGAAACTGCAATGTTTACTGGCTTTGTTTTAGGTTTATCATAATACCACCATAAATCAAAGATGAAAACTTGATTATGCATATCAAAACAAAGCTTCGGATCAATACCATTATTGAAACAACTTTGTTTTACCCCTTGCACATAATTGCCTTGTTTGTCATATACAATAAGACCGCTATTGGTTCCTTCCATGACATAACCGCCACCCACTGCCACTTGCGGATCCACTTGTCGGTTACCATCCATGGAACCATTAAAAACCAAGTAACCATTGACCATTTGCGGATTACCTCCTTGCTTGCGCTCAGGACAGGCATTGTCATTATTCAAATTATTTTTATGAATAGGTTTTACCACTTCGGTACTTGATGGGTATATCCTTTCAGCAGTTTGTGCATGTAAACAAACAACTGAAAGAAGTAAAGCAATGGTTGTATAAAATTTATTCATAAAAATATTTATTAATTGAATTTTGTATTTAATTATTTTGTCAAACTTAATTGCTTTATAATTCTGACAGTAGCATCTTCGGATTGTATGGCAATAGGTTGTATCTTTTTTTGTTGGTAGCTGCTAAATGCCCATTGCATAATTTTATTATCAGGAAATTTTGCTTGTTGTTTTTTAATCCACTCTGCTCCTTGACTTGTTTGATTCAATGCAGCATAAGCCCATAATGAAATCAAATGATTCCCTGCATAAAAATTACTAATAGTGTTTGAACGTATTGGCATAAAGTTAACTATGGCCAATAGCATATCATTTGCCGCCTTAGTGTTATTTAAATTTTTGTAGCATAAATAAGCTAGCCAGTTTTCTGTTCGAATGTCAATGTCATCGTCGTATGGTTTACCTGCGCCTAAATTTTCGGGCCATAGTTTAGCTTCATTAATAAAGTTTAGTGCAGTAGTATAATTTTTTTCCTGTAATTGAACCAATGCCTGCATCAATTTTGCTTCCCGATACAATTCATGACCAATAGTTGCACCCTCAAATGGTATAATATTTAAGGTTGCTAGTAATTTATCTGCTGTCTCATATTGCTTGTTATGTATTAGTGTTTTTGCATACAACATACCAATGATATAATTGTCCGTATGTGATTTGTAAAAGGGGGCTACTACTTCAAGGGCCTTCGCAAATGCAAACTGGTTATTGTATAATTCAGTTAAGGTTTTAATATATCGCCATTGCGTTTTATCAAGGGCGATGGCTTTGTTTAAATCAGCGATAGTGGCTGTTAATATACTAGGCTGTGTAGTTTCACTCATAAATAAAGCTGCACGTGTTGCGTAGAATGGGGCATAATTAGGTTCCCCTTGTAAGGAAGTAAAAATGGCCTTGGACTGTGCCACTTTGTTGCGATCCTTTAATAATAAGGCTAAATAATATTTAGGCTTCCAATGATTAGATTGCTTAGTGGCCCATTCAAAAACATCGAAATCCATATTGCGGAAAGGGAAAACAAAATCGGGCGCTGCGCTATTTGCCGCAGCTAAGTCGGCTGTATATGTTTTGTTTTGTTTCGCATGGATATACGCTAACCAATATTTCACCAAAGTATTAGTAGGGCAAATTGCCAGCACTTGCTCGGCTTCATTTAACAAGCCCACATTATAATAATCGTTGGCGATTTGTAAATAAGTTTCAAAGGGTTGTTCACTTTGAATTAAGTTGTTAAATGAACGCAGCGCCTGATTTATTTTTTGTTCATCATAAATTGCGCTATGACTTAATTTATAATAAGTATCAAAATTCACAAAGTGATTCAAAGGATCATAGCTTTTAATAGTTCGAATAGTTTTGTCATAATTTGATTGATCATTGGTATAACGAAAAGCAATGGCCTGCAATTGAAGTGCTGCAATATTAATGGCGTTATAGGTAAGTGCTTTATTCGTATAGTCAATTACATTGGGGTAATTTTTTTCAGCTAAATATAATTTAGCCAACTCAGTATACGCACCTGTTTTATATTCTGCCGATAAAGTAGCTAAATCAAAACCATCTTTTGCATCAACCGAATTCCCTAATGCTGCATTAATAATACCATAGTAATAGTTTGCACTGCCATTGTGGGTATCAATGCTTAAAGCCTTTTTAACTAAAGCTAAAGCAGTATTATAATTATGATTGCGATATTGTAAGGACGACATTTTAACCAAGGCTGGTAAATTATTACTATCCATTTTAAGTGAAGTGGCAAGCGCAACCTCGGCTTGATCATATAATTTTTGATCCATGAATTCCTTGCCCTTAATATAAAAGCCATTTGCGTTGTTCCAATCAAAATTGGATGGGCTTTCCACTGGACGACTCAACACATTGGAACTAGGGGCACTGCTATAATTCAATTTAACGCCACCAATGCTCACTGCATAGTCGCCTTGTGCTGGATTGTATTTAACGGAATCAACAAAATTTATTGTGGGTGCTAAGGAAACTTGTTTTGAATAGATCAATTTATCACCTACTTTAATTTCTATCGCATCATTAATTTGTTGTACAGGACAAAATAAAATTTTAAGCCAGCCATTATTTTGAACCATATTCAATGCTCCATAAACTGAAGCCTCCACCATCCCTTTAGTTTTATTTACTGCATACCAATATTCCTTCCAAGTATCGGTACTATAAGGTGCAAAGTTTACATGTTTAAACGGCGTGAATGTACTTTTCTCTGCATTTTGATTAAACAGTTTACCCGATTGCACTTCGGTGTATTGTTGATCCGTATCAGTTAAGTATTTTTCCCAAATCATGCCTTGACGAGATAAGCCCCAGATCCATATTTTTTTACCGGCCTTATCATCATGATTACCATAACGAACCATGCCATAATCATCGTCATGCCAATAGGTACCAAAAAAATTAGTGTACTTACCAAAAACATGGTAGGATTTATAGGTGCCAAAATTATTGTTGTTGTAAAATGAAATATTTTTACCATTGTCTTTGATAATTGGCCAATCATTGTATTCCCCTTCATGGCCAATGTATTTATTGCCTGGATAAATGTATTCCAAATTACCACTCACTTTTAAACCTACATTCATCCAATGATAGTAAGGTTGTTCTGTAGGAGTGCTATTATACCAAAAGGATTGGGTAGTGAAAAAAGCTTTGTCCTTAGGAACATTTATTTCCATGCGCCAATTGGTAAGCGTTAACAAATCAAGTACACCAATGGTGCAACTCACACTACCATCTTCTTTTTTAGTAATAATATAATCTACTGGAGTAGCACAATTAGGCGTGTGACCAATAATACCATAGTTGGCTTCAATACCACCACTCGTCCAAGGACCGCGCATAGCAACATCTCTGAATTTAACGGTATGATTATAATATAAAAAAGGCTCGTTGGTTTTTTTATCAATCGCGGCCCAAATTTTTCCACCAACTTCAGGTAGAATTAAAATTTTAATGAAATCATTTTCAATCTCCACTACTTTCCATTTTTTTTGAACCCCGGTTTCGGTGAAACCATCAAAACGGAAGTAAGGATAAATTTTAGAAAAATTAGCAATAGGGTCAGGATCCGAAAAAGGATAGGTGGTGAACTCCTTTTGATATTCACTGAACTTTGCATCCTGCTGCGCGTAAACAAAATTGTGGTTTGATAATATCAAACATAGCACAAAGCCAATTAGGTATTTCATAAAATAGATTTAACGTACTTACCTATGAAATTAGAAAAATTAGCGCACTAATCGTGTAATCGAAACAGAAATTTTTCTTGCGAATGCAACATTAAATGAAAGCTAAAGCTTGTTCAGCATCCATTACAGGAATACTGCTTTTTTTAAACCCTTTCTTATCCCTTGAAACGATGAGACTTATCTTAGGTGTTGATTTAGCCGAAATATATTGTACACCATCTTCAAAATCATCAAAACCGGAATTAACCGCCTTATTGATGACAAGTTGATCAGTTGCAATAACAGCAGTGCATTTTAATAAATCTTGAATGATTACCAAACATTTATTATGGGCTATTTTATTTATGCGAAGTATATAATAAATAGTGGTATAAGAAGTGGCTGAAATATAAAATTTAATTTTATTTTCTTTCGCTAATCTATATAATTCAATGGCACTAATATCGAATGGTGCACGCGCTGCAAAAATATCAATGATGATGTTGGTATCTAGAAATAGATGTTTCATTTTAGTTTATTATATTTTTCTAATAAATAGTTCCCAATCTCCTTTTTATAATCATAGTCTGCAGGTAGACTAATAATACCTCTATATTTTTCAATCACACTATTTAATTTTATGGGACTACCCTTTCTTTTATTTTTAGATTTTTCATTCGCCACCGCCTTTAAATAATTCTCCACCATGGATGATAAACTGGTATCCGCTTTTTTAGCGTATTTTTTTGCATTGTAAATCACGGCATCATCCATGACTAGGGTTAATTTTGTTTTCATTACACGTGTAATTTTGTATATAAATGTACGTGTAAATAGGTAGATATTAAAAAATAAATGCTGGGATAAACCCTTTAGAATCCTTTATAGGAACTATATTTGTGGCATGGGGCAGAAAAAATTAATCAAGTTTGCAGCGATCAAGGAATACGAGAATGTATTAGAATACCCCCAAGGCATGCCAGGCAAATGGAATTCGTTTTTTGAAAACCTAGCCACAGGCCCCTACCCAATTTCATTAGATGACCTTGCGGTTGTTAAAAGTGATACGTCTACACAAACACCAGTCAAACCGCTTACATTGGAGCTGGCTTGTGGTCGTGGCGAATACGCAGTAGGACTAGCACGCATGTTTCTAGATCAAAATTTTTTAGGATTAGATGTTAAAGGAAATCGCATTTGGAAAGGTGCCAGTATTGCTAATAAAGAAGTAATTAAAAATGTAGCTTTTGTAAGAACGCAAATTGAACAAGCCATTCAATATTTTTCAAAGGAGGAGGTAAATGAGATATGGATCACATTCCCCGATCCACAATTAAGATTGTCCAAAGCAAAAAAGCGTTTAACACATCCGCAATTTTTAAGATTGTATCAGCAATTTTTAAAACCCGGGGGATCGGTGCATTTGAAAACGGATAGTCCTAACCTATTTGAATTTACCATGGCAGTGATAAAGTTATTTGACTTAACCTTGGTAAAGCAAAGTGAGGATATATATGGGGAACAAAATATTGACCCAAGATGTGCGATCAAAACTTATTACGAAGGTTTAAATATAGCCGGGAGCAATCGAATCCATTATATTGAATTTAAGATTGATAAGGAATTGCCCAAAGCCAAGGATGAAATACTCAAGGAAATTATTGCTGCATTTGAAGTGACCGAAACCCACGACGCGAAAAGAGAAAGAGGGATAAAGCCAACGGAATAAAAACAAAAGTGTCAAGTCGAATGGATTAAAATGAATTGCGCTAATCGAATTAAACTTATCAAATTAAGCTAATCAATAAAATTCGATTTGTTCCAAACAAAAAAGTCCTTTAGCTGTTATAAGCGATAAGGAACTACCGAAAATTAAATAAATGATTGAAGGAATACAATATTATAAGGACCCAGATGGGAAATGGGTATTTACAGCAGCTTACCACAAGGAAAGAGGCTATTGTTGTGGTAATGCCTGCAGACATTGTCCTTATCAATATGAAGCGGTACCAGAACCAGTTAAAACGAGGTTATTACTTATAAAAGAATTAAGTAAAATTAAAAGTCCCAATGCAATACACGGCAAAGACGAATGATTTTTTTCAAAACGTATTTGATGTCGTACGTCTTATTCCCAAAGGGCGTGTTACCAGCTATGGAGCCATTGCAAAGTATTTAGGTACTGGCGGAAGCTCCCGAATGGTGGGTTGGGCAATGAATGCTTCTCATCATGTAAAACCAAAAGTCCCTGCACATCGTGTTGTAAATAGAAACGGCATGCTCACCGGCAAAGCGCATTTTGCAACACCCACTCTCATGGAAGAACTATTATTAAAAGAAAAAATAAAAGTCAAGAACGAAACCGTCCTTGACTTTGAAAAACTATTCTGGGACCCAATGATTGAATTAGGGCTTTAATACAATAAGTAAGTATTTATACTTAAAATTTAAATGGTTGTGTTTATTAGGTTGCTTGATGCAAATAACAAATATAATTAACCAAAGCTTTCTAGTTGATTTCTTAACAAATTCCATCCAAAACAGAATTACCGGCGACAGCTTTGAAACGAAAATAGTATTATTAGAAAAAGAAGATATCAAAAAACTAATAAAGAGTAAGAATTGGTTGTTTGATTGGCGAAAAGAAGCCAAAACAAAAGGGCGAAATATATATAAACTAACTTTAGAGGATAATATAACAATTATTCAAGGACTCATCAGTATTAGTATTTTATCTGATCATGTTTTTATGGATTTACTTGAAACAGCTCATTTTAATCGAAATAAAAATAAGATGTACTTAGGCTTTGCAGGAAATTTAGTCGCATTTGCTTGTAAATTATCACTAGAATTAGGTTTTGAAGGGTATATAGCTTTTAATGCTAAAACAAGTTTAATTAAGCATTATGAATTAACTTTAGGTGCGGTGAATTCTAGTGGTCAAAAAATGATGATAAATCCAAAAGAATCTCTGAAACTTATTAATCAATATCTCCAAAAGCCATAAATCATGAATAATAATATAATAATGGAACCTGCAGGTGTTGATTTTTTGATTGGGCCAAGTAAAATGACGAAAAAAGACTTTCAAGAAATAAGTGCCTATATAAAGAAACACAAGATTGAAAATTCTAAAAAAATAAATATAAGTAATAAAAAGACCAAGAATGTAAAATAAAACATCCAGTTCGATTTAAACAAAGAGCCCGTGCGATAAATTTCGCGCGGGCTCTTTATTTATTATAACAAAATAAATTGTATTAACTTTTATTATAATGAAGATTGACTTTAGCTATAGTAAGGCTTTATCATCATATATACCAACGGACCTGTTACCGCAACATAAAACCACAAAGGCCAGGTACGTTTTGCTATTTTTTTATGGGCTTCAAATTCACCCGTTAAGGCGCGGTAAGTAGTAAATAAAATAAAAGGTAAAATTAATGCTGCTAATATGATATGCGTAGTTAACACAATCAAATAAAAGGAACGCATATTGCCAGCAACTGCTTTTTCCTCTAAGGAAACAATACCATCAAAATCAGTATCCCCAAAACGTGCTTCTCCTGCTAATAAATGATGCGCGATATAGGTGACTAAAAATAATAAGGACAATACTAAAGCTGTGGTCATTAAATTTTTATGCAATTGGTATTTTTTTTGCTTCACCGCTACTAACGCAAGTACTAATAAAAAAGCAACAGTGGTATTTAGCAAAGCATTAATCAATGCAAATATGTGCTTGTCAAAAGGGAGTTCCACATTAATGGTAAACTTGCTTAAAAAGGTAACTGCAACAAATACAATTACCGAGAATAATCCTATGATTATATTGGCTTGTTTGTCATTTTTTTTGATCACCGGTGCTAACATAATTCTATAATTTTTATTATACTTAATTTTATATTGGTCTATTTATTTAAAATGCTTTTAACCAAACGTATAAGCATCATTGCTATAAATACAATAACCCCCACCCTGATTTCATTTTTATACTTTGATTTAAATTCGTTCCAATTCATTCTTGAAAAATTTATTGTTATTAAATAAAATCATCTCAAAATTAAATCACTAGTTTTTTGTTTGTTTATTAAATTTGGAATTAAAATAATAAACAAAGCCAGTCACCATCACGGCAATGACTAGCCACAACCAACTTAGGTCAATAATATCCTGGAATACTTTGCTTTTGGCTTTTTTATCTTTTTCTAACATCAAATATCCTACATCCTTTGCCATCTTTAGAATTGAAGTAGAATCTAACCCATTATAATAGCCACGGATTTGCATTTTTTTATCTATCAATATAAAACGACTGGTATGCACAAAGTCGGGGCTAACTGGTTCGTCGCTAAACTTGTCAACTCTTAATTCTTCAAATGCGAATTTGTATATGGAATCACGATTGCCTGTAAGCAACCACCAATTATCTGAAATCACCCCCATTTTATTGGCGTAGTCAAGTAGTGCCTGAACACTATCTCTCATTGGATCCACTGTAATGGACATAAAATGAACAATGGAAGTGTCCACTTTTTTTCGAACATCCCCACCCCTTGAAAAGGACTGCTGCAGTGAACTCATATTATGTGTCAACTTTGGACAGATACTGCCACAGCTCGTAAAGAATAAATCTAAGATGATAATTTTCCCTTGTTGGTCATATAAATTAACCGAGTCACCAAATTGGTTAGCCAACCGAATATTTTTTGTCGTGTGCCAAATAGAATCTGATTTTTGTTTGCCATCCACCACCGATTCCATCACTGTGTCCAATAGGTAATGCCTGGGCATGGTCACTGCTGTTTTACTTGCGGACTTTAACCACAAGTAACAAAAAACAGGAATCGCTAAAGCGATGAATAAACCGTAGATCGATTTTTTAGACATTATTTTTATATTACTGCAAAGTTATGAATTAGACTTCAAAGAAAAACCATCCTTGGAGGAGGATGGTTTGGTATTTTTTGAGAAGGGCCCTCGAGCACCTTCTTTGGATAGTTTCTTTTTTTTATTGGGGACGACCTTTACTTTGTATCTACCATCGTAAGCCCCTGCGTTAATCTGATCCTGTCTTTTTAGTTGATGTTCGTGTCTTTTTTTCATAAAAAATTATTCAATCCAATATACAATCGCAATCAACACGTGATTAGCCTAGGATCCCACTATTCCCATTGGATTAATAGTACTTTTCATCCGCAGGTTTTTGCTTTGTTTCCCCTGCGCCAGATTCATGTTTCACTGCTTCATGTGTTGCAGCACCATGTTCTGTTTCCTTTTTTTCCACCTTTATGGTTGATTGCTCTTTATAATGTGGATCATAGGTGTTACGCAAATTTCTGAACGAACCTCCGTCCCATAAAAATGCACCAATAAACCAAACAAATAATAATAATGGTACGATGATGGTCATGATCATATTTTTTACTTCATGCTTTAAGTGCATAAAATAAGCAACAATATAAAATGCTTTTGACATCATTAAAATAATGATCACACCCTTGATAGCCAAGCGGAGTGCGTCGCTACTAATACCTATCATCCAAAATCCAAGTATTAATTCAATGATGGTTAATACCGACAATAGGATGGTTACTTTTTTAATCTCAGCCATTGCAGCAGCATTGCTTGCTTCATGATTAGCGTCTGCGTTGTGTGAATGTGACATATAAAATCTTAATTTATAATTATTTTTTCGTCCTTACGAGTTCTTCGAAAATGGATTGATTGATTCCGCTAAGTAATATTTATAATAAATAAAATATAGTAAATACAAATACCCATACTAAATCTACAAAGTGCCAATACAATCCTGCTTTTTCAATCATTAAGTAATGACCTCTTTGTTCAAACTTATCTAACAAAGTCATGATCAACATAATGATATTGATCACCACACCACTAAATACGTGAAACCCGTGGAAACCAGTAATGGTGAAAAAGAAGTTAGTGAAGTTGGTTGAACTTGCGGTTCCGTCTGCATTTAAAAATGGATTGCTACCCCACCAAGCACCTTCGTGAAATAAATGGTTCCACTCCCAAGCTTGACAACTTAAAAATGCAATACCACCAATGATGGTTAAAATCATATTGCGCACCACCCCTTTTTTATCCATATTATGACCAGCATGCACAGCTAATACCATGGTAACCGAACTCACAATCAATATAAAAGTCATGATACTTACAAACACCAATGGTGCATGCACTCCTTCTGGCGCAAATGGAAAACTACGGAACACTTCATTTGAATTAGGCCATCCGTTCGTTGAAAAACGAACCGTACCATAAGAGATCAAAAAAGCGCCAAAAGTAAATGCGTCACTCATTAAAAAGTACCACATCATTACTTTTCCGTACTCAAGGTTAAAAGGACTTTTTCCTCCTCCCCACAATTTTGCTTCATTTGGCGAAGCGGTTGTTGTTGTTGACATGTTCAATTTCTATTTCAGTGCAAAAATATCGGCTATAAAGGATATTCGTATCAAAAATGCCGTTTTTTTTATAATTCTGTTACACAAAACCAGGGGTTATCCCACCCAATTCAGGAACACAAAAAGGTATATCCAAAGGATGTCTACAAAATGCCAATAAGTAGCTGCCAATTCCACTGACAATACCTGATTTGCGCTTGATTTTGCAGCCATCGCTTTTAATGAGATCACTACTAGGGCAATTACCCCAGCTAGTAAGTGCAATAAGTGCAAGCCGGTAATCACCAACAGGAATGACCCTGCTGAGTTACTACGTGCACCCGTTAATGCCACATTGTTCAATTCCAAAACCTGAAAGCCACGTAACTGCAAAATGATAAAGGTGACGCCTAATATCGCAGTTACCGATAAAAAGCCACGGTATTGGGCTATTTCACCTGCTTTGGCCTTCTTTACTGCCATTTGGATGGTGAAACTACTTACCAATATCACCAAGGTCGAAAACCAAAACAGATTAGGAAGATCAAACTCCAACCAATTCGCTTGGCTTTTTTTTACGATATACGCACTGGTTAAACCAGCAAACATCATAACAATACTTCCAAGTCCTACCCATAACAACATTTTGTATGGATGTATCTTATTTCCTGTTTCTAATTGTGTTGTTGCCATAATTATAAATTTTATAATTTATCTGCTAATAATGCAAGGTATACAATGGGTAAATAAATATAGCTACTGAACATAACGCGTCTTGCTGCAGGCACGCCCATGTTTTGGTATAGTCTTAAGCACTGCACCACCATGAAAATATTAGCCACTAATAAAATCCACATACTTATCTGTCCAGTTAAACCTAAATAATAAGGTAAAAATCCAAAAGGGATCATGAGTACTGCATACATTACCGATTGTAAAGCAGTAAATTTTGTAGGACCTTTATCTGCAGGTAATAATTTAAAACCCACCCTCGAATAATCTGCATGAGACACCCAAGCAATTGCCCAAAAATGAGGGAACTGCCATAAAAATTGAATTAAAAATAAAACCCAACCCGCATAGGCGAAATCGTCATTGCCTGCGACCCATCCAATCAAACATGGAAGTGCACCAGGAAATGCGCCCACCAAAACAGCGATTGAATTTATTTTTTTCAAGGGCGTATAAATAAACGCATATAAAAACAAACTAAAGGCAGATAATAATGCGGAGGAACTATTAAAAAATTGCCACATGATCGCTACCCCAAGTATCCCTGTAACAGCTGCAAAAGTATAGGCTGTTGCTTGAGACATACGACCGGAAGCCACAGGGCGTGAAGCAGTACGTTTCATTTGTGCATCCGTATCTTTTTCCACTGCTTGATTAATAGCATTGGCACTTCCTGTAATACACAAACCAGCAAAAGTTAAAAGTAAAATCATCGACCAATCATACGCTTTTACCGATGGCGCCAACATATAACAAATAACGCAAGTGAACACCACCGTAAAACTTAAGGTGAACTTCATCAACTGTGCGTAATCTTTAAACGTTTGTTTCAATTAGAAAGTTTTTTCAGAAAAATGATGCAACAAAAAGTAAAACCAAAACCAAGTAAACCAAATTACAATGCCCTGAAATCAGGGCATTGTAATAACTGAATATTTTAATTAGTGTGTGCCAGTTTCATCTTCACCCACCGGAGTAGTTTGTGGAATAAAATCGTGCCCATCCTTACCGTAATCATACGGCCAACGGTGTACTTCAGGAATTTCACCAGGCCAGTTACCGTGACCAGGATTGATTGGCGTAGTCCACTCTAAAGTATTCGACTCCCAAGGATTCAATACAGTCACTTTGCGACCTTTGAATATGGAGTAGAAGAAATTAATCAAGAATAAAATTTGCGTTGCAAATACAATCATCGCGATGGTACTAATGAAACGATTTAATTCAGCGAATTGTTTAAAACTTTCCCAAATGCTAAAATCAAAATAACGACGTGGCATACCTGCTAAACCTTGGTAATGCATTGGCCAGAAAATTAAATAAGCGCCGGCCATAGTAATCCAAAAGTGAATATACCCCAATGAATTATTTAAATAGCGACCATACATTTTAGGGAACCAGTGGTACACACCAGCAAACATTCCAAACATACTTGCCACACCCATTACAATATGGAAATGCGCCACTACAAAATAACTATCGTGTAAATAAATATCTAATGCAGCGTTACCCAACCAAATACCTGTTAAACCACCAGAAATAAATAAGCTCACAAAACCAATCGCAAATAACATCGCTGGTGTGAAACGAATATTTCCTCTCCATAAAGTAGTTAACCAGTTAAATACTTTGATCGCAGAAGGTACCGCAATTAATAAAGTTAATAATACAAACACCGATCCTAATAATGGATTTAATCCTGTTACGAACATATGGTGCGCCCAAACCAAGAAGGCCAAAATTGCAATTGCAAATAAAGAACCTAACATCGCCATGTAACCAAAAATTGGTTTGCGTGAATTCACGGACATGATTTCAGAAACCATACCCATGGCTGGTAATAAGATAATATATACCTCAGGGTGACCTAAGAACCAGAATAAGTGTTGGAATAAAATAGCAGATCCACCTTCGTTCGATAATGCCCCTACGCCATTTACATAAATATCAGATAAGTAAAAACTAGTACCGAAGTTTCTGTCAAAAATTAATAAAATCATACCAGACAATAATACAGGGAATGATAATACCCCTAAAACTGCGGTGAAGAATAAAGCCCAGATGGTTAAAGGCAAACGCGTCATGCTCATTCCTTTGGTACGCATGTTTAATATAGTCGTGATATAATTTAAACCACCCAATAAAGAAGATACAACAAATAAAGCCATTGCGATAATCCATAAGTCCATACCCGTTTTAGAACCAGGGGAAGCATCATGCAATGCAGACAAAGGAGGATATGCTGTCCATCCACCACTGAATGGCCCTGTTTCTACAAACAAGGATGACAACATCACAATACTCGCTATAAAAAAGAACCAGTAAGATAACATGTTCATGAATGGGGAAGCCATATCACGTGCACCTACTTGTAATGGAATTAAGAAGTTTGCAAAAGTACCACTCAAGCCCGCAGTTAGTACAAAGAATACAAGTACTGTACCGTGTGTAGTTACCAAAGCATAATAAGCTTCAGGTGTAATTTGACCACCTTTTGCCCATTTACCTAAGATAGATTCTAACCAAGGAAAACTAGCATCAGGATATCCTAACTGCAAACGGAAAAGTACGCTCATTAAACCACCTAGTACCGCCCAAACCATACCCGTGATCAAGAATTGCTTCGCGATCATTTTATGGTCTTGACTAAATACATATTTAGTTAAGAATGTATCATGGTGTTCGTGATGACCGTGATCATCATGTCCGTGACCTTCATGTAATGCTGCTTCGTGACTCATACCTTTTATTTAAATAATTTTAATCTTTATATTTTTAATCCGAAAGCGGTGGTTGCTATTTTAATGACAGCAACGACTACTTTAATTTTATTACATTTTTACCACCGCCATCTTTGCTGTAGTATCTGCTACTACGGGAACTGCAGTTGGATCTTTTTCAGGGAATGCAGTAAAGTATTGTGGCTTTTGTTTCGCCATCCACATATCGTATTCCTCTTGATCCACCACTTGAATAATTCCTTTCATTGAGTAGTGACCGTTTCCACACATTTGATCACAACTAATTTCATATTGAAAATTAGGATTGCCTGTTTTCTCTTGCATTTCCTTCGTTGTATATATAGGTGTAAACCACATCGTCGTAGGAATACCTGGAACGGCATCCATCTTTAAACGGAAATGCGTCAACCCAACATCATGGATAACATCTCTTGATCCTAAAATTAATTTAACTGGCGTTCCTTTAACCACATACATAGTTTGCTCTGTTAAAATATCGTCTTGTGCATATTTATCATCCCAGATAATACCAACAGAGTTAGTAGCAGGGTCAATATTTTTGTAATATTTTTTACCAAAAATCGCATCATGTCCTGGGTAACGGAAAATCCAACCAAATTGTTTTCCGGTAACCTCTACCACCATGGCATTTTTTGGAGGTTCACCCGTAAAGAAGAACCAGTTACGCAAACCAAACACCACTAATACAGTTAATGCAATCGCAGGTATCGCCGTCCAGATTAATTCTAATTTAGTACTGTGGGCAAAAAAGAAAACTTTGCGATTGGTGTCTTCTTGGTATTTATAAGCAAACCAAAATAATAATACTTGTGTGATCACAAAAACGATACCCGTAATAATTAAGGTAACAAAAAGCATTTCATCTACTTTTTCCCCTTGAATACTAGCAGCGCCTTGTGCCATTTGTGTTTTGCCATAATAAAATTTATTACAAACATAAATTCCAATAAAGCCCAACACTAAAAAAGCAACCATCAAAAATCCATTGATTTTGTTGTTTTGTTGACGACTGGCTTCTTCGCCTTTTAAAATAGATACGTATTCACTTGCTTTGGCAATTTGAAAAATTACCACAAAGATGAGGACGATGATTGCAACAGATAAATATAAACTCATAATTCGTTTTTTCTAAATCAATAATTATACTTGATGAATGATACTTTCTTTAAGGAATGGGTGGTATTTCGCTATCAAAGGCTTGCTTGCCAATGAACGCGCTACCATCAAAATCATCACGCCTACAAAGAAGATTAAAATACCAAAATCCAACCAACCTAAACTCACATGCTCCTTCATTAAGCTACCCATCACCATTTGGTAAAAATCAATCCAATGACCAAATAATATAAGCACTGCCATGAATGCCATTAATGTAAAATTACGTTTCGCAGAGCGCTTCATTAATATTATTAAAGGACAAAGGAAATTGATAAATAAGTTTAAGAAAAAGATAGGCTTGTATGTTCCTTGCACTCTATTTTTAAAATAAATAGTTTCCTCAGGAATATTCGCATACCAAATAAGCATGTATTGTGAAAACCATAAATAAGTCCAGAAGATAGAAAACGCAAACATGAATTTACCAACGTCATGCAAATGCTCGCTGTTAGATAATTCCATGTACCCTTTATTTTTCATGTAGATTAACCAAAGCGCGATCAAGGCCATACCTGCTACAAATGAACTAGCAAAAGTATACCAACTATACATGGTTGAATACCAATGTGCATCAATACTCATTAACCATAACCAAGGAATCGTACTTGCTACTGTTAAACCAAACCACACTAAAAAGAAACCTGAACGCACCATGCTACGCACATTAAATTTATGTGCAGTTGCTGCATCCATTGGAGCCACATCGGCTTCCAAACTAATTTGACGCATTCTATATCCAAAATAACTCCAAAGAGAAATTGTTAATGTTGTCCAAATAATAAAGAAAGTAGGATTCAAGAAACCTGCTTTACCTTTTAAGATAGGATCTTTCGCTACTGCTTCTGCATCCAACCAATGGTAAATATGATGATTGTGAGAAATCACCACATATAATAATACTAATAAAGTGATACCACCAAAGATGGGTACTAAAGTAGAGATTGCTTCTGCAATTCTGCGAAATGATTGCATCCAAGCAGCCATTGCCATGGTGCTGAAACATAAAAAGAACATAGCAGCATTGGTTACTAAAGTCCAAAAAATAGTATTGTACATTAAGGTTCCCCAAAAATGCACTTGCTCATGTTCGTCTGAACTAAATCCTTTGGTAAACATGCCATATAATAATGCAGCACCCCCTATGCCTATTAAAGCATAAGACCATGTTTTAAGTGTACCAGGAATTTCAAATTGTTCTTTAATAGATGCCATCTTACTTCGTTTGTTTATTCTTAATATATTTAATAATCATCCAGCGTTGATGTCTGCTTAATTGTGATGCATAGGAGCCCATCAAGTTTTTTCCGTAGGCAACAGAATAAAACATTTGACCAGCAGGCATGTTTTCATATTTCGCATCCCCTACTAATGTTGCAGGCTTTGCTGCGAATGCACCATTACCACCATTATATAAAGGACCATTGCCGTCTAATTTTGTTCCATGGCAAATACCACAATTAATTAAATACAAACGCTCCGCTTCAGCAGCATCTTTGGTATTTAAAGAATCAATTGGATTTGGAATTAATTTAGATGCAACATAATTTGTTGAATCACCCACATTATCTTTCGCTAAAGGAAAAGGCATTTCCTTACCACGTGCAATGGTACCTGCTACAGGACGGTTGTCATAATTAATTCCTTTGCTAGCCAAGTTGCTATGATCCGCGTAAGTTTCATAGGCGCGGCTATACGCCATATCTGGCATATAAATTTTACCTGGGGTACGCTTAATATCGTTACAGCTAGTTAAAACAACTATTGTAGCTAAAGATAATATTGTAAAAAATTTATTCATTCGAGTTCTTTTAAAATGTTCTAAGTTTTTAGCGCTTGTTTCAAGAGCAATGTTTATGCAAGTTGTTTTTCGTTGTATAAATTATCCTCTTTATCATAAGTACCAAACCACCATCCTTCTTCTGCAACTTGAACATCTGTTTCAATTGCACCGTTGGAACTTAACAAAGCTTTTAAGTCGTCGGTATTTGTTTTATCGGTACACTCAATCACCATTACAAATAAATCATCAGTAGCACGCTTATGAAAATGATGTTTTTTAACACCTGGTGCTAATTGACATAAATAACAAAAAGTCATCACCATACCCACCGCTGCAAATAATACCGTTAACTCAAATATAATCGGCACCCAAGCTGGTAAAGCAAAATGTGGTTTACCGCCAATATTCAAAGGCCAATCTTTGGTGAAAATCCAACTGATTGCACTAATCGCAGTAGTAGTACCTGTAATACCATAAATAAAACCTGCGGTGTGTAAGCTCGTTTCGCGCATACCCAAGGCGTGGTCTAAACCATGCACCGCAAAGGGCGTATACACATCTTTAATTTTATACCCAGCAGCACGCACTTGCTTTACTGCAGGGAATAAAACCTTTTCTTCATCAAAACAGCCAACTACAAATTTCTTTTGTGCCATAATCTTTTTCTTAATCGATATTTAATTAATGTGCATGCGTATTGTCGTGAATAAAATTATCCAACGGTTGCGCTTCCAATTTTTCAAATTCAGGTTTGTATGATTCACCACTTCTCTTTAATACATATTTAATTTCAGCAACCGCGATTACTGGGAAATATTTAGCGAACAAGAAGAAGCAAGTAAAGAATAATCCAAACGTTCCTAAGTAAAATCCAACCTCCCAAATACTCGGACTATAATATACTGACCAGCTTGATGGTAAGTAATCACGATACAATGAAGTAACAATAATTACAAAACGCTCAAACCACATACCAATGTTAACGATGATGCTCATGAAGAAAGTAACAAACACGTTTCTTCTCATTTTTCTTGACCAGAAAATTTGTGGAGATAAAACGTTACAAGCCATCATACCCCAATAGCTCCAACCATAAGGGCTAAATAAATAAGCACGGCTATACCAGAAAGTGTATCCCTCATATTTATTTTGAGAGTACCAGCCCATAAATAATTCAGTTAAGTAAGCGATACCTACAATAGATCCTGTAAGAACAATTACTTTATTCATTAAGTCGATGTGACCAATAGTAATGTAATCAGTTAATCCGAAAACTTTACGTACAACAATCAATAAAGATTGTACCATGGCAAAGCCAGAGAAAATCGCACCCGCCACAAAGTAAGGAGGGAAGATAGTGGTATGCCAACCTGGAATTACTGAAGTCGCAAAGTCAAAAGATACAATCGTGTGAACCGATAATACCAGTGGTGTAGATAAACCAGCCAATACTAAAGATAAACTTTCATGTCTTTGCCAATGCTTGGTAGAACCT
>Ga0209596_1001628_pt1 | contig 19194 bp, 17 predicted proteins | sample M_130807_MF_Meta_FD_187314 | JGI IMG/M metagenome (GOLD analysis project Ga0209596, IMG submission 187314) | Freshwater microbial communities from Lake Montjoie, Canada to study carbon cycling - M_130807_MF_MetaG (SPAdes) (version 2) | ecosystem: Environmental > Aquatic > Freshwater > Lake...
TGACAATCCGTAAACGCCCGTTCTGAAATGGTTGGCCGACTAGGATTCGAACCTAGACTAGGGGAGTCAAAGTCCCCTGTGCTACCTTTACACCATCGGCCAGTTGGAAAGTTGAGAGGTGAGGGTTGAGAGTTGAGAGGGCGGAGGCCCGGCGCTCAATCCTAAATTCCCCACCTCTCAACTCTCACCGCTCAACTCTCAACTTTCCCCGCCCGGCGCTTGAGCGTGATGCGCTTGATGCGCGCGTCGTCCTGCGGGCTCCACGTCATCACTTCGGGGTCGTCCTTGAAGGCGTTGTGGATGACTCGGCGCTGGTAGCTGTTCATCGGCTCGAGCTGGTAAGGGCGGCCGCTGGTGCGGACGACTTCGGCGATCTGTTTGATGCGATGCACGAGCGAGTCGTCCTGAATTTCGCGCCAGTGCTCGATGTCCACGACGACGCGCGGGGCGTCCTTTTGCTGCGCGATGAGGATGCGGTTCAGGAGGTAATGGATGTCCTCGAGGAGTTCGCCGCGGCGGCCGAGGAGGTGTTCGCGCTCGGGCGAATAGACCTGGAGCGTGAGGCCTTTTTCATTCGGGAATTCCTTGATCTCGAATGAAAAATCCAGGTGGCCGAGCATCGTGTCGAGCAACTCCTTGGGGTTCGCATTCATGGCTTCGGACTTTTTGAGGGCGTGGTTTTATGCGGAAGTGGGAACGAGGACGACCTTGTTCTGTCTCTTCGTGATTTGCAACTGCACGATGGAGATCAAGTTCTGAATCGTCCAGTACAGTGCGAGGGCGGAGGCGAAATTGTAGCACATGAAGATGAAGATGAGGGGCATGAACATCATCATTTTCCGCTGCGCGGGATCGCCGCTCTGCGGGCTGAGCTTCATTTGCAAAATCATGGTGACGGCCATGAGGAGCGGGAGGGGATTGAGCCCGAAGCCGAAGAGGTGTGCGACGGTGTCGGGCTGCGAGAGATCCTTCACCCACCAGAAGCCGTGGTGGCGGAGTTCGACGGCCTTGCCGAGCATGTTGTAGAAGCCGATGAAGACGGGGATCTGGATGAACATGGGCCAGCATCCGCTGAGCGGATTCACGCCGGCCTTCTTCCACACCTTGCCCATCTCCTGCTGGAATTTCACGGGCTCTGCCTTGTACTTTTCCTGGAGCCGCTTCATCTCCGGCTGGAGGGCGGACATCTTTTTCATGTTGTTGTTCGCCTTGTTCTGGAGCGGCCAGAGCAGCGCCTTCACGCAGATGGTGAGCAGCACGATGGCGAGCGCGTAGCTGCCGGTCATCGCGTAGAGGCCGTTCATCGAATTCAGCAGTCCGCGGCTGAAGGGGCCGGTCGGGATGCCGAGGAATGAGCCGTAGTCGAGGACGTCCTTTTCCTTGTTGTCGAGCAGCTTGAGGCGGCGCAGTTCGCGCGGCCCGGCGAAAATGCGGAAGTGCTTCGTGGACTTCGCGCCTTTCTCCAGCGCAAAGCCGGGCACGGCGAGCGCGCCGTCCACCTTGTGCATCGCGGACTTCGCGGGGTCGAGTTCGTGGCCCGCGTTGCGCCATGTGTCGGCGGTGATCTCGCTGCGCTTCGCCCACACGCCGGTGCCGAGATTTTTCACGAGGTCCTCGGTGTTGCCGCTGTCGTAACCGAGCAGGGTGACCATGGTGGTGAAGTACTGGTTCGTCACCGCGCTCCAGCGGATCTGGTCGCCATTCTGCCGGAAGACGGGGCGCTCCTCGTGCTTCCACATGAGGATGCCGCCGGCGGAGAACCAGTCCACGGCCTGGAAATTATTCGTGCCGTCGCGCCACCAGTCGAAGCCCTGGTATTGCCGTGACTCGACGGCGTTCACCGGCGCGGCGCTGCCGGTGTGGACGAAAAGCGTGGGCATCATCAGCGGCTGCTCGCTGGTGTTTTCGTAAGTCACGTCGAGGCCGATCGAATACTCGGAACTCAGCGTCTTCTCGCGGGGGAGGATGAATGTCTTCGTGAGCCTGAGGTGGCGCGCTTCGTCGGTGCGCTCGAAGGTGACGCTGTGCTCGATGTCGTTCACGGTCATCTTCCACGGCTGCTTGAGCAGCGCTTCGTCGCCCGGTTCCTCGCTCGTCGCGCCGATTGCGATCGTGCCGAATTCATTGATGACAACCGGCGTGCCATTCTTCTTGTCCTTGAAATGCTCCATCAGCGTGCCGCGGATGATGCCGCCGCCGTACGACGTGAACTCGTACTCGACCGTGCCGGGCACGCTCCGGAGCACCTTGCGCTGCTCGGGCTCGGAATTCGTGGGAGCGGGTGCCGGCACCGGTGCCGTTCCCGGAGTTGTTCCGGTCGTCCCCGTGGTCGTTGCAGGAGGCGTGGTGCCCGGCTGCGCGGGTGTCGTGCTGCCGGCAGTGGTCGGGAGCGCAGGCAGCTTTGCCTTTTCCTCTGCGGCCTGTTTGTCCTTGATCGCCTTATAGGTTTTCTCGTCCTCTTTCTTGAGCGGCCCGTAGTAAAGTTGGTTCCATGCGAGCATGGCGCCCGCGGTGATGAGAATGATGAGGATTGCTTTTCGGTCCATAGGTCAGCTTGAGAGTTTTTGTGATTCGTTCACGGGGGCCTGCGCCGGGGGGACTGGATCGTGGCCGGATTCGCACCACGGGTTGCACCGGCAGATGCGCACCACGCCGAGCCGCGTGCCGCGGAAGAAGCCGTGCGTCTCCACCGCCTGCGCAAAATATTCCGAGCAGCTCGGCGTGAACCGGCAGCCGGAGCCCGGCCCCGCGATCCAGTGCAGCATCGGCGAGAGCGTCACCTTGTAAATGCGGTGCAGCAGGCGGACGAAAAATTTCATGGCGCGATCACCTGGAGGATTCTGCAGCGCTGCGCGAGTTGCGAGAATTCCTCGCCGAGCGCCGCCGATGTCGCCTTCGCCGCGGGTGATTTCGCGACGATGACCAGCCACAGTCCCGGAATGAGCCGCGGCCTCATCGCGCGGAAAATTTCGCGCAGCCTTCGCCTCACGCGGCTCCGCATCACCGCGTTGCCCACGCGCTTGCTCGTGACGATGCCCACGCGCCCGTCCGTCGCACCGCAGCCCTTCAGCACGCCGAGCGTGATCATTTTTCCATGCACCGGCCTGCCTTCCGTGCGCACCCGTGCAAACTCCGCGGTCTGCGTGAGCCGTGCGGCTTTCGGGAATCGCAGGCGTGGCTTCCGCCCGCTCGACTGGCGCGGATTGCGCCCGTCTTCAAAGCGCGGATTGCGCCCGTCTTCAAAGCGCGGATTGCGCCCTTCCGGTTTCCCGGTCGTGGCGTCGTCGGGCATGGGAAGGGAGGCTACGCCTCGGTGTGACGTGCGAAATGCACCTCGACGCCCTTCGGCAGGAGGCGCTTGCGTCCGCGCTGGCGGCGACGTGCGAGTGTCATGCGGCCCTTCTTCGTGGACATCCGCTTGCGGAAGCCGAATTGCTGTTTGCGGGTGCGCTTGGATGCCTGATAGGTGCGTTTCATGTGTGGAAAGGGTTGTCAAAAAGAGCGCGCAGCCTAGCGGCCTGGTTCGGCCTGTCAACCCATCGAAATGGGTTTGTTTCGGCAACCGGTCTCGCCTCGGTTTTGTGGACAGGAGATGCGTGAGCGTGCGAGACTCCGTGCGAAATCCATGAAGCGAGCCGTCATCATTGTGGTATTGCTCCTCGTGGGGGCGGCGGTCGGTTTTTTCGCCGCCGCCATGCGGGCCAACCGCGAACACATCACCTTGGTCAGCCTTTCTCCTGACGAGAAACGTCGCGTTCACTTGGTAGAGTTGAACGCCTGGATCGATCGGAACTTCGTAATCCGCGTGGAACGCTGTACGGACAGGTCGTTCGAGACGATCTTCCGTTCACCCGATGAGGGCATGCCGATAGGCTCCGAGCGGATCGTCTGGTCGCCTGACTCGCGGCAGTTCGTCCTGCTCGGGCGTCATTTCTACGTCCGCGATGGGACGCCCTCGGTTGGCGGCGAAATGCTCTATCTGCTCTATGACGTGAAGGCTTGCAGGTTGTGGTGCAATGCCGAGCAGCAAAGGGCCTATCCGCACTTCGAGATCGGCGATGTCGAGTGGTTGAAAGCGCCGGCTCCGATGCCTTCCAGCAAGCCCGATCCCAAGCGGGAGATGCTGAAGTGATTGGGGCGAGCGAGGCCGGCTGCACCGCTCGGTTTCGTTGTTACAAGATCTCCGGCTTTCTCCTGCGCAGCACTATTCGACGCCGACCGTGTCTTTCGCCCCGGCGCCCGCATATTCGCGGTTCAGCTTCGCGATGACCGTCGCGGGAATCTCCGCGGGGCACACGGCTTCGCACTCGTAGTAGTTCGAGCAGTTGCCGAAGCCTTCCTTGTCCATCTGCGCGACCATCGAGAGCACGCGGCGCTGGCGCTCGGGCTGGCCCTGCGGGAGTTCGGCGAGGTGCGTCACTTTTGCGCCGACGAAAAGCATCGCGCTGCCGTTTGGGCATGCGCCGACACATGCGCCGCAGCCGATGCACGCGGCGGCTTCCATCGCGAGGTCGGCGTTCTGTTTCGGGACGAGGATCGCATTTCCATCCTGCGCGCTGCCGACGCGTGCGGTGATGAATCCGCCAGCCTGCTGGATGCGGTCGAATGCGTCGCGGTCCACGCACAGGTCGCGGATGACGGGGAATGCCTTCGCGCGGAACGGCTCGATGTAGATCGTGTCGCCGTCTTTGAATTTCCGCATGTAGAGCTGGCAGGTCGTGGTCTCGCTCGGCCCGTGCGGGATGCCGTTGATCGAGAGCGAGCAGGTGCCGCAGATTCCTTCGCGACAGTCGTGGTCAAACGCGACGGGCTCGTCGCCCTTGCGCGTGAGTTCGTCGTTCACGATGTCGAGCATCTCGAGGAACGATGCCTCGGGCGGGATGCTGTTCGCTGCGATGTCCACGAGGCGTCCCTCGCTGTTTCGATCCTTCTGGCGCCAGATTTTGAGTTTCAGGTTCATGTGCTTGGACGTGTTTAAGAGTGAGGTGGAAAAATCGGATGCTGAGTGGTTGAACGCAGCATGGCGGCGGGATTTGGAAGCTAGGACGCCAAGAAGGCTGAGATGTTCGCACGATCTCTTCTCGGCTTCCTGACTTCAAAATTCAACTTCTTCGACATGTTAGTGTGAATGTTGGCTCGCAATGAACTCGGCCCAAAGTGCATCCAGCGCCTTGCCGGTGATCTCCTCAAAAAGCGCGTCGGTGTATTTTCCCGCGCGAAGTGCGGCGTCGAGGCGCGGACGGTGCGGTGATCGTAATTCACCATGATCCACGCGAGGAATGCGCCGGTCGTCGAGTAGCCGTCGCGGTAGCTGGCCTTCGTGGAGTCTATGCGGCGGTGCGGAACCTCGGGCTCGTGCTGCCAGTAGCGGATGTAGTCGGCGATGCCCTCGACGAGCCAGCCCTCATCGCGCGGCGCGCCGTGGTAGTCCTGAATCGTATGCGTCAGCTCCTGGATGATCATGCCGAAGTCGTCGGGGTGCGCAGTGATCCACGGGATGCCGATGAAGAGCCCGTCTGTCGTGCGATGCGCGGGGCCTTTCAGTTCCTTTTTGAAAGTGAGCGTGAGCTGCTCCGGTGAATGGAAATCGTCGGTCGAGAGCAGGTGCGCGACCTGCGGCCACCATTCGATCACGACGTGAGCAGCCTCGTCAGCGCAAGCGCGCACTGCCGTAGTCGGCTCGCCTTCAAAGACGATCTTCACCTTCGGCGTGGCCACGGTCTTCGCAGTGAGCGGGAGTCGCATCGCGGCAAGCGGCTTCTCCGCGGCGAACGCCGTGAAAGTCAGCGAGGCTGCGATGCCCATTTTGAAAAAGACTGTCATCAGCGGAAGTTGTGCATGACTCCGCGGCAAAATGCCAGCACACGAAAATCGTACGGCGATCAAATTGCGTCGGGCGATTTCAGTGATGCACCAGCTCCCGTGCGTGCGGAATCTCGCCGCTGCCGACCGGGCGGACTTTTTCCGCTGGCACCGTGAGCACTGCGGCTGTCTGCCCGGTGAGCGTGACGAACTCGATCTCGTATGCCTCGGCGCGCGGATAGATGTGGACGACTGCGCCGATGTCGCCAGCCTCGAGTCCCTCCTCGGGAAGGGGTGCGGTCAGGAGGCCTCGATCATGTTCGTGGAGCATGGCGGCGGGATGTCGTCCTGCAATGCCGGCTGAAGTTCTTCTTCCGCTACGTCGCCGGGCTCACCAAATCGAAGACACCCGCGCTCCATGTGGGCGGGACCGTTCACGCGGTCCTCAAGGCATGGAACAAGGCGCGGTGGAAAAATCAGCCGCTCACGCTCAAGGAACTGCATGATGAGTTCACGAAGGCATGGGCGGATGTCGGCGATGAACCCGTTTGCTGGGAACCGGGCGAGGAAGCTGAGGAAAAGCAAACCGGCTGGCGTTTCGTGGAGCTGTACATTCGCGAGTCGAACATTTCACCCGACACCAAACCCGATGCGGTGGAAGTGCCGGTGGAAGCCGACCTGCACCAACATGGGCTGCCGACCTTGATCGGTGTGCTCGATTTGGTGCAGAGACGCAAAGAGATGCGCATTGTTTTACACTCACCCGGTGGGTGAATGCCTGCTTGTCTGCATCTGCTTCTTCTTTGCGCCTTTGCGCGACATCCCATCGCCGGATTTAGGTTCATCCGACTGTGTCGTTCCCTCGACGTATTCCTTGGCGCGCCGGGTGCGCGGTTCAGCGAACCCGGTAGATTCCCTGCGCCTCGTCCCACATCAGGCGATCTTTGTTTGCCTGCCACCAGGCGTCCCATTCGGGCTCCGTCCTGACAAATGAAAGCGGAACGAGGTTGACATTCCCGTCGATCGGCTGGCCGGCGATCCACTCCTTCCATTCGCGTTCGATCGTCGCGATGGGTTGCCCGTAAACGCCGACAAGAATTTCCTCCGGCTTCGCCTCCTTGCCCTTGGCCTGCAGTTGCTGCACAAAGCGGCGCAGATGCCCTTTCTTGTGCAGGAAGAGCATGAACGAACTGGCCAAGCAGGGCTCTCCCTCCTCGAACAATCGCGACAAGGTGTACGCCCCGATCTTTTCCTTAGCGATCGGAAAGCGCCAGTTGCTGAAGTAACCGACCGAGATATGCAGCGTGCCGTCGTTCGCGACGTAGCCCATGAATTTCTCGAAGAACATCGGAATGCCTTCGTTGATCCAATCCGGATGGTGATCCATGCCGCCGACGGTCTGAAAATGATGAACCAGTTCATGCATCGCCGTTCCAAGTCCCCTTTCGACATTTACCACCAGCGTGTTCCGGGCAGGCTGGTAGTAACCGAACGGCGAGGGCGGTTTGCCGGGGGCGTGGAATGCTTCGTAGTCCGCCGTCTTGCTGAACAGGAGCATGACCAGTTTCTTCCGTTGAACCACCGGGAAGTAATTGGTTCCAAAAAAGTTGTAGAAGCCCTCGAAGACAGCGGCGTAGTGTTTGGCTTGCGCTTCGGAAAGATCGGTGTGGATAACGAAATCACGCGCCTCGATTTGCCGGGTCAGCGTATCGCGGGCGACCTCCGACACAGACTTGCCCGATGCCGCCTTGTCCGGTGTGGATTCGGCGGATAGGGGCTTAGCGGACGCGGGCTTGTCAGAGTCGGTCTTCTCAGGCTTCTGATCCTTTCCCTCAAACGCTTTCAGGATCATTTCCATCCGCTTGCGCTGCTCCTCGCTGTCCTTCGCGGGCAAATGGTCCATTGCCTTCCGGATGGTGGCCAGGGACTCCGCGATTTTGCCGTTCGCGCGCTGGGCGAATCCGAGAGTCTGGAGCAGCCGCGGGTCATTGGGCTGGGCCGCGACGGCGCGCTCGGCGAAGCGCAACGCGGCGACCGCGTCTATCGGGTGGGTGAAATCACCGCCCAGACAGATCTGCGAGGCCTGCTGCTGCAGGTTGATGTTCCCCGCGTCCGCATCCGCCCAGCGACGGACGATTTCAATGGAACGCGGGACATCTTTGAGCGTGGAGGCCAACGTCTGCATCTCCTTGAAACCGCCGGCAAGGCCGCGCGCCGGCTCCAGCTTGATGGCCGCCTCCAGATCCTCCAGCGCTTCGGCGAAGCGTTTCTGCGCCTGGCGATGGCGCGCACGGCGCAGGAGATCCGTCACGGTCGTCAGGTCTTTCCCCTCGAGCGCGGCTGTCGTGTCGATCGGCTTCACAGGAAGCTCCGCCGAAAACATCAGCCGCGGGTCGCCGCGGGCGATGAGCGAGGCGATCAGCGCGTCCACCGTCCGCTTCGGCGTGGCGGATGCAAGCTCCTTGCCGCCGCACAGCACGCGCACCGGTTGGTCGAGATCCGCCATGCGGTCGTCGAGCAGGAGGACGAGTTCCTCTACATGCTCGGCTTCTTCAATCGTCACCGTGTTGCCGTCGCGGCTCGCGACGATGCGCTGGTAGGCGCCCGGTTTTTCGTTGCGCAGCCAGCTGACCTGCCGCGCGTAGTGCGCCGCCGAAGCCCAGTCGCGCTCGTTCAGTTTGTCAATGTCCTCCTTCGAGTTCCCCACCGTGGGAAAGGGCTGCTGCCAGACGATGCGCTTTGGTAGCGGGTCGCGCGTATGCAAGGCGAGCCAGCCCGGCGCGTCGCCGTCTCTGATCTGGTGCCCCTGGCCGGCGTGTTCCTTAAACACCACCTCGTAGCCCGCCGGATCCCGTTCATTAAACCCCTTGAGCGCGGCGGCGAACGCGCGGGACAGCGGCAGGCGGCCGAAGGCGAGATCGGTGCCGCCGGACTGGATCAGGATGGGCGTGTTGCGCAGGTTGTCGGGTTGACTGCGCCCGGTCGGGCCCACGAATCCGGCGCCGGAGGTCGCGGACACGGCGGCCCAGCGGTCGGGCAGGGCCGGTCCGAGGTGCATCACGCCCCAACCGCCCATGGAAAAGCCCATGAGGTAGATTTTGTCCGGGTTGACATCCCACAGCGCCATGGCCTCGGCCAGGATGCGATCGAGTAGGGGATAGTTGATCGGGTCGTACCAGCTTTCGGCCAGGTCCCGCAAGGAACGCGGGCAGAGGTAGAGCCCGGTCCCGATCGCGTACTGCGACCGGGTCAGCGCCCAGCAACGATCATTGTCCCTCTGAACATTCCCGCCCGCATGCAGGTTGATGTACAGCGGCCAGCCACCCTCCGGCTTCTGGCCGAACACGCGGGTGAAGTAGCGCATGACCAGCGCCTGTTTCTTTTCCGGCGCCGGCCACCACGTCGCGGGGACGATGCCCTTGCCCGTCTTCCAAGGGTCACCGAGTTCGATCTGCTGCGGGGTTCGCGTTTGCTTCACATGCTCGACCCAAGCCGTCCAAAGGGCCTGGCGCCACTTCTCCGCGTCCGCCTTTCCGAGCGGCGGCAGCTTGGCGTCCGGGCGCGGCGTAATGGCTCGCACATCGGGCGCGAGTGCGGCGTGATCCGCGTGAGCCTGGATCAACTTGAGCAACTCCGACTGCTCTGGAACAGGCACGTCGCCGGCAAACGCGAAGGAAGCGCACAACCAGAGACCAAGCACTCCAAAGGCTGAAAAACGGTAATTCATTTGCGTGTCACCCCTTTCGGCGTTGTCGTGCTTGCTAGTCAATTGCTTTCGCGCCCGCCGCACCGGAAACGGTCAGAACGGGGACGGGCGAGGCTGGAAAAAGTGGGTGTTCATGGGAGTCATTGATACTCCATCGCGGAGGGGAAGTTGTCAGGGAGATGTAAAAAGGTCGTAAGAGTGACGGGTTGAGACCGAAGGGAGCCACGGAGTAGCCAAGGGAGGCACCCGGAAAAGGGAAGAACCGTTGATGGAAAACGCAGGGATGACACTCGATGATGCTCAATGCCATCTCGACGGTCTTCCTCGTGGCCACCGCCGCGCTCGTCTGCGCAGTCGGGCGCATTCGGCAAATCAATCGGTGATCGCTGCCTTCGCTTTCAAAGCCATCCAGAGACTCTCCACCTTGGACGTTGTGTCCGGCGTTGGCGGTTCCCCTATGGCATTTTCAAGCCGGGTCTGATTTCCCGGCATGACGGGAGCTATTTTGCCGTTGGAGCGTTGCAAGCCACGCGCAAACCAAAGTAGCTGCGGGCAAGGCCGGGGGAGGCCAAGGTTGCTTCCCGTCCGCGGAAAGCGGCCTGGCAGCGCCTCGGGATGTCCCCGAACCCCCCGCCTTTCGTCACCCGAAATTCGCCTTCCTTGTTGAGCGGATCATCCTTCGGGCCGGTTTGAGCAAAGAGTTTGTCATACGCATCCTCGCAAGCTTGGTAGAGGTTTCCATGCATGTCATGCAACCCCCAGGGATTCGGCGGGTATGCATCCACCGGGGAAGGCTTGCCGATGCCGCTGCCCACGAAATTCATCTTCTTCGGATCGGGTTCGTTGCCATACCAGAATTTCGTCTTCGTCCCAGCACGGCAACTGTACTCCCTCTCCGCATCCGTGGGCAACCGGTAGGTTCGCCCGGCACGCTGCTCTTCCGGGTCGGCGTTCAGCTTCTTGACGAACTCCTGGGCGGTGTTCCACGAAATTGAATCCACCGGCAATTTTGTCTCGTCGCCATCCTTGTGGCTCGAAGGGTTCCTGCCCATCACCTTCGCAAATTGCGACTGGGTGACGAGCATCGCCTGCATGTAGAACGGCTTGGTGATGCGGACCTGGTGCGGCTTGTTGTTATCCCACTCGTCGTCGCCCATCATGAATTCCCCGGCCGGGATCAGCACGAATTTCATGCCGAGGGAGTTGGTGAACTCCTTCAGCGCCGGCGTCTTCGTCTCCTCCGGCTTTGACTGCGACAGGGCCGGCCGGGCGGTCGCGAACAAGAACAGCATCAAAACGCCACACGCCCGTGTCGCCGCCTGCATGAACCGCCTCGCGGGGAAGCTTCCGCCGATCCCTGCGCGGACATTTTCGACTGTCTCGAAACCGGCATTGCGCCCACCGCGCCGCGGAAGCACGGGATGAGGGTTGTCGCCGCGGGCCGAAGGAGTCTGTATTGAGGGATGGAGCTGGGTGTTCATAGGTTTGATTTTGGAAGCGGGATTGGATTGCCTGGGAAACGCCTGCTGGAACAGGCGGGGCGGTCGGATGGCTGCCGCTCGCTTGGAAGCGCACCACCTTGGACGTTGGCCTCGTTATGTGGGATCGAGTCCGGCAGGCAAGCGGATTATGCGTTGTGGGGCGGGATTCAAACCAGAGGCAGTTGACAGGGCTACCGAGGGAAACGCCTCGAACATGTTGCCACTTGATGCCGAAAAAGCCGTTCCAATTCGATTCGGAGCCTGCCTTCGCAGCCGGGGCCGCGGGCGTGCCTTCCGCCCGGAGGGAATGAATGGGCCTCCCGACTGCCGTGAACGCGGCGAGCGCCGCGGTGGATCGGAGAAACGCATGGCGGGCGGGGGTATGTCGCTGCACGGGGATGGGGAGCGTGGTTGTGAAGTCGCGTGCCTGCCGGATGTTGAGGCGCGGGGTAGCTTCGCCGCGGACGATACGCCCGCCGCGAGTCTGCGAACCTCGTTGTGGCGGTTGCCGGTCCGGTGATTGGAAAGGCAACTTGCGGCCGGATTGGCGTCCGGGCGTGGGGAGCCTATTTCCAGTAAGCTGGCAGCGTGGACTTGGTTTCGCGGAGGATGTCGATGATGGCCTGACGGTCGCTTTCGCTGAGATGCTCGAAAGCGGCTTCACCCGATTTCGCGTGCAGGATATCCCAAAGCCGGCGGTAGATGCACTCGAGCGCCGCCTCGGGCAGGGTGTCGAACATCTCGCTGTAAATCATGTAGCTGCATGGATACTTGAAGAGCCGGCGTTTCAGGTCGAACTCACGCAGCGAGCGCCCTTTCGGGTCCTTCGGTCCGCGCGCCGCAAACTCCCCGGCAAAAGGTGTCGTTCCTTTCACAGGATCAGTCAGCGGTGTTTCCCCCGAGAACAGCAGATATCTGACCGCGGGTTCACAGGCGTCGCGGATTCGCCGCTCCGTCTCCGCGGAGCGGCCCTTTTCCGGCGCTGCCGTGTTGCCGGCGGGCTGCCCGAAGAGGATATCGCGGACCGAAAAATTGGCCCGCGTCAGGCGGTTGTGCATCTCGGCCTGATGCTCCATGACCATGAGCGCGACCACGTCGCTATGCGGCGTCAAATGCATCTTGGGGCGAAACCTGTCTTCCAGATTCACGAGATTGCTGGTCGCGGCCAGCTCCTTCTCATCCGGCACGCGCATGCCCTTGACTATCATATTGCCCAGATGGACCTGCCCGCCGGTGGTTCCTGATACATACCACCCTCCCCACCGCCTCTGGAAAGGGGTGGAGTGATCCACGCGGAAAAAGTCCATGGACCGGTTCGGCTGGCCATCGGACTCAGGATATACCGACGTCAGCACATTCCCCGGCATTCCCATACTGGATGAGGAGGCGTGACACAGCAGGCAGCGGTTCGTCTGCCGACGGAACTTCGGCTTGTCCCGCGTGTCTTGATCGAGGGCATAAAACACCGCTCCCAGCTTCGGGTCCGCGGCGGTTATCTCCAGCATTTCGCTGCGATGGCAGTAACCGACAAAGACATCGTCGTTGAAGTAAATGGCGCGGGGCGTACGCGGGCCAATGCGGTCCAGTTGCAGGCTTGTTTTCGAGAAAACGAGCGTCTGCGACGAGGTCGAAACACCAAGAGCCTTGAGGAGTGCCGGCAGGTAGCCGAACTGTTCGTCGTGCTGAAGCACAACGGTTCCCGCGAGGATTTTTTCCTCCAGGCGCGTGATGACGTTGGCGTCCTTCGCCTGGGAGTAGTTGATCGGATCGCGCTCAATATCGACCGCAAAAGCCCGCGCCGAAAACAGGAGCACGACGGCCAGGATGCCGGGAAGAGCCCGTAGGAATTCGCCCTTGCGCTTGGCGGCGTGCGGACGGCCAGGGCGGGGATCGGGTCCGGGGCAGGGGATACGGCCTTCGGGCGTGTTTGCGATTCGCGTGTGCATGCTGGCGATGGTAGGAGCGTTCGCGCTCGCCGCCAAGCGCGAACGTTCGAGAATCCTCGCAGCGGCGTGATGGGGGTTTTCATCTGTACCCTCCCCGCCCCGGGCGTTCACGATGAGGCGGACATATGACTCCGGCGATTGAATGGATGGCACATCTTAACTCGGAACCAGAGGACGTGAATACACGGCGCTGCCATCCATTTAATTGCCGGGTAAACAATATCGAACCGCCGCATTAAATCCTTGCAGTTTGCGGGAATTTCTTTGCAGTGATTCTCATGCATCGCCTGTCGTTCATCCTGACCCTGTTCGCCGCCCTTTCTTCCAGCACGCTTCGCGCGGAGGACAAGCCCAAGGAAGCACCGAAGCCGACTCAGGCCGAGTTGGATGCGACCGCCGCCATCAAGAAGGCCGGCGGGTCAGTCACGCAGTTGGCCCAGGACGACAACCGATGGGACGTTTCTTTCCATCTGGCCGAGGGCAAGATGGGCGACGATCAGATAGCGACGGTGAAGCCGCTGGCCAATGTCATCCACGAGCTGAATCTCGGAAAAACCGAAGTCACCGACAAAGGATTGGAGCACATCAAGGGTTTCAAGAGCCTGGTCAAACTCAACCTGAAGGAGACGAAGATCACCGATGCCGGCCTTGCGCAACTTACTGGATTGGCGAATCTCGAGTACCTGAATATTTACGGCACGGCGGTCACCGACGCCGGATTGAAGTCGCTGGCCGGACTGAAAAAACTCAAGAAGCTCTACGTCTGGCAGACAAAGGTGACCGAGGAAGGTCAGGCCAGGTTCAAGGCGGCCAACACCACCGCTCAACTGATTCCTGACATCGCACTCGAGAAGCAGCGCGCGGAAATCGAAGCCAAACTCAAGGCGGAATCCGAAGCCAGGGCCAAGGTGGAGGAAGTGAAGAAAAAGGAAGAGGAGGCGAAGAAAAAGGCTGAGGAAGAAGCTAAAAAGAAGGCAGCCGAAGAGGCCAAGAAGAAGGCCGACGAGGCCAAGAAGCCCGAAGAGGCCAAGAAGCCCGACGAGGGGAAGAAAAAAGCCGAGGAAGGCAAGAAAGAGGAGAAGAAGAACTGACCCGCTCTGCCACGCAGACTCGCAAGAGATTGCTCAACCCGTGGTGGGACAGGGCGGAGGAGAGTGGCCATTTTCGGAAGCGGTCAGGCGCGTCGAAGGGCTTCAACGGCTGACACTCCCATCCATGCGTGTCCGTTTCGGCGCGGGGGCAGGGATGATCCGGCGGCGAGTCCTACGCGAGGATCTCGCGCAGCACGTGCCCGCCGACATCCGTGAGGCGGAAATCCCGGCCATTGTGCCGATACGTGAGCTTCTCGTGATCCAGCCCCATGAGGTGGAGAATGGTCGCGTGCAAATCGTTCACGTGAACCTTCTTTTCGACCGCCTTGTAGCCGAACTCGTCGGTCGCGCCGTAGTGAAAGCCTCCGCCGCGGGTGCCGCCGCCTGCCATCCAAATGGTGAAGGCATGTGGATTATGGTCCCGGCCGAGGCTCCCCTGCGAATCGCTGGTGCGACCGAATTCGCCGCCCCAGATCACGAGCGTGGAATCGAGCAGCCCGCGCGATTTCAGATCGGCGAGCAATGCCGCGGCAGGCTGGTCCGTTGCCGCGGCACACGAACGGTGGTTTTTCTCGATGTTATCGTGGCCGTCCCAGGGAACGTCTCCTACCGAACCATCGCCGCTGGCGCCCCGGCCGGCAAAAATCTGGATGTAGCGCACTCCCCGTTCGATCAATCGCCTGGCGATGAGGCACTGGCGGGCAAATGGATCAGTGTTCTTGTCCCCGACGCCGTAAAGCTTTTTGGTCTCCTCGCTTTCTCGCTCGAAATCGAGGGCTTCGGGAGCGGCGGCTTGCATTCGGTAGGCGAGTTCGAAGCTGTTGATACGCGCAGCGAGGTCGGCTTGCGAGGGGCGGGTCTGCGCGTGGGTGCTGTTCAGATCCCGCAGAAAATCGAGCGCGGCCCGCTGCTGGTCGTCGGTCTCGTCCTTGACCCGCTGGATGTTGTCGATGGCTTCCCTCCGTCCCGCATCAAGCGCCAGGGCCTGGTAGGTCTTTGGGAGGAATCCCGTGGACCAGATCTGGTCGTCTCCACGGGGTCGTTGACCGTGCATCACGACAAACGCCGGGAGGTTCTTATTTTCGGTTCCCAGACCGTAGGTGATCCAGGCCCCGGCGCTCGGACGCCCGGGAACATTGGTTCCGCACATCAGCTCGATCGAAGCGGGTGCATGGTTGTTCCCTTTGACATAGCAGGAGTGGAGAAAAGTCATGTCATCCACATACCGTGCAAGGTTCGGCAAAATATCGGACACCCAGGTGCCGCTCTGCCCGTGTTGCTGCCAGCCGAATGGCGATCTCAGACATTTTCCGCTGGTCGAGAAAAACCCGGTTTTCGGATCGCTGCCAGGCAGGATCTGGCCGTGGCGCGTTTGCAACTCCGGCTTGTAGTCCCATGTGTCCATCTGGGAAGGAGCGCCGGTCATGAAAAGCCAGATTACAGCCTTCGCTCTTGGGGCGAAGTCCGGGCTGCGGGGAAGCAGCGGGTTGACGGCACTGCCAGTGCTGGCGGCGCGGGTCTGTTCGTTCAGCATCGACGCAAGCGCGAGGGATCCGAATCCGTGGCCGACCTGCTGGAGGAACTTGCGGCGCGTCGGAAGACTGAGTTCCCCTGGGGTGTGATGGCTAAACATGGCGGGTGTGGGATGAAAAGGAACGGGCGGATCCTGACGCTGAGATGCAGGGGAATACGGAGAGTCCCGCGGAAAAAAACGGGAAGGAATCGCACTGTATCCCTCTCACATCATTCCGCGCCTCTGAGTCGAAAATGGAGCCTTGGAGCATGGTCTTAGTCGATGTAGATGAACTCATTCATCGCAAGTGCAACGCGGCAGATCGCGGCGAGGGCTTTCTCGGTGGCCTGGGCGGCGAGTTTGGGATCCGCTCCGCCCATTGACTCCTTCAGCCTCAGGAAATATTCGCTGAATTTCGCGCGCTCGGCATCCGTGGGCATCCGGGAAAACGCAATCCGGAAAACGTTATCGATCGCCGCTTCAGGCGCGGCATCCTTTGGGAGCGCGCGCTTGGCGAGCCTGCCCGCGATGTCGCGGACAAATGGGGAATTCATGACCGTCAGTGCCTGGGTCGGCACCGTGGTCGCACCGCGATCGCCGATGCTGTGCGTCGCATCCGGCGCGTCGAAGAGCGTGAGGAATGGGATGAGTTCGCTCCTTCGGACCTTCAGGTAAACACTCCGGCGTGGCGATTCCACCCCCGCCTCGCTCGGTCCGAACATCCTGGGGTCGAGCTTTTCACCGACGCTGAGGAGCGCATCGCGAATGGCCTCGGCCTCAAGCCGGCGCGCCGGCCGCTGCCACAGGAGCTTGTTGTCAGGATCGCGCTGCTGATTGCGCGCATTCATGTCCGCACCCTGCTGATACGTTGATGTCAGCATCATCAGACGATGCAGAGGCTTCAGCTTCCATCCTCCACGGATCAATTCGCCCGCGAGGTAATCGAGCAGCTCGGGGTGCGTCGGCACGGCACCCTGGGCTCCGAAATCATTCGGCGTGGCGACGATTCCGCGTCCGAAATGATGTTTCCAAACACGGTTCACGATCACTCGTGCGAGCAGATGCCCGGCTCCGCCCTCGGAGTCCGTCATCCATTCCCCGAGTGCGACCCGCGGTTCGCGGGCTGGCTGCCCGAGCCAGCGGTCCGGCGTCGTGGTCGCGAGCACCTGGATGAATCCCGGTCCCGCCTTGCCCTCTTTGCTGGCAACGTCGCCCCGTCGGAGCAGGAACACATCCTGCCCTCCGGCAACCGTGGTATAGACTTCGGCCAGCTTTGGCTTCGGCGGCTGGCGCGGGTAGTCGGTAACCGCGTGGAAGACCTTCCTTGACGGCTCGTCCAACCGGCTGAGCCATCGCACCGCATCGGGCCGGTTTGCATCGATCAGCTTCCCATCGACCATGGCGCGCAACTCCATCATGTGCTGAAAGTCGATCTTGCCTGCGAAGACATCGGAGCCTGCGGCATCCGGCTTTCCCTCGGCGGCGACCGTGTTCGCGGGAATCGGGGTGTTGCTCATCGCAAGCCGCAGCCGCCCGATCGGGTCGGCGCGAAAATCGAGACGGAATGTCAGAACCGTGCCGCCTTTGAAACCGGGGAACCCTCCCTCGATCGCGAAAACCGCGGCATTCTCGACTCCCGGATTGTCCTTCGCCCGCCAGCCTGTTGCCGGATTGCCATCGAGCGCATGTGCGACCGGCATCTCCTTCTCGGCGAAGCGCGCCTGTCCGGCGGTCAGCTTCAAAGTCACCGGCGGTGCCGTGTCTTGCGTATTCAGAGGTGAGGCGGTGACGCTGAATTCCGTGAGGTTGAAGCTGCCGTCGCCCGCCAGCCCGGGGCCGGATTTCGGAAATTTCTTGTCTGGAAACACATCGAGCCGTACGGCCGTCAGGTGCTGCTGGTAGGTGTGCGCGACGATGACATAGGCCAGATCCTTCGGGTTCTCCGCGCCCTGGGCCGCAGCCGCTCCCTGGCGCTTCAGCCGCGAGTTCGTCCGCTCGGCGAACGTGACGACCCCGTCCGTCCCCGATTCGAGCCGCACTTTGTCGCCGTCCAACTCGATCACATCGAGTGTCTGCCATCGTGCGTCGGATGCGGTCTTGAGCGCCCCGTCCTTCCTCACCGTTTCAAGGCGCGCCGGGACTTCCTCTTTCTCGAACTTCCGCAGGGCCGCCACCAAGGACTCACCAGTGGTCCGATGGGCCTCGATTGCCGCCTTCGTCGCAGCAGGGTCCGGGTCGAGCGACTGGTTGCCGTGCTGTGTTTTTGCGAGGGTCGCCGCGAGGGCGTAATAGTCGGCGTGCGGAACCGGGTCATACTTGTGCTCGTGACAGCGCACGCATTCGAGCGTCAGGCCGAGCATCGAGTTGCCGATGGTCGAGAGCATGTCGTCGAGCTGGTCGTAGCGGATGCGCTCCAAGGTTTTCGCCGTGGTCTGCCCGGGATAGGGACCTGCCACCAGGAAACCTGTCGCCGCCGCGCCGGCATAGGTGCCGGGCTGGATCTTGTCCCCGGCAAGCTGCCAGCGGACAAAATCGGTGTAGGGCATGTCGTCGTTCAGCGCGCGAATGACCCAGTCGCGGTAGTGATATGCCCCCGGCCGAAAACCATCGAATTCGTATCCGCCGCTTTCCGCAAAGCGCACAACATCCAGCCAGTGGCGTCCCCAGCGTTCGCCATATTGGGGGCTCGCGAGAAGCCTGTCCACGAGCTTCCCGAACGCGCCGGGCGACTGGTCCTTGAGAAATGCATCCAACTCCTCCGGCGACGGCGGCAGCCCCGTGAGATCGAAGAATGCCCGGCGGGCGAGTTTCTCCCGGCTCACCGGTGCGGAGGGTGTCACGCCCGCCTCTTCCTGCTTTGCAAGAATGAAACGGTCCACCGGGGAACGCACCCATGCCGCATTCTTCACAGCCGGCGGAGACACCCGTGCCAAGGGCATGAACGAGCGGAACCCGCGCCCTTGTGTGATGTCGATTTCGCGTTTTGCGCTTCCCTTCGCACCGGTCCGCGGGTCGGGCGCCCCCATCTCGACCCACTTCGCAAAGTCCGCGATGACCGCTTCCGGAAGCTTCGTCTTCGGTGGCATTTCCATGTCGGGATCGCTCCACCTCATCGCCTTTACCAGCAGGCTCGCGTCCGGCTTGCCCGGCACGATCGACGGCCCTGTGTCGCCGCCCACAAGCACGCCCTCGCGGGTATCCAGGAAAAGCCCGGCCTTCAGCTTGCCCTGTGCCTTGGCCTCCGCAGAATGGCATTTGTAGCAGGATTCCGCGAGAACCGGCCGGATCTTCTTTTCAAAAAAGGCCAGACCGTCAGACGACGGCGACGTCAGTTCTGCCGCGAACGCCACCGGGGCGAGAACAATGGCGATCCACCATGCGGTGGAGAAAGTGCGGCTTGGGGCAGACAGATTGAGGGGCATTTTCAAAAAGGGCATTAAGGAAACATTCGGCCGTCTTTTGCAAGGCTGACGACCAACCCCGGCGCATCCTTCCGGTCACGATGACTCGTGAGAAACAGCATCGCCAGCACGGCATCATCGATTATTCCGAGGTCAGGTTTCATGACGTGGGGCACAATTTTCCACAGCTACTCCTCCTCGCAATCCGGATACTGCTCCGGCGGCGTCCCCGTCGTCCCGAGCACCTTCTTGAA
>Ga0209596_1001629_pt1 | contig 19190 bp, 38 predicted proteins | sample M_130807_MF_Meta_FD_187314 | JGI IMG/M metagenome (GOLD analysis project Ga0209596, IMG submission 187314) | Freshwater microbial communities from Lake Montjoie, Canada to study carbon cycling - M_130807_MF_MetaG (SPAdes) (version 2) | ecosystem: Environmental > Aquatic > Freshwater > Lake...
TGAATCTTATTGAATCGGTGAATGAAATTGAACCTTGTAAAAACGGCTGGTTTTCTGGTCATATAAAGACCAAAGAAGATAGACTAAGTATAATCTTGGACTAAAACTAAAATCCCCCATTTCTGGGGGATTTTTCTTATTGTAACTCTGATATTTCTTTAAGCTTAGTAGCAAGTTTTTCTGGTTCTTCATCTAAAACATCTGCTAACCTAACTAATGATTTCGAATTCGGAAATCTAAGTCCTCTTAACCATTCAGATACTTTGGGTTGATGCACTCCCATTTTATCTGCTATCTCTTTTTGTGTCATGCCTTTTTGCAAAATGATAACTGCCATTCTTTTATCCATAGAGTTCTCCCATATTTGATATCTAATTATATCACATATGTTATATCTGAATTAACTTTATATAGTCAGCTTGGGGTGATAATATTATCACCCCATATATAATATTTGTCTACTTCTATATAATGTGGTATTATTGAGACTGGAGGAAAGAAATGTGAAGCGTTTGTTTATTTCAGAATTACAGAATGGTTTAACTCAAAAAGAGATAGCTGAGAAGGTTGGTACATCTCAGCCTCATGTAAGTAGTTGGTTGTCAGGGCAAAGAATTCCAAGTTCAAAAAATCTTATGAAATTATGCAAAGTGATAGAGAAAACACCTTTGGAGTTTTGTATATTAGTAGATAACATAAAATACAGTTAAAAGAAAAATCCCTCCGAAGAGGGATTTTTTTATGCTCCTGTGTATTTCCATATATAATATATGTTATTATCAAATAAACTTGTTGATTTAGTTTTTCTTATAGTTTTTGTAAACTCTGGTAGTGCTAAAAGTTGTGATGATAAATTTGCATATTGTATTGAATCAAAATAGAATTCATTATTCGATAATGAAGATGCATTTGGTAAATCTTTCGAAATCAATGCAATTATTCTATTTTCTAAATCTGTAATCAAAACAGATAAATTTCCTGTTACTCTGTATGTTCCTCTAATAACAATACAATCGCCATATTCAGTTAGATTGATATTCATAATGTCCTCATCTCTTGGCATATTTCCTTGGAATTAATCTGTGCATACTATTTCCAAAATAAGCAGTTAGGTAATTTTGATGATACCTTCTTAAGTTCTTTTTGTGAACATATGAATTAAATCCTTTATCGTTGCAATTGAACACTGTAATCACTATGCCATCATGAGTAACTATAAAACAATCTCCTCTTTCATTAATCTTGAAACATAATACAGTAATGTTACCTTTATTATCTCTTTCGCAATCCATCAACTTGGAATTGATGGGCAAGAAATCATAAAACAATATAGCACGGTCTAAACATCTTTCTTTTGCATGAGCAGTAAATATCAGAGGCTTGTCAAACCAATAGGCTGAATTAACAACATTAGACGGGTCAAACACAATATACTCCTTACAGTTGATGAGTTATTATATCATTGTATTTTTTTATGGTCAAATATCAAATCTGGGGTGATAATATTATCACCCCAAGACAAACAAAGCAAATAATAAAAAATGTTGCACGTTTATATATAATTTGGTATATTGGAGTGGGAGAAATGTATGAAGAAAGTTTTCTGGATGACTTCTGAAGGTTCGTTTGCTGAACCATGGCAACACTTTCACCATTATGAAACATTAGTGGAAGACCTTACTGGTTTTAGTCTTAAGGAAAGCCTATGTACAGAAACAATCAAATACATGGCAAAACGTCTAAAAGATACACCATATCAGAGAAGATTCAAGTCATTATATACCATCTACGAGAATGAATACCAAGTACTTGTAGAAAAATTCAACAATATGGCAGACAACAATAGGATGATAGGAATAAAATGAAACAAAAGAAATATAATGAGGAGCTGAATCTTGCATCAGGAACAGAAATGATGCGAGCAAGTAGGCAAAGACCCATAGTATTTAAGGATAAAACCAAATACACTCGAAAAGATAAGCACAAAAATCGCCAGGATAAAAGTTCTGGCGATTCTTTATTTATGGGGTGATAATATAATCACCCCAGGATCATATGTCAAATAAAAAAACCAGCCGAAGCTGGTTAGAATTCTTCCTGAATATCTATACCATTATCTTCACAATATTGGTACAATTCTTTTTTTCTTTTTTCATCTCGTCGCATTATAAGTTGATTACAGGAATCATATAGACAATAACTGTTTCTACTTTTCCGAATAAACCAAATAACGATAGGATAATCATCTAAGAGCATTGTTGCAATTGGGAGGGCTTTGCCCTCCCAGCCTTTCTTATAGAATCTCTACAGAACCTGTCTTACGGTCTTCTTCATAGTAAACAGTGGTCATCTTGTCACTGTCATCAATAGTCAGAGTATCAGCATAAACTGTACTTTCACAATGTATTTCAGTATAGTCAATATCTGCTACATTGTCAATTACAGCCTGAATCAAATGAGGATTTAGTTCATCCCACTGGGCTTTGGTAAACTTCTTGAAGTTTGCTGGGTCAAGTCCAGCCTCTTCACAGCACTCATTGAAAACATCTTCGTCAATCACCAAATGATAATTAACTTCGACAGAACCCTCGATTGAAATTTCCATATCTATCTCCTTACAAGAATAGTATACCATAATATACTATCAGTGCAATAAAATTAATTTATTTGACAAAGAGAAATGGGGTGGTAATCTTACCACCCCAAGGGCAAAGCTTCAATAAAAAAATATCCCTTGACATTTGTCAAGGGATATGATTAGTTGGTTGTTGTTTTTTCTACTGGCACTTCAACAACTTTGGTAGGCACGATGCTCTCAAAGCCATTTCGGTCAATGGATTTTACATAGTAGGTTTCATACAAAGGAACATTGTTCTTCTTTGCTTCACGATGAGCATTCTGATATGCACCTTGCTTGAAAGGACTGGAAGAGAGGATGGTTTTTGATGAGCCATTAGCAAAGTACACCTGATAAATGGTGTTTTCTGTTGTTGGCTGAAAACGCTCAATAAGGATATGTGGTTTTTTCATGTTTTAAGTTTATCCGATATAAGTGAGTATGTCAAGGGGGATTTTTCAATCCCCCTTGATGATTATGCTTCTGATTTGGCTTCTAAAGCACGAATGATGTACTTCATCTGCTCTACTTCTGCTTTGGTTCTTGCTTCTTTGGCACGAGCAATTTCCAATTCATTTTCCAGTAACCGAATTGCTTGTTGTTCTGCGCTGGTCAGAGATGCGATTTTAGCACTACGAATTTCTGCATTGCTACCAAGTTCTTTTACGTCATGGTTCAGATAGATAGCATTCACACTATCAGTAAGTGCAAAAGATGCATTATTGTAATTGACCTTAGCATTGGCAGTGTTGTCAATTGCATCAACGTGCTTTTCGACAATTGACATAAACTTTGAGATGATTTCGTTCTTGTTCATTGTAGTAACCTTTCGATACTACTTTATATCATGTTCTGGATATGAATGCAAGAAAAATTAATTATTTGCACAAAAGATTATGGGGTGATAATATTATCACCCCAATCAGATATCCTCATAAGAATAATTTCCTTCAAATTGAGTTTTGAATTTTGACCAGATATCATCACCAATCTTTTGTGGAATATTTACAGTGAATAAAGCTCCAAAGGCTTCACACCTGGCGTAATATTTTCTACCATTAGTCCAAAGAATGCATTGAGCGCCTTCAGGAAAGATCAGTCTTAAACCCAATCTATCCATTAGATGAGGTCTAAGGATTTTATTCTCCTTGAAAGTGCCATTGTTGTGTATTGCAGTTATTATTTCTTTCATATGAGTATAATACAATTTAGGAGGCGGATAAAATGGTAATAATGAGTGTTTTATTTACAGCTACGTTGTTTCTTTGTGGTGTAATATTTTTAATGTATACAAATCTCAAAGAAACAAATAGTACATTGGCAAAGTTAAACTCAAAATTAGATGAAGATGTCAACGAGCTAACAACTAAAAATGCTATACTTCATTCAGAAATAATTTCTCGAAATGAAGATAGAATTATTGATGTTGGTAGAGAAATCAAATGGCTCGATAAGCAGAAAGAAATTGAAACAGGAAGCGTTCTTGATGATTACAGACATAACGATAAAGTTTATGTTGTTGTTATCCGCTTAAAAGATGGAAAGGCCCAAGGCGCACCTATTTCAATTCCTTATGAAAAATTAATTCTTAGTTAGACTTTGTAGTTTCGATTTAGTGTAAGGGTCATTGGGGAATTTGGCAAGAGTCATTTTGCAATACCCAATGGCTTTTACTTTGTCACCAGATTTTTCACAAATACTAATAAGAGAATGATGAGTGCTTTTTGGAGCATCTTTCCATCTAATTGAAGATTCATAATATCTAACAGCCAACTTTTCATCTTTTATCATTGAGCGATAAAACATTCCAACATATTCATAGGAACGATATCCATTTGGCATAATAGAAAGATATCTTCTTGCAAACTTTTCAGCCTCTAAAAGCCATACAGTATCTTTATTATTGATAGCCAAGCTCCACATTAGCCAGACCATATTTTCCCAAGCATCACGGTCTTTTGGCTCGATTTTAAGCACTTCTTTGTATAGGTTTACAATCTTAGGATAATTGCCAGTATTAGTATCTTGAACACCGTGCCAAATAGCATCTATTGCCTTGTTTAAATACTTAAGTCTCTGTTCACGAGTTTGCATTTTTTTCTAATTCCAATTCTTCACTATCGTCCACATACATTTCAAGAATCTTCTGTTTAACTTCGATGGGGAATTTATCCATATGTTTAACAATACCCATAAGAATCAATTCTCTTTTGTATGATTCAAAAACTGTTTTACGCTTCTTTTGTGAGTTGTCCCATTCATAGATGAAAAAATGCATACCACTCATCATGTCACTGAAAGCATATTCAACAAGAAAAGTTCCATCCATATTTATAAATGCATCGAAGCCAGAAATAGCATCAGAACCTTTTATTTCGTATCCAATGCCAGTCTTTGAAAAATAAATCCATACTTGGTCAGACAATTACTAAAACCTCACACCATTGTTTGATAATGTCTCTTGTTATATCATATGATTGATAGATAACACCATCTAAATCACCATAGAAATAGAAATGGTTTCGATTAGCATATATCTTTGAGTTTTCTAAGACAGGTAATACTTTCTTTTTTGGAAGGTTGACTTTGTAAGAATAAAAATTCTTCATCATCTCAGAAATGTCACAATGTCTCCTTACGGTATGTGAAAACCCAGCAGAAATAATAATATCATTTAGGATATTTAAAGCGATATACTCTTCAGACTTATGATTGTCCATAAAATCCAGTAAATCCAAGAATAATGTTTCATCATTCTGGATTATCATTGCAGAGCGTTCAATGTCTGTAGAGTCATTCAAAGCATCAATGGCGATTAACATGATATACAATTATATCTTATTATATTGCTGATGTCAAATAAAAACAGGCAAGTGGAGGATTCTTGCCTGTTTGTTGTGTTGCAGACCTGTACAACACTGGCAGATGATGAAAGGGGAATACCATCTGCGTTGTAAATTTTTATACACAAAATTTACAACCAAGCGACATTTTTTCCATTCTTAGATAGAAAACATCCACCAATAGAGCTTTTATGTACATGGTCAGTTAGAACAACATCTAAATCGTAATCGTCATTGTTTGCGATTTCTATGGATTGCTCTATCATGTATTGGAAATCATCTTGAGTAAAATCAAGAGATTCCAATATTGTTGTATGTTCAATTCCTTCTTGAGATTTACTTGCATAAAAAGCAAACCTGGCAAGAGTTTTTCTTATTGTGATAGGATTCATTCTTCCCAATCTTCATCTTCTGGTGCATACTCTGGCTCTATTACCAAGATAGTATTTAATTTATCATTTTTTTGAATTGAATGAATTTTATAATTTTTACCTTGTTTGTCTTGAACTATGATATCACCGTATTCATGACATTTTTCTAATGCTTCAATGAATTCGGTGTAACCAATATGCAATTCAGTTTCATCAGTGAGGTGTATGAGTTCGACGTTCATAAGCCTATTGTATCACATCAAAAATTTTATCTTAAAAACAAAAATGGGGTGGTACTATTACCACCCCATGAAGATCTTCTAAATAAATTATACTACATCAATTACAGCGAAATCATAACCTGAGGCCCAATTTACAAACTTAGTCTTGATTTCATTCTCTGGGAGCTGTTGAATAATCTTTGAAATGTTTACAAAGGAATTCTTGATTACGTGACTATCACAGTTAGATTTCCTAACTGCTTCTGACACTTGTGCGAACAACTCTACACCATGCTTTTTCCTGAAATTGGAAATAGGAATCTTCTTCATTTCATACCTATAAAAAAATAGTATTACAGCGAACTGCAATACTATTATAGTCGATGAATAAGGTTTGTCAAGTATCAGACTTTGACTTTTGGATTTATTCTTTCCATAGCAATCTTGACCAGTACCGTAAGAGTCTCATTGATTGCTTCGACCTTCATTAAAGAGGTTTGCTTTGCCTCTTCATTCAAGCGATACAATGTAGTCAAAGGAAATCCATACTCTTCATGAAGAGTCTTGATTATAGAAGCAAAAGACATTGTGGGAGTTGGAACAGGAACTGGAATGACAACAGGTTGCACGAGTTCAACAGTCTTCTTACCAACCTTACGACCGGGGTTTTGTACCTTTGTCCAAGGCTTGGTCTTGTTGGCTTGAATAGATTGCAATTCACGCACTGCTTTCTTAGCAGTGCCTTCAGGGTTACCTAAGAACGCATCAGCACCGGGAAAGTCATCCTTGTAGGACAGTTTAGGGTATTTTGGAATACCAAGTGCTGAAAGGTTGTTGTCATCAACAAACCTTTGATACTGCGACATAAACTTGATGTTTGAACCTTTGATGATGTCCATAACATCTGCAAGAGGTAGGGTCTTCTTCATGCTATTTCTCCTTGATTGATAACTGACTGCTCTATCAACCACATAGAAAGTATAACATAAAGTAGTATATAGTGCAATCTATATAGTGAATATAGAAGCAATATTTAATTAATTTGTTTTATGTTTTCTGGGGTGATATAAGTATCACCCCAGCTACGCATGACAAATAAAAAAATCCCCTTATATATTTCAATGAGGGGAGGAGTATGGACATGTAAACACTAACCAACCAGAAACAATGGACAGTGAGAGGTATGATCTCCCAACCAACAAATTATGAGTTTGCTGCTCTGCCAATTGAGCTAACTGTCCTAACAGAGTGGGATGGGAATTGCACCCATTTCAAAGGTTTATCTCCTCTGCTTTAATATTAAGCTACCCACCCAAGATGTGAGAAGAATGTAACGGGCATACGAACCATGTTATTTCTACTCTTCTCACAATTTCCCAGAATCACCACATTCTGGATTTGTTCAAAAAGCTGTAGTCTTCTTGAACACTCTTATATTATCATTACTCTACAAACTCTGCCACACATCTTCGGCTTTTCTGAACATTACCTTGATATTCGGAAATGAATTCAATTTCACCATTAATATCAAACTCTAAAATAAGAAATTTAGGCTCGTATTTCTTTTCTTCTATATGTTGTTCAATAAAAGCACTAAGATAATTAATATCTTCGAAAGACAACTTGATGATAATATCGTAATTATCTGTTATTTCGTAAAGCACAAATTTCACAGGTCATAACCGCTTTCTTCATAATGTCCCCTACCTCGAAAAAATAATGAAAAAGGAAACAATATCACAATAAGAATTAAACCAACAATTGCACCTATTGCAAAGTAAAAATAAATATAAACATTTTCAAGAAATTTCATTAGAGTCTTCATCGTCCCATCCTGTTAAATAGATTATATCACACTATTTAAAAATGCAAATTTTATTTTCAGCATTACAATTGGGGTTATAATATTATAACCCCAGACATAAAAAAATCCCCCAGAAAACACTACTAAACTGGGGGTTAGACTCACTCTGTTTTTATTTCAACCTACCCCAAAGGCACGTCAGAGTGAGAAAATTTTAAATCGCCATTTTCTTCTTGATATGCTTGCATTGCTTCAAGACCAAATTGAAATCCAGAAAGCTTATCCATAACTTGAGCATAAATATGATTGATACCGTAAAATTCCATCCACTCATTTTCAGTGTAATTAAAAGTGATGGTAACAGCAAAATTATCAAGACTTGTGCAAATCATCTGGTAACGCAGTTTGATTGGATATAATTTATTTAATTCATCCACTCTGTCTTTGATTTTATTTGCTTGTGTTAGTGTCATAGTGTTTAATTAAAAAGGAGAGGACAGGATTCGAACCTGCGAACGCTTTCACGTTAACTGTTTTCAAGACAGTCGCTATCGACCACTCAGCCACCTCTCCAACAAATCTATTATACCTCATCCTCGATAAACTTGCTTACATCATCACGAAGTTCAATTAGCATTTCATCAGGGTAATCAAGCTTCTCAGCCAGCATATCAAACAATTCTGCATCGGCTAATAGCATTCGAAATCCTTCAAGAATTACAAGTAAATCATGCTCGGTTTTCTCAGATAAATAATTCAATGTGTCTTTGGGCATAATTACCAACTACTTTCCAAATAATGACCAGCATCAGCATGAAGTCTGAACATCTTCACAAAGTCTTTAAACTCTTCTTCTTCAATGTCGTAGTTTACAATATATGAATCTCGCCATTCTGTTGTTTCCAAATCATCTGCCATCTGCTTGACAGTTTCATTAGGAATCTCACCAGTTTCAGGGTCACCATATAAAGAAACATTAGTGACATCTTCTACAAAGCGATGATACACTTTGCCACGAAAAGAATCATTTCCAGAACCAGACATCATTCCACCACATATGCTAAAATTTCCTTCTATGTGTCCAAGCTCTTCTTTGGCTTTCATCCAGTAATTATCAAGTCCCATTTTTACCTCTTAAAAAATGTCCCTCTTCATATGAGCAAAAAGAGGGACTAAGCACACAGACTTTGAGCAACTGTGTATATTATTATATCACCAAAAATTCACTTGACAAATCTTCTTTTTGAACAGGTATTTTAGTGACAAAATAACTATCTCTGTTTACCCAATGAAAACCGGTAATGATAACATGAGTATCTTCAGCCCATACCATTGTCCAAACATTAGCTGGATTTTGCTTCTTCACAAATTCCCATTGGTCTTCTTCAGTGTAATCAAAAACACATCCCTCAAAAGAACCACATTCTTCAAATTCGTTCTTGATTGGTTTATATTTTTCAACCCATTCATCATAGGTTTTCACTCTCTTAAGTGACAGAATGTTCATCTCTGTCACTTCGCAAATACCAACCTCGTAATTTCCAATGAATGTATTAATAAATTCTTCAGCAATAAGTTTGTCCTCTGTATTGGTTGTTTGGACATAACCATTCTTTTCAACATTTATGATTGGCTTGCTGGGGTATTTCCAACTAAACTTTACATTGACTTCGTAGGTGGGAGCAATAGTAGTGTTTTCCATATACTTTTATATCACATTAGATTACTGCTTGCAAATTTTATTTTAAGTAAGCATTGGGGTTATAATATTATAACCCCATAAATAAGGAAATCCCCTTCTTGTCGGGGAGAAGGGGATTGGTTTCACTTGGCAGAAAGTACAAGGTCCAAGTGAAATTATTTGAAAGTCCATCTCCATCGCATATTATCTAAACCACCGTATATTTCAATATACTTGAATCCCATTTCACCAATTTGAGAACAAAGGGTGCTTTTGTCAAATTCATTAGCAAAGACTCTTGAGGATAGAATATACTTAATTCTAATTCTGTCGTAATTAGAACCGTAAACAGTTACATCTGTATCTGCACCTTGGTCTAAAAATGCTTGTTCTAATTTTTTTGCATATAACTCTCGTAATACACTTTTTAATGCAGACTCAATCTTACGCTTATTGTATTGATTTATGGCAATTAGTTTTTTTACTTCTGAATAACCTGAATAACTTTTTGAAATATTATAAAGATACTTCAACGTGTTGTCAAAATCGTGAGCCTTATGATATTTAACTGCTTTGGCATAATTCGAACGGTCTGCTTTGATTTGGTCTTTTTCTGCTTGAATTTTATCTTGCTTTTCTTTTTCAGACCATTTGATTTGCGCTTTTTTTTGCTCTTCAATAGCCCATTTTGCAGTATCGTCTTTTTTCTTTTGAAGAGATGCTTTTTCTTTATTTATATTGTAGTTAGAGCATTCGCCTACAATTCCAGAAATTACTAACAAACCCAAAATTCCTAAACATCCTACAGCAAACGGGTTAGGTTTTTTCTTTTGATTTTGTGAATTTTGTATATCACGGATTGGAACACCTTGGTTCATTGTCTTAACTTTCTATCAAACGAGATATGGGTCGGGTGGGATTCGAACCCACGACCAATGCCTTAAAAGGGCACTGCTCTTCCGCTGAGCTACCAACCCAAAGTCCTCCAGACGAGATTCGAACTCGTAAGGCTTGCGCCAACGGATTTTAAGTCCGTCGTGTATACCGTTCCACCACCGGAGGATGAACTATTATATCATGTCTCCAGCAATACCTCGCCATCAACATATCTATTATACCCTGATTATTTTGGTATGTTTGAAATAAATGAAAATTATTCTGATCATTTTATTTATGGGGTGATACTCTTATCACCCCAAGTGTACCATGGCGAATAAAAAAATCCCCAGATTTCTCCGGGGATACTCTTGACAAAACCTGACTCTTATGATGTAAAATCAAGGTAAATCTTGTGGGCATCTTCATCAGATGTAAACTGTCGCAAGACTGAGAATACAGGGTTGATGTCCCTTTGATGGTCTACGCCACGATAAAAGTTACGCAAAGCATTGGCTACAGCAGGTCGGCGATTTGAATACAAGAAATTCAACATCTTCTCGTAATTAAATCGCCGGGATTCCCAATCGTCCTCTCTCATCTTATTATCAAGATTCAATTCGAGCTGGACTTCTGTCTTTGGCGCATCAGGGTCTGCCATACAGCCACCTGAATCTAAATCCCCGCAATCGCAATTTCCACAGTCAGAAGAATCATCATCTTCATCAAGGCATTCGCAACAATCTGAACAATACTCACACCTGTCGCAATAAGACATAATATGTTGTGTTCCACAATCAGGGCAATGGAATGTTTCTTCATCATCCCATTCTCGGTCTACATCATCATCATACTCTGTGGAGTAGCGGGATTCATATGCAAGGTCTTCAAGCGGAACCTCATACTCAGAATGAACCTTGTATTTGCAAGTACGCAATTTCTGGCATTCACAATCGGTTGGAATGGATACAACATCGGCAGGGTTGATTTCTACCACAACCAATTTACCATTGCAAGGACGGAAACCTCTCGCATATTCAAGAGTACCTGCGTGGAACCCGTAAGAGCATCCGACCTCTTTGTTGTCATCCACTTTGTTACGTGGCATCTCAAGCACGTTGTCTACACTGTTATTAAATTTACCAGTGTGAACATCGGTGTAGTCAGAGCGCAATGCCTTGTATGCAAGGAAATTGCCATTATCAGTCAGAGGCAAGAACTTATGCTCAAGGAACGTATAGAGTTCATTGACGGCACGGGCTGATGGGTTGAGGTTCAGTTTAGTGATAAACTTGAACACTGGCAAACAGTCTACACCCTTAGCAAGAAAATCAAGGATGCGACCAGCGATAAGGCTTGAGATTGGCTCATCATTAACATAGACGTTGCCATGCTTGACCTCAATCTGCTCATACTTGGCATACAAGTTTTGGAACACTTGTGCAGGGTTTAGGATATTGTAAAGACCATCCCAGTCGCTTGCTTCAAATGCAGTGACGGCAGAGGCAAAGTTAGAGTCAGTAGCATGAATAGTATGCTGTTTGCCTTCGACGAAAATGGTGATATAACCAGAAACAGGGTCTGGTTGAAACAGTTGTGCAGTTGGTTTCATAACATTCTCCAATATATTTGCGAACAATGAATCATACCATACCCTGTTATACCATTGCAAGTAAATATACCCCAATACTAAATAAATAATTTTTTATTTGACAGCTCTTCCCTTGGGGTGGTAGTCCTACCACCCCAGCTTGGAATGCGCAAAATAAAAAGAGGTGGGGAAATCCCACCTCTTTCTGAACAGGTATTATTTTGAGGAAACCTACCCGTTCATAGCCTTAATGTAGTCGATAATGTGTGGTAAAGAGTCACAATCGACCTTTATAAACTTCAATAAGGGGTATTTATCTTTTGTAGCGTCAAGTTCATTGACAATTTCTTGCTCATTAGATAAATCATACTTAAATCCAACTTGTTTAAGGTTTTGTATTACTCTTAAAGTATCATAATCAGGATTGTTTATTGCATCTAAGTCAATTATTTGCTTAAAATTGAACGGGTCATCGTCCAAATTAGCATAAGTGTCGTACAAATGCATTGTTTCTGACTTAATGTATATCTTTATAAAAGCACCAGATACCTCATTTCTTGTGTAGAAAGGTAAATTGTCCAAGATGTCCTGAACATAGGAACGATAATGCGTCCAGTCATCACCAAGTTTATTAAGGTCTGATTCACGTACACCAATAAAATCAGTATGGTAACCAAGTTTTGCTAAATTTTCTACCATCATACTGAATGAATGCATATTAACACCGGGTACTTGGTAGAAACTTACAGGAGCATAAACACCAGACCCATTCTTGAAATTTACTTTGGTCTTTTGCCATGCCTCTTTTGCTGATGATGCCCACCGTGAACCAACATACTTGTATGCATCGTGGGTTTCGGACTTTGGATTCCTGTCTCGTACAATCTTTGGCAGGACGATTGAATCAAGGTTTACAAATTCTGCACCAATCAAGTGAGGACAATTTGTAACATCCTGATACACAATGTCATCTTTACATTGGATAGCATATGACTTTGCTGTGATGCCATATTGAACCATTTTCTTCTTGATTGAAAGCGAAGAATTTGTACGTGTGGAAATAAAAATTCTGGTTTTGTTTGAAGCAAATATTTGTGCGGATGTTTCAAGCTTGCCTTCAGATGTTAGATGATGCAAGGTAGAATTCAAATCTTCTGGTAGATTGACATAATTAGATTTGATTTCATAACCCTCTTTAGTGTATCCTGAAATCATTCTCTGGTACTTGGTGTTAAGGTTACCGTATCTGCAAACAGCATCCCATATCGTATCGCAAATGTCCAACTCTGCGACAATGTTGTCTTTAATGCTCTTGGACACATTAAGGATAGATGCACCAATCCAATTAACAGTCTTCTCACGCATATCCAAAGATTCACGGGATGCAGATGGAATCACGTCACCAATGTTAGCAAAGAGAACAATTTTATGACTGTGTTCAATAATGTCATTAAGGGCATCTTTGTAAACAGGGTTTTTCTCAAACACGCTTGATTCAAAAGGATACTTGACATTGCCCATCACAACATAATTGTGAGAGTGGGACTTGATGATATTGTAACCTTTACCTGAAATTTGAACATCAAATTTCTTATCATCTAAATTGGCTTGGATATACTTATTATCAATAATAGGTTTCGGGTCAAAGAATTGCAACTGGTCAACAATTGCATTCTCAAACAGGTAGCAATCAAAACGCTTCACAGGTACTTGGATTTCAATTCCTGATTCATCTGACGGCTTCTCTTCTACCTTCATAACCTTGCCAATGCCAGTATCATCAATGTATGAAAGGTAATTTTTCTGCATACCATCATTGTGAGAAATAATGGTGAAAGAATCAGAGTATGAGAATGCAGACTTGGAACCAAGACCCATCATGCCTACTTGGTCATTTGTGTTACGCTTGGTTGATTCACCATAGGAAGCATAGATATTATAAATTTGCTCTTCTGAAAGACCGGAGCCAAAATCACGGATAGTCAAAAGGCAATTCATTGGAGTCGGACATCCAATTTTAATTGGAGTCTGGGAGATGCCCGACTGAATGTGAGCATCGTAAGCATTGGTGCAATATTCACGGATAATTGCACCTGCCTTATCAGAGTAAAGGGAATTGCGTAGAATAGAAAAGATATGTGCAAGATTCTCTTGCTTGACAGAAAAGAACGATTCGGTTATCGTTCCATCGACAATGGTAGCAACACGCTTATCATCAACAATCATAGTGGTTTCCTCAATCAGTATTATATCATCTGATACAAGGGAAGCAAGAAAATTTATTTTATTTGACAGGATATTTCTGGGGTGGTAAGGGTACCACCCCATCCCTGGAAGCTGCAAATAAAATATTTTAAGGAGAATAATCCCCTTATAAGCAAGTTATAAGGGGATTTAGTGTCACTTATGTAGGTTTTATGCTATATAAGAGTACTGTTGCACTACTTTTTCTTTCAAAGTAGATGCATTATCGGCAATTCTGCCCCATCTTTTGCTTATTGCTTGCAAATCTGCATCAATAGCAGGTGCAAGTATCAAAGATGCGGTAGTTTCCATGCTTTCACGGGTAGAACCACTGTATCTTTGTGCAGAACGGGTCAAGCCATTGACAATTCCGAACGCAGAACGGTCATGTAGTTGACCATTCGTCTCGCCAAGGGAATCAATATAACCCTTGTGCCATGCACGACCCTGTTCTATGGTCATGCCATTGTCACGGGAGAGTTGTGCAATTACCTGCAACGGGTTCTCAACCTTGACCTGCTTGGAATGACCAAGCAAAGTCAACAGGTCATTACCATGTGTTAATGCAGTCTTTACAGCCTTGGTGACTTTGGCTTGCAAATCTACACGGTCGATGTTGCCAAGGTGCTTCTGATTAATTTTTATGGTTGAATCTTGCCTACCCCAAATCATTCCGTTAAGGCAGATGGCACGAAACAGGAACGGTGAGATGTTGAAGGTAGAATTCTTAATCTCACTATTGCGGAATGCAATGCCTACCCCATAATCAGAGTCTGGTTCACTCTTCATATAATCTGGCAAAAGCACGTTACCAAAGATGTCATCACCATCATTGGATATGTGGGATGCAAGTGCATCAGTAAGTGATGGCAGGGCATTGGCAATCATTTCCATTGCCTCATGGTTATCAATCACACCATATCGCCCAGACACTACAGCACGTACAGCATCGTTACCATTGTCATCTTGGCAAACACGTACACGGAATTCTCTTGAATTCTTACCTGCATCCGCCCATGATGTTTCACGTCTATCCAATTCTGTATTGACAAAACGTGTTAAATCTTCGTCATATTCACGCTCTTGAAGGAACGAAATAATGGACGATGGCATACCTGCAAAATCGCTCAATGACTGAAGACCAGAAGGCAAAATTGTCATGCCGTTGTTTAGAGTTTTGCTATCCTTGAGGCGCACATCAGATTCTGGCTTAACAAGGTCAAACTTGGTCTTGGACTGTGCCTTGACAGTTTCGATGAAATCTACAAGTGGTGAACACTTGTCCTGCCATACCTTGGCAACATGGCGATGGGATGCGGTAGACTGAAGACCGATGGCATTGACCCAATTGCCGTTGGCATCTTGCTTTGCGGTAGCACCATCTTTTGGTTGCAGGGATTGTACAGCCGTGAAAACGGACTGGTTTGGTTGAATCTTGACTGGCGCATCGTCCAGTTCAAGGAAAGAGGTTCGATTGTTATCTGACATATTAGGTTCCTCCATGAAACCAATATAGAATAGTATCATCCCTGTATATCAGATGCAAGTAATTTTATTGGAGCGAGCTAATAAAAGATATTTTATTTTAAAAAGCTTGGGGGTTTGAAAAAACCACAGATCAAATAAAATATTTATTTTATTTATAGGCCAGCCATTGGGGTGATAGTTCTATCACCCCAGATTTGATATGCAAATTAAAAATTTTAAAAGCCATCAGGAAAATCATTATCTTTATTGTAGTATTCAGCATAATGATTTACAAAAGGATTCATGATATTATAAGATTTAGTATCTCTTGGATAGCAAACCCAGAACTCACCTCTGTTAAAATAATTTAGATTTTCAGGAGTGAGCTCAGGTAATCTTTTTAAATGATCTGAGTTTGCCCACCAGAAGTTTCCAGAGTAATGTGGAATAGAGGCCATTACAATTCCACTGTCCATATACTTTCCATCCATAGAAACATCATTAACAAAATGGAATTGATCTTCTGTCTCTTGGCTATATTCTTTTTGTCCGTCAGTAAAATGTCCACCAGCTGTATCAAAATTATTTAGGGCCTCAACACATTCTCTCCACTTATAAATACAGTTTAAGTCCATGTATCTCGACCATGCCATCATTCTTCTTCTAAGTAAATAATTATCTCTTGATGTGCCTTTGGTATGTGTATATAGTATTTTCTTATTAGACTCGAAATCTAATGCTCGATTTTTCATAAAATTAAGAGTGGCTGGTTCTGAATTGAAATAAGGATCTTGATGCTCGAAAATTATTATCTTTGAATCTTTTTGTTTGAGCTGCTCGAAATATTTTTTATCTTCTTCTCTTAAACCAGAAATAGGGATGAATAGAAATTCTAATTCATCCCATAGACCAGAGAGTTTAAGTTTCTCGATTTTCTGGTTTATAATTTGCTGGTAGTTATTTCGACAGTAAGTGTGAATGTATGCTTCCATAGAAATTAATTATACACGATGAAAGGAGTGTACTTTCCCATGTATGCTCCCACTACATTATAGTCAACCCATTCAATTGCATCTTGTTCAGGGTCATGTTCTGGGTCTTCGGATTCAGGGTCTCGAAATTCTTCAGTAAAAGATGCAATCAATTCATCATAAGAATACATTGAAACTTCTACCCATTCGTCTTCTCTTTTAATTCTTGCAATGCCGATAAGAGCTGAGTCATGTTCTGTGTCTTTACCTATGAACATTGGCTCTGGACTACGCTCTTGTAAAAAGGTTCGAATTTCTTGTGCTTCAGACATTGCAATCATTCTCCGGCTCACATTCTATTGTGCCTTGCTCGAAATCAAAAATTCCAAACTGTTCGAATTCTTCTTTGGATGTTAGGATTTTCTCTATGCCATCGATTGTTACTTTAAAACAAATTACAGGTTCGATTTTCCAGTTTCCAAATTCATATCCGGTTTCAATAGGTTCCATAAAATTAGAAACATATTGATTAGAGGTGACAGTGAATTTGGTGTAATGCTCTGTCAACTCTAAGCCGGGTAAATCATCACTAAAGGTTGGTAGGGGATTTGGTTTCATACCTTATTATATCATTCACAATTATCAGACCAGACAAAAGTGTGAAATATCTTGATGTTAAATTTCTCACCATTCTTGTATGTCTTTTTGTCTCGGAGATAAACTACGTGCCAGCCAGAAGTTGCGCAAGAGAAGTATGTAGATTTATCATACTTGCGGTTTTCTAACAATGATTTATAAAGAGATTCAATTATCTCAACTTCTCTAAGAAAAGTGAATCCTGGGTTGATGCCTGTATATTCTCTGATAGCTTTTACTCTATCTTGTTGTTCGCAAAGATATTGGATTTCTTTATCCAATATCTTTCTTTCTTTATCTGTCATCGTTGGTCTTTCTTCTTAAAAAAATAATAATCGTTAGATTTGGAATATTTCACCCCTATTATATCAAGATATGAAAGAAACTCTTCTAAATCTTTTGCATGATAATTGATGCACATAATATCATCATAATCAATTTCATTTTCGATATTGTATGTTGTAATATTATGTAGCTGTAAATTTGATGAAATGTAATCTCTTTTTAATATTCTTTCTCTATTGGGCTGGTTGAAAGTTAAAAGAAAAATACCAATAAGAGCTGTCATAATATTCCTTGTGCCTTTAGTTCGTTGATGCTTTGAATGATTTGCGCATTCTTTTCATTTTTTCTTTTACGGATTAATTCTTTAGCTTTGATTGAGCAAAGATGTTGACTCTTAAATCGGAATAATTCTACGCCATTTTCTTCAGCTGTAAAATAATCATCCACTTGATATAATTGTATTGGAAAAATACTTGAAGATATATCAGACCTTACTTTTATCAATCTCTTCAATTGCTTCTCTTTCTGCAACTCTTCTCGAATGTAATGTTTTTAAAATATATCTAATACAAGTTTGATATGCCTTAGATAACTTTAAAATATTATCATTTTCGTCCATCACTACATAACCATCTGAGGATTTATATAAGAACAAACCATCAGACATAGATATCATTTTCATTCAGCATCCTCGAAATAATCAGATTCAATAAGGGAAGAAGATTTTAATTCTTCTACAATGGATGGGTCTTGATATAGTCCTTGCATAAAAGCTCGAATAATTAAATCTTTTGTTTCGTCGTCATACTCGCTCGAAAGTTCATCTCTCAAACGGTCAGACATTGCTCGAATCCACTTAATGTTTTCCATACTATATTATATCAGAAGAAAGAATCCAGTTGTAAAGAAATACTTAACAACTGGATTATAGTTTAGTCCTCTTGCTCGATTTCACCACATAAGACAATTCGGCAAATATAACCAGAGAATGTATCAAGAGCGGGATGTAATACTTCATCAATATAATCTAAATTTACTTCTGGATTATATTCATTTTTAGAATGTACAGCCAACACAACTTCGGTGTCTTGACTGTACTGTTCGTATTTCTTATCTAACTCTTGAAGTTTTAAAATTAACTCCCTAAGCGTCATACTTCTAAACTCTCTTCAAGTAATTCAGACCATTCATCCCATCCGCCCCATTTACCATCAATTACTGCTTCTTTGAAAGTTTCATAGGAGCAGGTTTCCTCGAATTTACCATCTTCGCAGGTAAACTCATAATGGCAATCGTTCTCTATGGAGCCAGAAACCATCTCAAAAGTGGCATTAGGATAGAGTTTGGATAACTCTCTAACAAAGTGTTCAGGTGTATCCCAAGGAGAGTCAAAACTAAAGGTAATTGTAAGAAGGTCATACTTAGCAGTTGGTCTTACAGCATCCCACTTAACACCCCAATTGTTCAGGTTCCAAGAATACCAGTCATGATAACCTGTTTCCTCGAACGCTTTGATGTTTTGAATAATCTCTTTAGCACGATGAACAACCCACTCATCATCACAAGTAGCAACTTCCTCTAAT